>Ga0065711_1050588_pt1 | contig 10765 bp, 4 predicted proteins | sample Hoacrofraction12_FD_59098 | JGI IMG/M metagenome (GOLD analysis project Ga0065711, IMG submission 59098) | Hoatzin crop microbial communities from Cojedes, Venezuela - Epithelial fraction 12 v2 (version 2) | ecosystem: Host-associated > Birds > Digestive system > Esophagus > Crop | place... | reverse complement strand
CAGGAGGATGGGGCCAAGCTCTTTTCAGTGGTGCCCAGTGACAGGACAAGGGGCAATGGGCACAAACTGAGGCACAGGAAGTTCCGTCTGAACATGAGGAAGAACTTCTTGCCTCTGAGGGTGACGGAGCCCTGGAACAGGCTGCCCAGGGAGGTGGTGGAGTCTCCTTCTCTGGAGATATTCAAGATCCGACTGGACGCGGTCCTTACAGCCTGCTGTAGGTGACCCTGCTTCGGCAGGAGGATTGGACTAGATGACCCACAGAGGTCCCTTCCAACCCCTACCATTCAGTGATTCTGTAAAGTAGCCACTTGATTAAATGCACAGTGGCTTTTCTCCCTCATGTTCTCTCTGCTAGCTCCAAACCAAACATTCTTGATCAGTTGTAGTCTCTGATTTTTATTCCCTTGTATTTCACCTAGTTCATTTTAGGTTTGTGATGATGTTAGCGAATAACCACATATTTGTTAAATGGGAATGGAATTGAAATGGCAGCGAATTTTAACCCAGAGCCCTGTATATTTTTAAACATACTGTGAAACCTATGGAAAATTTGGGAATTGATGATAGCAGTTTAACTGCCGTCAGCTGCTGCATGATGCTGAAAATCGAGACCGCGATATTGTCTGCTTTACCCAGAATCCTATTTTATTTCTGCTTAAAACAAATTTGTGTTCTGAGAGCTGGTGTTCAATTACTAAGATTAGTACATAAATTATGGTCGAATCCTATTATTAACATAAATTTATTAGTAATTAATTAGTTGTGCTTATTAAGTTTTCATGTTAATATATTGCTCTAGATTTCTTTATTTGGAGGTTTGGTGTTGCAGTGACATTAAATTATTAATTCTATTTGCATTACCACTAGAACCTTATTCTTTCTCTGTCTTTAACAATAGTTACCTTGGTATAGCCTGCTGCCCAATTTTTTTGTCTTTTGCTTAGTTGTCCTGGTTTGACTGGAGAGAAATTGCCATTATAGTCAGCCAAGTATGAAGAATACGTTTCTCCCCATCTTCTAATGCTAGTATTTGCTTGAAGTTTTGAACAAATTGGAGCAGAGTTCATTTGCACCTGCTTTGTGTTTGCTTTCCAGAAATACTCTAGCAGATGAGTTTGCTGGTATTCAGTGAGCATGCTGGCAGCAAGTTTTCAACAAATAATTCAGAATATTTGCAGAAAGATAATTTTAACTGATTATCCATAAAGGGCTAATAATAACACTTATTTTATGGTGAGTCAGAGTCATATAATTGATTTGTATATTTAACTGAGACTGCTCACAAACAAACTTCAACCCAGCTGAAGAATTAATCTCAAAATATGTTGAGAGATTTGTTTCTGTAACTAACTCAATTAGGCAGACTGCAGTGTTCTCTACATCTTGCCGCTGCTTTTCTCTGCAAAGTCCCTTGAATGAAATATGCATGAAGAATTATTTAATCACCTTTATGATGTAAATTAAACACATTAACCCAACAGCTGAACTTACAATGCTGTTTCACTTTGATGACTACTTGCAATAGTGTGTTTGCACACAGTGTATCCATAGGCTGTAGTCCATACAGGTGAGCATCTTGTTGCTAAGCTAAATGTAGACAAAACAGGGTGATAAACATAGCAGGAGAATTTGGACTGTATGAATCCTTCTCTGTCTTTTTCTCCACAGTGAATTTTGTATTTACCAACTGCTCTGCTAGGCTTCACTCAAGAATGGGAGAGAAAGGGAATGGAAATCACAGGAAATTCTTCCTAGGTTTGAGTGCTTTGTGCATGCACAGCTGCAGTCCTTCGAAGGACCCCATCTCACTTCTCTGCCTTTTCTGGCCTACCGAGGGGATTTCATGCCTTGGTCCCTTTAGGGTTGGTAGATGTATTCCTTTGGGCACTGGGAAGCTGCAGGAACATCGCGTGGGGTAGAAGATCACAGCGCAACCCCCAGCAAGGGAGTAGAATTAACATCGATCCTCTCTAGCTGGTTACTGCAGTTCCCTTTTTAGTTCCATGTTGCATTATCTCAATGCTAACAAGCTACAATCCTTTTTAATTAGCGAGTGAGAAAAATATGTAGACCTCATGGCGTCTGGCTCACGAGAGTGATTTATCTTGCAAGAGTTATGGCAACTGGGCTTTTCTTCCCTCATCTGTGGTACTTTGGAAACCGATGTGCAGCAGTGTGCATTTGTTGCTGTCGTCTTGCCTCGTGACTGATGAACAGCTTTTGTTGTGTTCATTGCTGTAGTTATCCCCAGTTTGTGTGGTTTTGTTGACATCTGGTATTTTCCATGTCTTTGGTTTGATTTGGTTTTCCAGTCTTCGAGTTGTTGATGCTGCCGCCATTCACACTGAAATCAATGCAAGTTTTCTTTTTTCCCCAAGTGTTCACAGACTACTCCAAATGAAGCCCAGCAGGATTCTGGTCTTAACTGAAATTAACTGTCATACATGGGATTTGTTTATCTCTTCACATCCTTCTATCACAGATGTTTGTCCTTTGGCTTGTTTCTTTTTCTGATTAATTTTTGATTATAATTTGCAACACCTTCTGTCTATATCAATTTCCCCCCAAATAGTTCATTTCTTTCCCCTTCACCTACAGTGATTCCCTCAAACTGAATGTTACCTGCTTCTGCTTGAAAGTGACCTTTATATTCAGCCATTTCAGAGTTGTTACAAACGTATATATTTTGATGCTGTATTTTTTCTTACTCTTCTTGAATTATGAATCCACATGTGCTATATCGAGTGAGTGTTGTTCCCAATGGCTTGTGAAGACTTAATGACACAAAGTGTATGACGAGGATGGTGGAGCTCATTTTGTGTATTGATGCCCCCGAATTTCTTTCTCATATCGCCACTAAGTTGTAGGTAGATAACTGAAAAATCAGAACAATACTAACAAAGGCCACCCTGACCAAAACAACGTGGCAGGTCACCAGCAACTCCTAAAGGATATAATTTCCTTGTTTTCTAGTCGGTTTGTGGAAAGCAAACGCATGAAAGTAAATTAATTTCCTAAAATTACATCTCTAGCAAGCATGGAAGAAGACCAAAATAGGACTGCTGGAGTCCCAGAATCACAGCATGGTGGGGGTTGGAAGGGACCTTTGTGGATCATCTAGTCCTGCCCCCTGCCAAAGCAGGGTCACCTAGAGCAGGCTGCACAGGACCTTGTCCTTGTTGTTACTGACTTCAGCTGTCTGACCAATAGATACTGCTGCTGCTGCTTAAGATAAAGGTATTGCTGCTAGACTGTGTGCACTGGTTAGCTTAAATACTCTGGGCTGCTTATTCTGGGGAGTACAGGGCCAGGAGACTAGAGCAAAGAGCTGCAGACACGCTTCAGAGGACATGCAGACAACAGTAAACTGTAGAATACATGAGAGGGGGCAAATGGATAGATTCTGTTTTTTAAAAGACCAGGGTAAAATGGGTATGTATAACTCCTCTTTCTGTTTCAGGTTTTATGCTGCTGCACTTGCACTTTCATATTGAGTTGTGGGCAGCCTCTCCTTGCAGAGCCAGGAGGGATTCATGGAGAGAAACAGAAAGCACGTAGGAGATAGCACAACAATCTCTGCAAAGTAATAATAATAGCTGTGGCAACTCATTGATATACAAGTGCAACTGTTGCAAATGGTGTAAACGCCGCAGAAGAAAAGATAACTTGACAGCATTAAGCAGCAAGCTAATACAGGGCTGATGGCACAGAAAAGCTCTTTGCTTCATTCTTCAGTTCCCCAAGTTATTCAAGGGTGTAACTTTACTTCTTAGTCTAGATACTTCGCTGAATTGCTATAGCTGATTTCCCTCATCATATGAGCATAGTTATTCCAGCACAGAATTGTTTAATGATGCTGTGAGGTGACTGTGGTTTCAGGACTGATTCTAATGGTAGCACATGTGATTTAAATAATTTCTGCCTGTTCACCCAACAGCTGGGTCTCCTCTTGCTTCTACCTCTTTATTCTCTAAACTAGTTATGTCAGATAAGTTGGGTTTAAGAGTGGACAAGAAAAAACACACGTATTAGGAGGTAGTGAAGTCCTTTCGGGGGTGGGGCAAGGTAGGACTTGGGACATTCTACAATTTTGCTTCAGATGATGTTAAAAAATTTAAGGATTGAATTTAAGCAGGTTTTCTCAAGACTAATTGATGTCTAACTGATGGATTTGTTTAGGTAACCAAAGCCTATGCCCACAATATCTAAGTCACAATTACAACAAGGAAGTTCTCTGATAATCAGCCTTAAGATAATTTATTTTTATGTCACCTCATTCTTTCAAATGAACATCTTTATTTCTATGAGCATTTGGAATTATGTCTGTTAGCATCATTTGGATGGACATGATTATTTTGGTAATGATGAAAGTTTTCTGGTTTTCTTGTTCTTGCATTATGAGCCTTCTTATAAGGTTTCCACAATAGCAAGTAATATGTTAAGCGTGAGTACAGGGGAATAATACAGAGAAGACACAACTACCTCCGACAACAGGATAATAGCCATCAGTGAGCCCCTCCTTAAAAGAAGAAATTGAATATATCTCATCACAAGTAAGAATACAGTAAAAATCAGTAATACATGTTTTCTACTAGTCAGACTGTCCTAGTGTCCTTTACAGTGGGGAACTCAAAAATGTTTTAATGATTTTTGAATTCTCTTTGCACAAAAAAACAACTGTGGAGAAAAATGTGAAGTGTTTCTCTGACAATAGGTTTTCTGTAGCATGCACAGCAGCAAAAAAATTTAAATTGCTTAATACTTTCTAGGAAATATGTCTTTCAAATCTCCTCCCAGGGAGGGAGGGAGGGATGTGATTTTTGTTTTTTTTTAAATAGCTGGAATTTGTATCATATTCTAAATGCCGACGGAATTCAGATTGAATCAGTTTCTTGTAGAAGTTATTCATCCCACATTTTTCTATAGAAAATTCTCAGTCACCAGAAAGCAGAGAATGCCTCACTTGTTGTACTGTAAGTTGCTGGGTGTCTGGGTGTGTGAGGATGGTCATTAATTTTTTCTCATGTTTTTAATGTAAATTAAGGCCTAATTTTTATTTTAGATTTCTCTCAGGTGTTCTGTTGGACCTCTTTTATTTGTGACTCGTTATGGTGGTCTCTCACACATCAGCAGCACTGGGTTTTCCCATATGGGGGCATGGGGAGGAGACTCAGAGGACAGAAGCTAATTTTCAGGGGTAAAATATATGGATCTAATTAAAACGCAACACAGAAGGCTAGTAACTTTACTACATGGGTTTGAGTCTGAATCAGGCACTCCAAACTGAATTTAGAATTGGAACATGCACTTTTTTCTTTTGATTTTGGACTTGAGTGGAAAAATGGACTACTTGGTTTATTCACATTTAATTGAAGATATTTGCAACTTCATTACTTGCAAATAGAGAACACAGATATACCAAACTAAGGCTAAAGATAATAACTGATTGCCTTGTATAACCTTTTTGGCTTTACTGCATCTCTTGCTAGTTGCTTGCTTTCTTTGATTTTGTCATATTTGTCAGGGTCTTTAACAGTTCTTCTGAAGATCTAACGCTATTGTACGAGAATCTATTATAATAATTTGTCTCCTGACTATTGCTATAATTACTCTAAATTGTGTTCCACAACAGGCAGAGGGACATTAGGTTTACAAAAAGAAATACTGTGTACCATTTTCTATTGCTCACACAAAAATCTTGCTTTCTTTTCCTTTGCTGCTAATTAATTGCATTGTATTTAACCTTCAGAAGTTTAGCAGTTGCTACAGAATGGACAACTTCTCATCTTCCTTCTCTGGCACTCTGATCGTGTTACTTGGACAGTACTTTTCCATTTGCTATACAATGTGTCAACGAACAAAACCAATGGTATTGGAGAGAATGCTGGTATTCAGAGTTTGTGTATGCAGAATTACCAGTTCAGATAAGTGAGATTAATTTACGACAAGTTAATATGAAAATGTAAAAAGGCTGTGGGGCTATATCATTGGCAAGAAATAGTTTTAAATTATTTCATTTACTATTAAGATGGAGAAAATATTAAAGGTGCTACTGAAACACATGTTAATTGGTACTGTTACTTGTCTGATAATAACTTTGCTTTAGATTGGGATTTTGATATGCATCTGAGAAGGCTTAGGCTTGCTATTCCACCCACTGAACCAGCACTTTATGCAACGCAAACATCTTTTTCCTGATACCGTTTTCTAGGGGAAATAACATAAGCAATAAAAGTACTGAAATGTCAGAAAAGTCAGCCTACCAGCATACCTACAATGGCAAAAGTTACCGCATTCTAGAAAATGCGATTACTCCCAATGATCATTTTGGAATAATATACTGAAAATGTAGTTTTAAATAAATTTTGAAAATTTATTTAGAAATAATAAATATAGGGAAGAAAACTTCTGACTAATTTTAGACAGGAATGGGACATCTGCAAATTTTTGTGCATAGGAAAGCAATTCTGATGGATGTGTTTGCATGATTATATTGCTACAGGAGCAACAGAAATCCAAAGGACCTTTGAGAATTAATCCAGATTTTACTAAATCAGAACCCAAAAAGGCATTGGAAATATTTGAATTGTCAGCATTCAATAACTGACTTTTCTTTAGGATGTGTCCAAATGATCTAATCCATTTAATTAAAGACTATTTTAATAATTACACTTGGAAAGTTGATTGATTACAGAAAACAATCCCAGTAGGTTCGAGTATGCTCAGGTTAATTGAAGAGTTGAGCTCATGAAGGAAAGATTTGCAGGAGGCTGTGCACAGGCACTTTTCTCTTTCCTGGTGAGAAGGATCTGTCACTTTTTTATGTCTTTTATAGTGCAAGTTCAAAACTTGACAGCAATAACCTTCGAACTGTATCTACACGAATCATACGTTGTTGGCTTCAATGAAAGATGATCTCATCTGAGATTCTTTTGGTCACATTTCAAAGATTTATTCAAACTATATGAGGTTTTCTAAGAACAAAGGACAAAAGATTTTTTTTTTTTCCTGGATCTGGTTCATGTCATTGCAAGCCCATGACTGGATGTGTGCACATAAATGAAATCTTCAAATGATCTTTACAACAGGTATATTCTTATGTACCATGCTAAAGAATGGCTTCAGAGAGGTAATTAATGAGAAATATTTTTCATTAATTAGTGAAGTCTTCTGCTCAAAACTAGCAGGAGACTCATGCCTGAGGTTTCGTTTTAATGTCAGTAGTGTATCCCCCAAATGCTGCGGATTAAATATGGTGGAAGAATACGCTTAAAAGTTATATGAGGGATATTTTGCTCATAAGCTTCAAAATGAAGATATTTATCTCTCCATTAATTAAGAGATATTTGCAGTTTCCCAAGAAGTTCTGCAAGACATGAAGGTGGCTAACAGCCTTTGTCACGTCTTATGAAACGTGTTATCAGCAGGATGGATCTACAGTAACATTCTGTAAAAACAGCATTACGAGGGGTAAACAGAGTTCAGTGATTTTTCAAATCTCTCTTTTTCTGTTCATGTGTGAGAGAAATTTAGGGCAATGCTTATTGTCATGAATTAGAAAGTATTCTTAGAATCTAAGCTGCCAGAATCTCCAAAGCACACACTGTAAACATTTCACTTCTACAGTGACAGCTGAGTGAAGATGCCTTGCTCATTATCCATAAAGAATATGTGGCACAGATGAGCTCAGAATGTACATTTGTAAGGAAATGGAGAAAATATAATTAATTTTTCATGCAGAAATGTGTTATTTTTTCACTGCTGAAAGATTCATAGAAAATTAATTAGTGGAAATCTAGCAAATATGTTGCATTGGTAATACTGTAAATATACTTTAAAGCACCAAAGGAAATAAGAGAGGCCAGAATCGTTGAGGTTAAATGGAAGATGGGAGGAACAAATAGGTCCTCAATAATAGCTGTTCATTATAGGATTTTTAAATAAGCAACAGAAATTAGGAGAAGTGTAAAAGAAGGATATGTAGTTTACTGAGACATGGAATGAAATGCATTAACTATGTGTTAAACTTCACTACAGCTTCTGAAAAATTGTTAGCATTTTAAAACTTGCTTTTTAAAGAGAAAAAAATAGTTACATTCAGTGCATCTTTGCAAGCTTTGTCACAGTTAAATATCTGTGTGCACTCACTAAAACTACATTCATTTCAATGACATAGTTAATTTTCTTGAAAGATGAGGGATTTACTGCAGTGCAGAGAGAAGCCCATTTGTTTACTAGTAGGTGAGTTCAGGCAGCCATGATTTAAGTTTCCCAGAACAACAAGAGGCTGGTTGGTATTTCTGGTCGAATCCATTATTTACATTGCTAGGCTGTGAGGATATTTGCAGCAATGTCACACTAACCTCCATGAATTCTTGATTGAGAAATAAAAAATTAACAATATGAACTGATGGGAACACTGGTATATAGAGACAAGTGATTTTAAAACAAGTACAGTGTAAGAAAGCTGTTGGCAACACAAATACATGCACACAAAAATCTCAGAGTAACATTTAATGCTGTAGGATTTCTACAGAGGACTAATTCCATGCAAGCCCCTGCCCTTCACGCCTACCCACAGAATGAACGCTTGACAGTAGCTTGCCATTTTCTTGGATTTCTAGATTTGCTGGCTTGTCGAAATTTCCCTCAGCCACAGAAAGGAGATTCAGATTAATATTTGAGCTACAATTTACCTCTACCAGGTAATGTCAGTTGGCCTTTTAGAGAAAGACCAGCCAGACAACCCTAGCAGCCACCCCCCACCCTTTGAGGGAGGGGTCACTTTATCCGTGCCCGACTCTGTGGGGTGTAGGGGTGCCAGCAGCAACCGGCATCCGCAGCACTGTGGGGATAACAAACAGCCTAGAATCATTGGAATCAAATTGCAGGTGACAACCTCATTTTATTAGACTGTGGAATAATGATGATCATTATTCAGAAGAACAAAAGTGAAAAACAGAACTTTTACGTAGTTTGTTTCTTAGTAACAGCTAAAGCAGAGATTGCCTGTGATGCCAAGACGCGCACTAAACATTGCCACCATTTTGTAAACCTTTAGTCTGGTGACCTCAGCCTTGTTGGCTTTGATACAGGATCTGGTTTAATTTTTTATTTACTCTTGAAACCTCACCTGATAACTTGGCCATCATTTAAACCAGTCACCCCCCTTATAATTAAATAAATATCACAGGAAAAAACTGAGCCAACAGTATGTATACGCACAAGTTAGGTATAATGTAGCTTTCCAGGGGCCAAAGCACACAATGCTTTCCACATCAGTGCGGACTTGCATACTCCTCTGTGGTCCTGGATCCAGTTTTCCTGTAGTTTGGTGCATTCTTTGTTGCTTCAGTGATGCTCTTGTTTTCGTCTTATTTTAAAATGGTAACTTGCCACTAAAATCTCCTTTAAGGGAAACTGAATTTAGACTTGTTATATACTGATGTGACTTCTCTCCACAGAATCAGGGTTTTTTATGCAGGGTTTTTTATGCTGGGTTATCATGTTGAACTGATGGAGTCCCGTAATGTTCCCTCGGTCTAAACAGATATAAGGACCTGATTCAAGGTTCACAGGCAGGAGAGCTTTCATGCAGTCATAGAATGCTTAGGGTTTGAAGGGACCTTTAGAGGTGAGCAGGGCCGTCTATAACTAGATCAGGTTGCTCCGAGCCCCATCTAACCTGACCTTGAATGTTTCTAGGGATGGAGAATCGACTAGCTCCCTGGGCAACCTGTGCCAGTGTTCATCACCCTCATTGTAAAACATTTCTTCCTTACATTCAGTCTAAATCTGCCCGCTGGGTAGTATGCCTCAGGTATGAGTCTGCTTTGACAGTCATACCTGAATGGAGGTCAGCATACATGTCAAGCAGAGTTGGCTTAAATGAGTAAGTGAAGAGTTTTCATTTGTCTGCTAGAATTTTGTTTGTACAGTAACGTAAGCACTTTGTGAAAAACAGAAATGGAGAATGAGGTGCAAGGAGGTCACCTTTGGTACTCCTTCAGAAAACATGTTTTCTCCTTCAGAAACATGTGGGGTTTTTTCTTTTGTCAAAATGAAAAAAATGATTGTCAGAAGAGGCTATTCCATGATCCTTAGTTTTCTCTGGATAAAACAGGACTGGAGGCAGCTGAATACTGCTTTTCTAATCTGCTTTTCGACAAGGCCTGACATTAGCATTAGAGCCACTGTAAAGTATTGGAGGTTCTGATCAAGGGTGTTTAAGAGGTACATTGTAATTGAGAAGGTTTTACATGAACTTCTTAATTTTTATAATCATTCACCATAAATCCTGGAGCAGAGAGCTTAAATAAAGGCTGATTAATTTTTTAATGTTTTTTGTACACAGGGAAGATTCCAAAAATAAAGCCATATCTGCAGGACCCTTGAGGGACACCACTTGTTACTGGATTTTATAAGGTTGGTTAGATGTAAATTCTGAAATGGGCAGAATATTATATATCCTGCTTTTTAACCATAGCTTTAAAGTCAGAGGACCATTTCACAAAGGGAAGAGTAAGTGTTGCTTATTGACAGTTTCTGCTTCTTAATGAAGGCTTTCAGTAGTGTCCATATTTAAAGTATTTTACAGAATCACAGAATCACAGAATGGTAGGGGTTGGAAGGGACCTCTGTGGGTCATCTAGTCCAACCCTCCTGCCGAAGCAGGGTCACCTACAGCAGGCTGTAAGGACCTTGTCCAGGCGGATCTTGAATATCTCCAGAGAAGGAGACTCCACCACCTCCCTGGGCAGCC
>Ga0065711_1050587_pt1 | contig 10765 bp, 5 predicted proteins | sample Hoacrofraction12_FD_59098 | JGI IMG/M metagenome (GOLD analysis project Ga0065711, IMG submission 59098) | Hoatzin crop microbial communities from Cojedes, Venezuela - Epithelial fraction 12 v2 (version 2) | ecosystem: Host-associated > Birds > Digestive system > Esophagus > Crop | place... | reverse complement strand
CACTTTTTAGCTTTCCAGTGCTATGGAGTTGCAAGAGGTCTCCTTCTAACTAGGTGCTCAGATTTGACCAGGTTTCACTTCTGCTCTGCTTCTCTTGCTTCACTTCTCCTGTCAATCCTGAGAGCTGTCCATGGAAGCTAAGGGTTTGTCAAACCCGCTTAGACCATGCTTTGATAGCCAGTTCACCCACACACTGTCCATGGTTATGGAATGGTAAAACCCATACTAATGCAGATAGAAATTTTCAAGAGTAAAGTTACAGGAGCAGTTTTCAGCTTAGCATGCCAGCTTCATCTAAACAATGTTTTTAATGAGACAGTCAGCCCTGAGGAAAATTTGAGATGCTTTGACTTTCTACCCCCACACAGTGAACTTCAGATAATGCTACATACCTATCAGTTGCTAGTGATAACAATGAGAGTAGGTAAGTTCTTTATACATTTAAAAAGTCTGCCTTTTTGAAATGTATATACATCAAAAAAGATATATAAATAGCAGTAACCTAAAAGAGTAGTCTCTGTTGTCTACATTAAAGGAGGTTATGGAAAAAATGTATCAGAGGTAGACTACGAAAATGAGTTGGAACTTGGAAAACAAGATATATGACTGTCAGATCTCATTCTTCAGAGGCTTTCTCTGGTCTTTTCAGGGTCTGCATGACTATTTATTGTCTTATACACAGTTGGCTGTATGCACTTTTTGATTGTTTATTTTCCCCATCTGCCTCTTAAATATCAGAGATTGTCCATTGTTTGGTCTCCAGCTGTGGCTGGGATGGACCAATGCTTTGAACGAGTACAAAGGATCTTGGTTTTTTTTTTGCTTGCATGATCAGGATCATGTTAATCATCACATTTCTGGTCAGGAAGGAATTTTGCACTGGATCATGTTGGCACAATTTTGGCAACTTTGCCCTTTCACTGCAACAAAGGATGTGCTGCTTCTGAGATCATCCTACTACTAATTACTTTTCTGTTGTTAAAGGGGCTTTATTATGTTGACAGCATCTTAAACTGTCGAATCCTGTAGTACATAGCTTCCTCTTTCTGGGGATTGAAATGATATAGTCCAGCTGGTCTTTGGATTTGGTGTAGGGTGTGGGGTAAAACTGAAACATCTGTGGTAGAAAAATTCAGGTTAGAAAAATCTAAAGCTGACTTCTGCTGCTACTTTTGAATATTAGCCTGGGTAACATTACCAGTGGATTATTCTAAAAACAAACTGGTTTTGGTGTTGTGTGAATGACACTTTCTTGGTATAACTAACTCATAGCATAGCACAGAGCTTTTTTTAGTGCCATAGTGACACTACGTAGTTTCCTTTTTCTACAAAGTCAGCTTGTTCTGATTGTGCAAGATCCTCTTTCTCATACAAAAGTTTTGTCCTTTGTAGACAAAAGTCATTGTGGCAAACTTCTAATTTAAATATTTTGTCATTGCCCTTATTAAAAACATATGGCTTTGATGAACTCATGCTACAATTTATGCAATTATAGTAGCATATTTTATTGTTTCAAAGACTATTATTTTGTTTTTCTCTTTCCTTTGAAGACATTACAGTTGTTTTTTTCAGTTCGAATTGTTTTGTACTTTTTGTCTCTTATAAAACAGGATTTCATGGCTGACGCAACACAGAAGGGACGCTGTGACACTGTTTTCAACTTAATGAAAAGAGGCTGCCAATCAGATTTTGTAGAAGATCCCACAGTTCACGTCACAATACCCAGTGACCATGAAACAAATACACAAGTGACACCAGGAAAAGTTTCAGTCCAACTGCGTCCAGGTTGGGTTGTCTCTAACACATTGATATTATAGTCAATTCAAACTAAATACAATAATATTAAGTACAAATATTTTGTGAAGAAGCGTCTGGAACAATTATTTTGAAGAATGATGCTATAACATTATATTGTAGGACTATGATGGTGTTGCTCCCATATTCAAGTACGGTTTTCAGCGTTTCTGTCAAACACAGCTGGAGGTCAGAATAGTGCAAGTAAGAAGTAGAAAAGGGACTTTAGGTTGTCTTTCCATAGCCACTTGCACAAATAGTTTTCCCTTACATGCGTATAAATTGTATTCCTTACGGAAAGTAATTTGAGTTAGAATTTCCAAATTCATCATTTGAGAAGCTTCTTGATTATTTGGTTACTTTCAAGTGCATTGACTGGACAACTGTGAAGACACCAAAGCCAATATATAAGAAAGGACTGGATTCCTAAAGGAGACTTAGGTATTCACTGCCTAACATTTCATTTATAAAATGCGAGACACCTGGCCTTCACAGAATCTACAAGTCCCTTTATGGATCTGAGATTTTCTGGTATATCTCTATTTGCCCTCAGCTGAACTCGAGTTAGATCAGTGTACATTCTCTGTTTCTAAAATAGCTGTAGCCAACAGCAGAAGTGGAAGGTGTTATAGAGGGATGGAGGGTATCTTTCATTTAATAAAATTTAATCTATTTCTTTCGCAAACAATAGGTCATTTAAAAATGATCAATCTTTAATAGAAAAACATTAAATGAATAAGAAAAGTCTGAGTTACTGTAGTATCTTGCTGATCTCCATATAATTTTCTGTCAATAACCAGGGAAAAAGGAAGGATCTGCATGAGTGTAAAGCACAAAGGAACTCTGGTTTTCCATCTTCATAATAATAAAACTAAGAAAGTAACATCAGCACTTCCTCCCTTACATCAGGGAGGCAGAAGTCTGAAATCCTGAGGGCTTCAGAAGAATAACTTTTGATATATAGATATCCTGCCTGTATTTTATTCCCCAGGGAAAGACACAGATATACAGCTATAGTTGTGCCTCAAAACAGAAATTTGATACAGTATAATCATGCAGACAAAGATGCTTGTGTTTTGATACTGGGGTTTTTTGGTTTGCATATACCCAACTGCCAGGATTTATGTGGGAAAAAACAAAAGCTGCACTGAGCATCTTGCTATATGCAAACTGGAGACCTGCAAGGGTCGTTTGCAAAAAGTAATTCGATTTACATTGACAAAGAGGAAAAGCATAAGTTACAGCACACTGAAATTCTGGTTTCTTCATGCAAGACCTGATACAGACAAATGCTGAAATTTTTGAGTGGATTATGTTCAAAGACCACTGGAAGAAAGTACTTTGCATATTTAACTTCCCTGGGTCAGATCTTTGTTACACGTAGTTGTAAGTATGCTGTCTAGCAATGTCATATGCGCTAGTAAATGTAACGAGTAGAGAAGTCACACTTCAGGTGCATTTTTTAGTGAATCTCTTTCTGAATGTATTTAGAAAGCTTTTACTGAAAAGCTGCGTAATTCTGCTATAATGTGTCCCTTCCTCCTGTCCTTTGCTGTATCTTCATTGAATAACACTGAATCAGATTCTGCACTCATCGTGCGAAGATCCTACTCTCTCATTTCTTCTGTGAGCCCACACTTTGGGTGAACAGTTTGAAGTCATGCGTTACTGTACCTATGTTGCCCATACTCCAGTCACTTCACTCTTTTTGCTGGCATTGCAGAATATTAGGCAAGCAGAAATGTTGGGACTATTTTTAGGTGCTTCCAGACCATTAACATGTTTATTGCATAGGAGAGCGTCATGTGGTTCTACAGGAGAGACAGACGTTTGTCATCCTGAAATAGAAGAGTTCTGTTTTGTGTACACCAAAAGATGGATATTTTTAATATTAAAACCTCTTTTTTTAAAAAATATTTTGATCCTACTGAGTTTTCTCATTGAATCTTTGGAATTAGATTGATATAAAATTGAAGCATAATTTGTATGAGTTTTTCAGGCTCTGCTGTCTTTATGGTACACGTGTAGTTTTAGACTCATCTGACAAACTATTTATTTGCAGGATACACTTACATACTTGGAAGTGTCAACCTTGAAGTGACTGACCACAATTTGTATGCAAATCTGTGTCCTTTGTGAGTCAGAACTGCTTTCTGGTATAATGCCAAAGGGATTGCATAACGAGAAATTTAAAAGAAAATGGGGAGAAGTCAGATTTTTACAATAAATCACACAGTGCTCCTGTGAGGAAAAAAATGCAAGATGTTCTACAAAGAGCCCCTTTATGGCTTATTCTTGAATGATGCTTCAAAGTTTTGTTTACTTTTTGGAGGTTTTCTTGTTTGTTTGTCTTTCTGTTTGCTGACACAAACAACTCTGTGCTGAGGTTGCTGCAAAAATAAATGTATTTTAAAGAGTGTCCATTGAAAAATAGTAAACAAACTTATTTGTTTCCTTTGAATCAGGAAGTGAAGCAAACTTTATGTTAAAAGTTCGTCCTCTAGAGAAATACCCTGTGGATCTTTATTATTTAGTTGATGTCTCAGCCTCCATGCACAACAATATAGAAAAACTAAATTCCGTTGGATTTGCTTTATCTAAAAAGATGGCGAATATTTCTCTTGATTTTCGACTGGGGTTTGGATCCTATGTGGATAAAACTGTGTCACCCTACATTAGCATTCATCCAGGCAGAATCCATAACCAATGCAGGTACGTAGTCTTTGTATATTTACTGTAACACCAAGAAATTATTAATTACACAAATATGCATTATGCATATTTATTTTTAAAGGTCTTCAGAATCTGTCTTTGTTTCGTTATACCTTGGTTCTCCAGCAAAGTTCCTAAGAAAATGCTGAACATTATTATGCAATAATTACTCTTGAAATATCTGGTGAGTGATTTCAGAAAATCTGTTTCTGTATCAGAAAAAATGTGCAATATTTTCTTTAGCGACACAAGCCAAACAACATGCTGCTTTGGTATATTTGAGTATGTTTTGCATTTTATTTTATAGTCAACTGTTGTGTTCTTAGTTGTTTTGGATTTGTGTTGCCTAGATTCATCCCAAAGTTTTGTACTTTTTGACCTAGGACTTCTCTTCTGGTGTATGGTCATGTATTCATTAGCTCTTTTCATAAAACTCTACTTTTGTTGAAGTGATGCAGTTTCTTTCAGCTCATTTAATGAACAAAAGCGATTCTCTGATGCAATTCCACAGCTGTAATATGAATGAACTCCTATTTTGAGTAAGAAAGGTGTTGTGGTTTGCATTTCTTTTTTCATGCCATGGCTTTTATATCTTGTATTCAACGCTTACATAAAATGAGGGATCTCTTCCAAAACCTTCTGAAGAATGAGATTATTCATAATCAATTCAAGCCTGTATAAACTGTAGTACTTGGAAAAGTGAATATTAACTATTCATACTTTCTTGTTCATTATTATCTTCCCTGGGAAGACATGATCCAAAGTTCTGTAAAGTCCATAAGTATCGTTTTTTATTTCAGTGATATTTTTAATTTGGCACTTGTAGTGGAATTCTTTAAATAGCTGTAGAAGTCTGTGTCTGTGGTAGTCCTCTAGACAGTCTGTATAGTCAGTGGAGATCAGTTGGCACTGCCAGGACACATTTCATTGTAGCTAAAAGTAGATATCTGCAGAGGTATTAATACTTACAGTGCCACTTTCTCTCCGTTGACTGTAAATTGAGTCCAGATTCCTACACTGTGTGCAGCGGTGGATAAGTGAGATGAAACCTGCTCAGCATCCCTGAATCAGATGAACACCTCGGCTTGTGCTGTAAATTCCACAGCTCTAAATGGGTCACAGAGCAGTGAGCTGTACAAGTGCTATGGCATTAACTTACTTATGTCAGACTTCATTCTTTCTCCCCATATATATATCATTTCAAAAAGCATCATTTACAGCTAAGATGATAACTACATGGAGTTTGCCATCCATTTAATGAGATGACTGTCACTAATCTCAACATCAGTTTCATGCATTCATTTACTCATAGTGGATGTAGGAACTTTATTTTAGTTCTGATCCAGTAGCCCGTGTATCTTGCTATTAAAGCATCTCAGTGCTGTGGTGTAATAGCCCTTTGTCAGGATAAGGCAAAGCAAAGCTGTACTGCCCCATAGGTGTTCCAAAAGGGATGATATACTCTCTGAGATGATACCATCACTCACATCATGTTTCTTCTTGTTCTGTAAAGAAATGCTACATATGTACTGTTATTATATGAACTAAATTATGTTGTATACATTTACATAATATACCAAACAAAAATTTGTTGTTCATAGTAAATTCAAACTAATCCCCACTGAACTTAATCTCACTTTAAGTTATTTTTTCTTTCTTTAAGTGTTTCTTTTACTGTGCATATGTACATCTTCATTAGTAACAGGGTTTTATGGGTTGGTAGGGAATATTTACATCTCCTTCAAATGGAAAATATGGAATGTGTTAGACTTCTGTTTTGTTTTGGTTTTCGTACAGTGATTATAATTTAGATTGTATGCCTCCTCACGGTTATATTCACGTGCTATCCCTGACTGACAATATAGCGGAATTCAGAAATGCAGTGAATAAACAAAAGATTTCTGGGAATATTGATACACCTGAAGGGGGTTTTGATGCAATGCTCCAAGCAGCTGTGTGCCAGGTAAGGACCTTATTAACAAAAGACTAAATTGTAGTTCAGACACATTTATATATATATTGATACAACAGTGCTCAGTGTTTCTGAATTCAAAATGTCAATTGATAATAGTAAGATTTCTTCCTCCTTTTCCATGATTTCCCCTTTAGCTATACGTAGTTTCCCAGTGAAACTGATAAAGGAGAGCATAAGGAAATGCTTTTCAGTATTTGTTAATGATGTTCTTTAACCAGCCTAACCAACGTAGGATGGGCAATGAAAGCAACTGCTTCTTGCTTGAACAGGCACATGTATTAATTTTAGCCAATTACAAAATTTGTTTTTAAAATTATTAAAGCCCTCATTGTGTTACATGTCTTGTACTGTTTGACATTTCTTCTACTTAAGAATGTATTTGAGAACTGAAGGATCAGTTACATATCTGCTCATGTAGATGAGGAAAAAAACACGTGCTTCAATGTTATCTTTTAAAGAGTTTCAAACCAATACAGATCAACTAAAAATAAGCTTTTGTATATCGATAAAATTCCATCACCATCTCTCCTATGCAGAAAAGGATGGAAAAGACTTGCATCAGTAGTTCCCAAGCTATGAGCATATTAAAGAATAAGAATTTATTTGCTCTAAACGGCTCTTTTGCATGTTTTTTTTTTTTCTTTCTATGCATAGTAGTACAATAGAAAGTTTGAAAGTTGGCCAGTTCATGGGTTTGCTAATGCTCTATAAGATGCTCTTTCTGGTGCCCTCAAAGAAGGTAGTTCAACTCCTGTCCAAATCGCAGGCTTGGTGTATTTCTCGTCTCTTGGGATGATGTCATGACAATGCTTTTATTTTGTCCATCTTCACATTCTCTTTTGGAGCACTAGAATGAATCAAGGCCAAAAATGAATCTGAACTGTCTTAAAAATTAAGACTTTGAATCCAATTTTATTTTCACATTTTGATGAGCTGTAAAACAGGTGAATAAAAGCCACTCTTCACAGACACTGTGATCACAGCTGTTATAAAAACTTACTCTGAAGCTTTGGAAAAATTCCTTAAAATCAGTGTTTTGTTCATTGGACACATTCCACTTATGACATGTGAGCTCTAGAATAACATATGCTTCCAAAAACAATAGAATGGAAACATTCATGAGCATGAGGAGGCTGTCCTGCTAACTGAATTATTAACCAGAGTGGATGAGAACAATGTGCAATTCGTAGCTACCATCATGAACTATAATTTATATTAATGTGCACTCATTTTGCCTACAGTAGAACTTTATGACTTGCTCCATCTTGCTTTAACCAATACATCCCTGTTGCAAGCACTAGCAGGTTAGGACATGAAGCTTCTTTAAAATTTTGGTTTCTATGATGTATGTAGTTAGGAGTCTTGAGGTGACAAAGTGAAATGATAGAATCTTGGGAGCAAAAAGTTTCTGTGGTGCTGGAGGATAATTTGATATTATTCAAGGTATAACCTGTTTACAAATAAAACTTAAAATACCCCTTTTTAGGGGAATGCTGTCTAGGATTGTCTGAGGGAGGCTGATGCCTAACATGTAAGCTGGAAAAGACACCACACCCCTCTGTACTTATTATCCGTTCTGTTACAAGATACGTAATCCCTATTCAGAGCTAGTGGGGAATGAGCCTGAGTAGGGAGCTAAATTCCCTTCTGCAAAGCGAGGAAAGGAGGGTAGAGAATAAGTCACGAAGCCTGGCTGAATGCATGGACTGTATTGCTGATACATGTTTCACGTGAGATGAAAGTTACCTGGCAGTGGTTAGGGAAATTGTAGAGATGAGACGACGTTGTAGGAAGGAGGAGCAAGGAAGGAGGAAAAAGGAGGAAAGATGGAATTAGTGAAGAAGAAGAAGATGGAATAGTTGGGAGGGGGGAATAATGAAAAAGAATATGAGGTGATTCATGTGTGCCTCTAAAGTTTGATTTAAAGCAGCCATTTATTCCTTGCAGGGAAATAAATGTTATGGAAATACAAACTGGCACCTAACCCAGTGTAGATACAAGCTTGCCCTCCTACCTCCTTTACGTCACTGAATTCCTAAAACAAATTAAATTCACCCTTGCGGATGCCACTTTGCTATTAATCCCTTAGGATGGTGGATAGATGTAGTATTTTGCTGAATTTCTGAATTTCAGATGCATGAAGACAGTCAAATTTTAATTTATTGATTGGTTGATCATTTCCCAATGTCCTTTCTGAAAAGCTGCATAGGAAAAGAAAATTGTAGAATGATGAGAATATAAAGTAAATAAATATAAAATAAAAATATAAGAGGGCATCAAGTGCCAGTATGAATGAATGCATATTTATTGCTTGTGATGATTTTTGAATCCCAGAGAATGTTACAAATGCTGTGCATTTGCATTTGTAGGTACTAGTGACATACACGATGCGGCAGCTGTTACCCAAGCCCAGTATATAATGCGTAACTTGTAGATATTTTGAGAGATGTTTCTTCAAAAAGCAGAAAAAGTGAGAAGTGAATCTCTGACTCGCAGTAGTAGTTTTCAGATGTAGGACATGATACTTATTTCCACACAAAATGCTTTAAATAGCCTGGCTTAAACTGGGTGCTGCTAATTAGTGTAATACCTGAAAGTAAAGTTTCATATTTCTTTCTCATTTTTTTATTTATTATTTTAGAAAAGAGGTAGTTACTGCTTTCTTATGCTTGATTTTTGGGTTTTTTTTAGAGTCATATTGGATGGCGTAAAGAAGCAAAGCGACTGCTTCTTGTGATGACAGATCAAACTTCCCATCTGGCCCTTGATAGTAAATTAGCAGGGATCGTAATTCCCCATGATGGAAACTGTCATTTGAAAGATAATGTGTACATCAAAGCTACAAGTATGGTAAGGTATATGTCGTACATTCTGCCTTCAGAGAAGCAGCATAAAACTGTGTAAAGGAGATTGCTGCCAAAGCATTGTCTTTATTTCAGTTATTAGAATAGAATTTCTCATGGTAGGCAAGTTGTGAAATGAAGAATCAATCACCTGGAAATATTATTTTCATCGGTGATAATTTTGGAGTCTGAGGTAACAGCATACAGCAGAGGAGGATATGTTACTGGTTTTGGTGTGGTTTTTTATTACCATCTCATAAAAATCGCACACATGTTGTATAAAATGTGAGTAGGAAGTCTCTGGTGTGGTATTTTGCACAAGAACAAGCTGGTAATGTGTAAGAATTGCACAATCCTGCTAGTAAGACAAAGGTGTTGTTCACGGTTTATCGTCAGAAGATGCATAGTTGCACTGATGGGAAAGGTTTGGTAAGAGTAGAACAGAAGACGTACAACAGCAAAGAGCTAAATCAGTCTTGATGGACTAGAAAATATTTTTATACCACAAAGCTTTTCTGTGGTAATGTAGCACTGAATATATTTGAATCTCATAGTATAAAGCCAATGTGCTGTAATACATACCTGTGCAAAAAATTACATCAAATCCACTGTGGCAAAATAATAAGCCTTCAGCAGATATTTTTAGCTTTCCAAAGAATTTCTTCAAGAACATGTTAAACAGTCATGAGTGAATGAAGAAAGGAATTTCTTTTCTAAGACTTGTAGTACTGAATTGTTTTGGCTATTTCCTTAAGTAAATGTGAATCATTTATTCAAGAAACATGAATAATTACTTAATTGCCATGTAATCACCAGAAAACAGAAATATGAGCTGTGGTATCATAAGAACACATTACAGTTTTATTCTCAGTGCTAGCTGCAGTTAAAGTATAGAATCTGTGTTCAGCCCAAGCCAGCAATGTGCTAGTGAAGTCAGTGAGGGCTACGTGTAAATTAGGCTAGACCTGAATTTAATCCCAGCAACTGGTGCTTACAAGGATGGTGGGGCAGCAGGAAGCAGCCACTGTATGCTGTGCAACCATGAAGTACGGGAGGTTTCTGGGAATCAGTGGGCGTTGGGGACCTTGCTGAGCAGAGGAGGGAGCTGAGCATGTGCTAACAGGAAGGTGGTTTGGATTCCTGATTATCTGATATTGTTGCATTCATATACTCCCTCTGTTACCTCTTGGATATTCCCTCACAGATGTCAAGATTATTTATTTCCCCCTAGCCAGTCTGTTCGGTTTCAGTATTTCTACATTGTCCCTAGGATAAAAACAACCCCTTGCTTTATTCTACTTCAAGCAAATAATCCCGAAACTTTCCTTTCCCAAAGTGGGTTATGGTCTCCCTATCTCTGTTTTTCTTTCCTTCTTTTTTTTTTTTTTTTTTTTTTTTTGCTAATTTCAGTGCTATAAATGAGGGAAATTTTGCTTTGGTT
>Ga0065711_1050585_pt1 | contig 10765 bp, 2 predicted proteins | sample Hoacrofraction12_FD_59098 | JGI IMG/M metagenome (GOLD analysis project Ga0065711, IMG submission 59098) | Hoatzin crop microbial communities from Cojedes, Venezuela - Epithelial fraction 12 v2 (version 2) | ecosystem: Host-associated > Birds > Digestive system > Esophagus > Crop | place... | reverse complement strand
GGTTTAGGCTGGATATAAGGAAGAAATTCTTTACAATGAGGGTGGTGAAACACTGGAACGGGTTGCCCAGAGAGGTAATGGAGGCCCCATCCCTGGAAACATTCAAGACGAGGTTGGACAGGGCTCTGAGCAACCTGATCTAGTTAGCGGTGTCCCTGCTCGCTGCGGGGGGGTTGGACTAGATGACATCTAGGGGTCCCTTCCAACCCAAAACTTTCTATGATTCTATGATTCTATGTATGTAAAGCCTTCTGGGAGTACAGGAAGAAAGCTCGAGTGAAATGATCACCTCAGAGCAAGCAAATCAGAAAGCCTCACCTCTCAGCCCTCCTTATGCAGGCACCTTCCCCTCTCTTCTGCGGTGGTACCAACCTAGGCCCAAACATGGCTTCACAACAGCCAAAGCATCACTCGACAGCACCATGTTGACATGATCTTTCTTGTACGCAAGTGCTGAAGATAAAACAAGATTAACAGCCTGTGAAGGGCACAATAGTCCTTCTGTCACGGCTCAACAATACCCTTAGATATATAACCGCAGACTCAAGCACATGTGAGAAACCTGAACATTAACTTAATTATTCGAGATGCGGTGAAAATGGTATTTCGATAATCACTTTAATACCATACTAAAAAGACAGAATTCTTCACATGCAAAAATATTTAGGGATATATTCAAACTGATCTTCAGTTGGATGATTCTTTCATATGTATTACTTCTCTCAGAATAAATCATTTCTATTTTTATATACTGATGGATATTAATGATGAAAGGTTCAGAAAAAGACAGTAAAGCTAGTTCAGCCATTCACATAGACACCTGATTCTTTCCTGAGATCATTTAAAGTCAAATTCAAATAGAACAGCAGGACCCCAAAATGGTATTTCAGACGAGGCACTTTCAAACAAGACTGTTGTTTCACTTTCAAGCAAAAGACTTTTAGAATTCATTCATCAAAAGATAAACAAACATAAGAGACTATCATGCAGGTACAGCAGATACAACAGAAAAAGGGAAAAAAAAATCATCACACCTTTGACAAATGGGAGATAAAAGTAGATAATAGGAAGCAAACAGTGAACCAGATTAAAGTCACTATCTTGAGAACTTGTTTCAATTCAGATCCATTCAGCAGAGAGCTACTTCACAGCAAAATCTCAAGTTTTAAGAAGTAATCACAAAAAAGCTGTCATAGCAAAACATATGGTCATGTAATAACCGAATATTCTACCCTATTATTCTGCTAGGACATAAGACTTTCAGTGAAGTAACCATGAAGCAATATACTTTCAATAGTCTGATCGTAAGAGTAGGTCTCACTGTTGTAAGAAAATTGAGTAGAGGAAAAGATCATGCATGTGAAAGCTTCCTAAAATCAAAACTTTGCCTGTTATGAGCAAATTCAGATACTTCTAGTCATAAATTACAGGCTTCGAAAGCACTCATCTCTCAAGGAAGAAAGCTATTAAAAATCATAATAATGGGTGAGACTTAAAAGGGCAACTGGATGAAAGTCATGTGCCTCTATTTGAGAGTGAGAAGCAGATAATTAGCAATGGCTTACTTCGCGGGACTTTCTTGGCTTTTTCCTTAGTGCCAACAAAGTGGTTCCTCTAGAGTGTGAGCTAGAGAAATTAAGAACTTACTCCAATTAATCCTCTAGAAGAACCTGTTTCTCTCCCTTGCAGAAGCTTAGAAGTTAGCAAAATCCAAAATTCAGGAAAACAAGTTGGGGAAACTGAAGCCAAGCAACGTTAGCTTATCACGAGGAGAAAATATCTGAAGAACAGTGTGTGACATAAATTCCTTGTCCTCCTGTTGCATTAAAAAATAGGGTTGTTAGAGAGTAAACCACATGGATTATCCTAATACTGAAAAATATTTGAAAAAGTTGTATATATCCAATATAGTAAGTGAGGCCAAAACCACGCTCCTAAGTTCAACCCATATTGTTTTCTGATCTAAAATTCTGAGCTTGGACTTGGCAGTAATGCTCACAGTGAAAACTCTTATCCATATGGTCATGAAATAACAGTGATTTCAGGTGAGTTCCTGCAAGAAATTCTGTGAAGTACCATAAATAACATTATGGCTCCACATGAAAGACTTGTCTAGGTTTTTGAAGAATAATGCATTCTACTATATTACTAATAGAGATCAACTGGGCTTTATGATAGACACGGGCACTTCTTCCACCACCCTTCCAAGGGGCCATATCCTTCTTAGTCATCTCAGGGTGCAAGGAAACTTTTATATCTACTTCAAAGTTCTGTTTGGGATATAGTGTGTGGAAATGACCAGCGTCAAAAACAGCAATTAATTGTACCAATTACAGAATCTCTTTTTAGCGGCCTAGCAGAGAAATATATCAGCTGTTGTACTACTGACTGGGGAGACCATCTTAGGAAAAAAATACCAAGACAATCACCCAATTTGATAGTATCTTTCAGGACTGAGTTTTGGGTAATATTTGTTCTTCTGATCCCCTCCCAGTGAGAACGTGTGTACTCTTCCTCAAAACATATTTACACTATGCTAATTGTTTTAGATATTCCCAATGGAACATTACTTCAGAAAACATATAAGTGATCACCTATTTGAGAGCAGGAGCTACAACTACCTTTGAAATTCTGTCGTACCCTAGTGTTTAAATTGCCAATGCCCTGCTTCAGTGACTGTCTGACACAGGTGCTACAATGATGTCAAGAGCCATCAGAGGGAATCAGCCAGAACGTAACACTGCTAGGTGATGGAAGAACCTGTCACAGCAAGAGGGACAACAAACAGAGACAGAGTCAGAGGCAATTTTTCTGTGGTCAGCAGTTCCACTACCACTGTGCCAGAAGCAGGGAAAATTTCCTGTGGGAACAAAGCAAGAATTTTCAACAGCTGCCTACAAGGGACCTTTGAAATTTGTAGCCAGCAGACAATAGCAAAGACATGGCAAGAAGTACATTAGAAATTTAATCTTGCAAAGTTAACCTTGTTAAACTTTATTACAATATTTAAGTGTTTAATTTCAGATATAGTTCCAGTGGAAGCTTACTCTTCTGCTTTAAGTTAATCATCTGCATAAACATGTGCAGGTTAAAGATCAGAACCTGAATCTATAAATTCTGGTAGAATGAACCATAATTTATCTGTATTTTCAATTAAACTTATTTCAGAGGAATCAGTCACCCCTGCATAAGTGATGCAGTAACTTAGGAATTCACTAATCTAGAGGATAAGCACTGCACTTGCACGTATGGCAATCTAATAGAAAACGCTGCTGTTCTGTTCTACAACAACATGGTCACTCCCTTGTTGCAAGCAGCTCAAATGGAGCAGTTTCTTTTCTAGAAAAGACTTCTGAAAATTGTTTTACAAAGTTGCTTAAAAACTACATTCAAAAGTGACTCTGGATTAATAATTCACTCACACAGAGCAGTATGGATACTGCAACAATAAAAGATAGCAGAATTTATTTATGTAGCTGAGACCTGCTACTCTTCTCAGCTTTTAGCGGTGTCATTTCCATAGTATGCAAGTCCAATATTCTCAGATGCTAAAGCTGACTAATATTTAGAAGGATAATAGAATATAGGCCCCTGTCTATAAACAGTATATGATTCTTTATTATCTCAAGTAGAATCCTTATACTAAATAGACATTAACAGAATTTTAGTGTATTTTAATTTCCTGTATTTAAAATATGCACATTTCACATCTCATAGCTGCACTTAATTTTTTCTTCCTTCAAACAGCAGATAAATACAGGATCATTTCTTCCAAGCGAAGGGATCAGTTGGAGGTCCCAGATATTTTTCCCCTTCAGTACTATAATAAGTGATAAATTATAACAAATTGCAAGCCTAACAAAACAACACTTTAAACTGTATTGTCATAGTTATTATAAAATTCCTGGTTCATTGCATTTTGGCATTTTATACAACTGGTTCTGACAGTGATTAACAAGGTTTGGACTTCTGCTGTTTCACCCAAGAGAAATAAAACACCAAAATCTCTGCAGGTGTGTAATGGGCCAGGGATTCACTTCTGCAAAGTCAGACTTCAAAGACTTCGAAAACAAAAATCCTGAAGTTGGCATTGCCTCTGTAACCATTTAAAGGTTTTTGCATATTTCAAGGAGTTCTAATTTCAATGTTTTAATCAGCACAGTTACTCAACATTTTTCTGTAACAATTTAACCAATGCATGACAAATTCTCCATTAGCTTCGAGTTTCACAAGCCAAATAACGAGTAAATGTGAGACTAAATAACAAAGCAATCTAAATTATTAAGTACTTATTAGAACCTGAAAGGGGTTTTCACTTATTTGAAGCACACTGTACAACTTATCTGATGCATATGGGTGGTTAGAATTATATAGCAATTACAACACGGCAATCAGATAGTTGCACCTGTAGTAAAGGAGCCTCAGGACAACATCCCTAATTGCTTCTGTGATTACCTGTCTAAAACTAACACAGAACTTATTGAAGAAATCTTAAAGTTCAGGCTATAATTTCAAGTCCTTTAACACTGGAAAAAGAATTAAAATATAAACTCGAAAATAATATTTTTTTCTAAAAATGATCATACAAAAACTCTGTCTTGTGTGTTACAGAAATATCAAAAACGTATTTTATGATTAAATCTGTTAAGAAGAGGAGAAGACAATCACTTGGTACGTTTCTTTGTGGCTTGGTTTTGATTTTCTTTTAAAGTGTATTTCCTTATATTCAATATACTTGCTTTCATAAGCACATTAAGAATTTTTTTGCTCCCTACCCACCTGGTATTTTGCTTGACATACGGCATCTATTTTGAAATTATGACTCATTTGTTCTTCAAAAGCATAGCCTCTTAACTATGAGAGGAAATATATTGGTCTTAAAAGAAGACTGAAGTAGTACTGTAGACAACAAATAAAAATAATTTCCTTTCCATTTCTCCTTAGTTAGAGATTATAAACCTTATTTCAATGTTCACTTATAAACCTTAGGGTCACAGTTTCAAAATATGAATCAGAACCAAATGAGTAATTCTAATACAATGTAAGCCAATGTAAACTGTTTATAACATTTTGCTGAAAAGTCGGTGAAAACTATTGATCTAAACCAAAAATAAAATTATCCTCTTGATCGTAATAAAATAACATTGGTGGAAGGAACAAGCCAAGCAAATCTACCACAAGAGGAAGGTTATAAGAGTTGAAGTACCATAAGATGTTAAGCATTGTCCTTACTAGATGAGAGTTAACTCACAAAAGGTGGTGTCATTTTAGTTCCACAGCTGTTCAGGATTTAAGAGAGTTAGGTTTGAGTGAGTCATCCAGAACAGCATCATCCTATGCACTGCCCTGGCTCCTAACTCGGCTGAGTGCGATGGATAGCCGCTGTCTTAATGCCTCTGCTTCTCCCTCTGTGTTGTATCAGCTTTTGTATCAGACCTTTGAGCTTGAGGAGGAGGTGAAACAAGCAGATTGTCTGATAAGAGCAGAAGTCAGAGTTCCTGAATTTTGAGTCTCAGAAGTCACCTAGTTCAGTATGATTCATGCCAATTGTTATTGGATGTGATTTTTTGTTTTGTTTGGGGGTTTGATTTTTTGTTGTTGTTGTTTTGTGCATAGGCACAGAATGAGAGAAAAACACCAAACTTCATTCACTAAATCCTTATACCTATGATCAGCTTTTTCCTTTCCATGTGTACTTTATAACGACATAAGTTTACAAGAGTATGAGTATTATTAAAATATTTTAATCCTTTCTTTCAGTAACATGATGTGACCAAACTTGGACTCCTTGACTCTGTGTCAAGAATGAAATTTACCTTAAAGAAAAAGTGTTCTTCTGTCTTGTAAAGACTTTTTTTCCTTCAACCGGTAAAGTTATCAATAGCTTTAGGAGTCAGTTATAATTAAAATCAGTATCTTCCATTAATTTAAAAAAAAAAAAGCCACAGCATATTCTTTATTAACAATTCCATATTTTTAAATTTTCTTTAAAATTTTAGAACTTTAGTGCTCTGCGTGAGTTATAATATTGTCAGCCTGAGGGAAATTAAGAGATAGCCAAGTAACAAAAGCAATTGTATTTGCTGTTCTTGGACACCCACATACTACACATAAACCTGCTGCAATTAGACTCCACACAAAGACTTCACTAATACTAAGCAAATATCGCAGTTAAAATACAATACTAAACATGGCTGAAATAAAAGTACTGAGTCTAGAGAGAGAGAATACAATATAAAAAAAGAACAGTGAAATCATGGTATAAGAGGAAAAAAGGTGAAAGTCATACTCTACAGAAGAAAGGGCATTTAATAAAGAAAAGCCATAAAGCAGGAGGATATAGGGAGCATTTTTCAGTGTTTTGCATAGAAGATGATTGCATACAGATGCCTTCCCATGGGAATTTAGGAAACTCGACACAGAAACTTTACAGTACTGATACAAACTCCACCCATCCATTAGATAACAGCTGGAGAACTAATATGTGTATGACTTTTGAAAAGTAGATTTTCAACGTAACATTATATGCTAAATTCTTTCCGATCACAAACAATTCACACACTCATGAGAATTTTCTTGTAGTCATTAGTCACCATTATTATTGATGTTGAGGAATAATCACTTCAGTGAACAGTATGTAGCCATGACTGTATCGTGTGGCCTCCAGGGTGCCTGTATCTGAAAACTTATAGGCACAACATACAAAATAAGAATGTGAAGAGTTGCTGTGTGCCACCAAATGAGAGCAAAATAATAATTTAGCATAACAACATACAGAGCAGAAGCCCAGATGATGTGTGCCTTCAGTACGTCCTGTATCTACGTATAATCTACTTGGAGAAGTAATTATTAGATTGACAAAGTACTTCAAAAGCGAGTTATTCAAATCTGGACAGCAGAAATAAACAACCAGAATACATTAGAATATTCAAGTATTATGGATTCAAATATCAAAGAATGCATAACAAAAATGATGCTAATTTCCCCCCTGTTAAATAACAACAAAAAAAAATATTACTAGCTTCATTATCAGCTAAGTATGTGTGGTAAAATATTAATTTCCTCCCCTATTACATAGAAAAATATGAGAGATGTAGGAGCTCAGTAAGATATAAATATGGGCCATTCATGGAAGGTTTGGGTTTTGTGTTTTTTTTTTCTTTTTTAATCAACAAGCACCCAACCAAAGATGACAATGTTAGGTTTTCTTCTACTACTCATATTCCAAAATTATAAAATGAAAGGTGACCTTTACAGGTTGTTTGTGTGTATGTTTTTTCAGAGTTGTACTCTTCGGCTTCTAGGTCTGTAATGCTATCAGTTTCTCTCTGACTCGTAATAAGCATAGCATAGAATAAGGATGTTAAATTTGCACATTAATTCAAATGTTGTAATAAAGAATTACCGTGTCTCCTTGATATGAAAATTCAGTGATATTATTCCTATGATTATTAATTCCTTTGGCATACACCCAGAAATATTTATACTGTATATAAATTAATAAATTATGCAGCTAGCAGTTAGTTAAAGTCATTCTTTTTAATTTCTGTTAATTAATAATGTGGCTGTCATGTTAAACAAAAGGATTTGTGCAAAAAATCTCAAATCCTTAAGGAAAAAAAAATCTTCAACTATTAGCTATCAAACTTTCAAAATGTTAATCAATACTGTTAGCCTGAAGACACTTTCGGCCTTACCTGGCATCAGTTTTCTCAAATAATTATTTTGTTTTATCTCAAAGACTTTCCCTGTAACGGCTTGTTTTCAGAGAAAATGAGAAGCTGGGGAGAACAAAGAATTCGCTTAGAGAGCTGATTATTTGGTATATATTAAATAATGTATGTATGATGCTGGATAATGCAGAATTAATACTGCAGATCCAAATGACTGTAAACTATCCAAAGGCTATAAACACTCTTGGCTGATAATGAGTTATATCCTTGAAAGTTTCATTTTGATGGATATCTATGGGATTTTCCATCGATACAAGTCTACTGAGAAAATACAAGATTTGAATATGCAACTTCAGTAATCATTCTGATGCTTAACTATTATAAATACTTTTCGTGTTAAATTTGGGGATGCAAAACAAATGTAGCTTTCCACTATATCTTCTGTACTTCATTTTGAGATATGAGTGGCAAAATTCCATTTGCTACAAGTAGCACAACTACTTTGTAGCAAACAGAAATGTTAACCATCAGTTTGAATGTCAACCAGACAGTTGGCTTAATTATATCAAGACTTGGGGGTTACTATGTAACCCAGTTTCCTGAGGGTTAAAACTTCTGTCTATCCTATGTAGAACTGATTCAAGACTTCTCTCTAAGACATGTTTTTTTAAGCTTAAAAACCAGCCCCTCCAACCCCTCCCTCCACCCCCCAATCAACAAAAAAACTCAGAAAATTATATACTGGGGGGAGTGGGGTAGTTTGAAACTAGAATAGTTGAAGTACTGAGTTAGAGTTTATGAGAATAGCTACTAAGAAGCGATTTTTTTTTTCTTTGAAGTAACTGTACTCTCTGTATACCCTGCTAATTCTACAAAATGGCTACTCCTGACTAAACCCAAGAGATTTCATTTTAGAAATAACCTTTACAAAGTAAATGTACACAGAAAACATTTCAGATGAGTGCTCTTACAGATGGCATTCCTGACATAATTCGATATATTATCCTATATCCTTCTGTTAGAGTTATTGCTTATTGCAGTTCATATGCTATTGACTTTAGTACCCCATGCAAAAATGCTTTCATAAAATCTGTGAAACCATACATTTCCAGGTGATGATGACGATGACTACTGATGTGCACTCCGAGCAGCAAGCATACTACTTTTCCTTGGTTTTTTGTTCCTCTGTTAGTTCTGAATTTTTAAAATATCTAAACTGCAAGACAGACACTTGAAGCTCTGAAGGAGGTACGTGGTTAACTACTCTGATTAAACAAGGACAGGGAAAGCTGTTAGCTAAAACAAGAGCAGGCACAATGTGAAGCTGTTCCATATGGGAGCCAGAGCGAGCGACTCTGTGCCCGAGCAGTCCGATACCGAACACCTCCCGTGCAGCACGCTGCCAACGCGGCCCAGACACTTCACGACCGTAGGAGAGAAACCCAGGGGTTAGCTGAACTGTGAATGTTCAGACAAAAAGCAGCTGTGGTGGCTCTCTCACATCCCCATTTAGATTCTGTCCGTGACACCGTGTCAGCACAGCAGGTTTAATGAGAGTACGCAGCGGACTCAGAAGAGCTATCCTATACATCTCATCAGGAGAAGCTGACCTGAGGCTACCGTAGCCCTACCGAAACAATCGTTAATCTGACTCAACAAGCATTCAGGATTTTCTCAGTGATGTTTCTTAGCAAGTCAACAGCAAACATTCTAATGTAGCTTGACCTGTAGAATATGAAACAGGAAAAGAATAAACAAGCAAAAAAAGAAAACAGGTAGTAGAGAAGACAGAGTAAAACGTTCCTCCAACACGTTTTAAGAGTTCATCACTTAAAACTGCTCTGTGGTTTTTTTGATAAGCAGACTTAGGGGACAGGAAGAGGGGACTTAGAACATGCTATTTCTAAACTATCTAAAACCACAAGAAAATGCCCAAACTATTTCTTTATTGAATAAAATAGCACCAACAATTTCATTTTATGAAGAGCCATGAACGTTCACGAATCATTTTTAGGAGATTAGAGGGCAGCCACAAGACCGAACCACTGTTCTGAAATTCTTCTCAGTACTTCTGCCAAGGGCTCATTGATGGGAAATGTTTGGGTGGAACCTGGTTAGGATTTACATTTCTTCTTCGACCTTAATCTTCTTGGAATTTAGAGAGGATTCTCTATAACCCTTACGTTGCATGTATTTTTCTAACACCATTTATTTTTTCTAGCTCAACAAAATCCTTCTCAACAGTATGCATTGGTCACAGAGAGAATGAGAATTCATACAAAATATGGTGGTGTCATAAAGAAAAAAATTCAGCCTCTGATTCAGTGAAGTTCTGTCTATTGCCGTTCATTGAGTGTTACAGACTCACAGACTTCTTTTATATAGATATTCATTCTGGCAGAAAAATGTTAGAGTACTTAAAATGTTCATTTATACTCCAGTCCAGTTATGCTTTTTCTATGTCAGCTTAAGTCTCACCTTTCTTCTCAGGCAACTTTTATACAGTCATTATGTTTATAAAATAATATATATATAAATAGTAACACCTAAGAAACAATGACTTAGCAAACTTGGGAAGCTGATGAAATAAATTAAGAATGTGGCAAAAATCCTCTGTTTCTTCACTTCATCTAAGAACTTTTTTCTCCACCACTCAAAGAAATTGGCTTTTAAATGTTGTTATAATATCATTTCTTTGCCTAATTTTAATTCTGTAAATACCTAGTCTGATTGCTTAATATCACCTGACCTATCACAGCAGTGAAAGTTCAGGAGAGTGATTGCCCTAAGGAGAAACAGTTGAATAAATCTGTCCAGAACAAGTTCCAGTTCTTTGTAAAGGACATAATTCTCCCCAGTGCTAAAATTTTACAGAAGGAGATACTAAAACACACAGGTCCAATAAATATGAATCACAGAATCACAGAATCACAGAATAGTAGGGGTTGGAAGGGACCTCTGTGGGTCATCTAGTCCAACCCCTGAAGCAGGGTCACCTACAACAGGCTGCACAGGACCTTGTCCAGGCGGGTCTTGAATATCTCTAGAGAAGGAGACTCCACAACCTCCCTGGGCAGCCTGTTCCAGTGCTC
>Ga0065711_1050558_pt1 | contig 10765 bp, 11 predicted proteins | sample Hoacrofraction12_FD_59098 | JGI IMG/M metagenome (GOLD analysis project Ga0065711, IMG submission 59098) | Hoatzin crop microbial communities from Cojedes, Venezuela - Epithelial fraction 12 v2 (version 2) | ecosystem: Host-associated > Birds > Digestive system > Esophagus > Crop | place... | reverse complement strand
AGCCTTTCCTCCCAGCAGAGGGGTTCCAGCCCTCGGATCATTGCTGGGGCCTCCTCTGGCCCCGCTCCCACAGCTCCAGCTCTGTCCTGTGCTGAGGGCTCCAGAGCTGGGCACAGGACTCCCGGGGGATCTCAGCAGAGCAGAGGGGCAGAATCCCCTCCCTTGCCCTGTGCCCACGCTACTGGGGATGCAGCCCAGGGCACGGTTGGCCTGCTGAGCTGCCAGCACACGTTGCCGGGTCATGTTGACGTTCTCATCAACCAGCACCCCTAAGTCCTTCTCCTCAGGGCTGCTCTCATCCTTTCTCCAGGATGAGAGAATGGATTGAGAGTAGCCTGTACTTGTCCTTGGGATTGCCCCGACCCATGTGCAGGACGCTGCACCTGGCCTTCTTGAACCTCATGAGGTTCACATCCTCACGGAATCCCCCACCGATTGCTTTCCTTCATCGTGGCTTTCTCTTGTTTAGAAATGAAGCTCTTCTGTGCGATAAGGCTGGAGGCAGGACAGTCTCAGGTGCCCCCCATATTCAGGGTCTTTGAAAGGTGAAATGGGAATGAGGAAGCAAGATGCTTTTTTCAGCATCAGCCACCTTCTGCACCATGAGCAATGGAGAAAAGCAAATCATCCCTGGATTCCTGCTGCTCCGGTCAAGGGGAAAAATCGTTCCCAGACTCGGATCTGGTAACTTGCGGACCTGGGTTACACAAGCAAGACAAAGAAGTAGATTTCAAGGAGAGACAACTCCCTACAGCCCAAGGTTGGCTCATTCATAGGGGACCTCCAGTGTCTTCTCCCTAACACAAGCTGTTCAGCTGGAACTGGGAAGAAAAATCATGCATAAACCTCTGCCATTTTTCAGAGGAAAGGGAATATGAACAACTTACTGTCCTGATTTCAGCTGGGATAGAGTTAATTTTCCTCTCTGAGCTAGTTCAACTCATCTGAAAGACTCCATGCACAGATTAAGTATATCCAGAGATTTTTCTGAATCTTTAATTACCTTCAGTGGTAAAAAAAACCCCTAAAAAAACCCACTCAACAACACCCACAAACAAACAAGATTTCCAAACCCTGCCTCTGGATCCTGGACCCCCACTCCTCCACCACGTTCAAATCTTCAAGTTCTAAAATAAGCAGCAGATTGGCTTCTACATCACAGCCACCCCAGGAGCATCAGTCGTGGACCTTATCAGTTCCCATACAAGCAGCAGCCACGGCATCACCATCGATGAGATGGTCTAAATATTCTAGTGGAAAACACCAAGAATTGGGGAAAGTGGCAATTCTGTACATGCAGAAGGAAAAGAAGTCCCTTCCTCGTAACAATTCTGGTCTAATAATAATAAATTAAGAGGTGGTGAAGCAAACGAAACCCTGGGGAAGCACAAGGGGACAGGGAACTCTGCAGGGACGGTGTTCAACACCACGTGAGCAGGTCCACCATGGCACAGAGCTGCTCAAGGAAAGAGGGCATCAGTGTCATGAGAGCTAAGATTTCCAGGGCCGCTGTCCCCGCTTCTGGCTCCTTCCAGATTTCAATCTACGAATACAAGAGCTGAAGCTGCTTGCAAGGACAGGAAAAAAGTCACAAGCATCATCTCTCATGTCCCATCTACCTGTTGAACCTTCTGCTTGGGAAAGAAGGATATGGCCCAGCACATAGCCCAGCAAGATGTCCAACCCTTGCACAATTAAGGACAGGTTTTTGACCCAGGACTGAGCTGGTTGCCAAAGCTTTCCCTTCCCCCAGGGCTGGAGACGGTGTCCTCCTTAGCTCCTGCTCCTGGATACGTGGACAGGACGTGGTCCAGACAGCAGGTTTCCATCCAGCAAAGTAACTGCATTTCAGAGGAGTGATTCTCACTCCAACCAGAGGGACCATCTGAATTAAAGTCAGGTCCCTGAGACTGCTGTGGACAAAGGGCACCATCTAAGACAGCTCTCACAGCTTGGGAAGATGCCCTTGCAGACCCTAAATCCATTTTTCAGCTTACAAGGATCTCCTGCACGTTCTCCCATGTAGTTTCCCATCGCATTTAGAACAGCAAACGTGATACCCAGCTGAACCCAGGGTTTGCACTGGGCTTCCAATAGCTGCCCCGAGAAGGGACATGAGCGAGTGCAGACACCTCAGTGCCTGCCAAGGGTCTCGCCAAGCCGAGGGATGCTACTGTGGGGCAGGGATGGACTCCAGCTCCCTGCAGACCCACCAACCACGCTGGCAGGTGGTGATGCTCAGCCCTGGGGACCAGGCTTTGTTTTGCATAAGCAGCACGGACCAAGCCCTCCTCTCGAATCCATCCCCAGCTTTTATCTCCTTCCAGCAGCTCATGAGACAGCTCGAACCAATTCACCGGGATAAAGCCTCCCACAGGGAACCGGCCCGCAAATACCAAGCAAAGCACCTCCCCAGACAGGAATTTTCGGGAGTTACTGGCCAGCCACCAGCCTCCTTTTTGAGGCTTGAAGTGCATTTTTTCGCAATCGCTCACAGACTATCGCTCTGCTCGCTGGACGCTCTGCAGCAGCGACGCAGCCGCACGTCTCCCCAAAAGCCCCTCCCGGGCAGTCCCACTCCCCCCTTCGGTTTTCCCCCCCTTCAGTCGCAGCAAGTGAGGTGTGGTAAGAAACCAGAGATGGAAGAAGAGCAGTCTGTCGAAGCCCAGGGAGTAAAGATGCCGCAAGTATTTGCTCAGCTACATTTATCGCCCAGGGGACCGTTGGGTTTGATTAATAAGAGGTAAACGAAGCAGCTCAACTCGGCTGAGCCCCAGCAGGTAGGACGAGGACCGGGAAGTTTTCATTAACACAAAGCAAATGGTGAGACAGGTATTTCCAGGACACGACAGCTGACCTATTTTGGGATGAACATGAGATCAAGCGAGCTTTGGGAGTGCATATTTACCTCCGCTAGCAGCAATGACAGTCTAGACAACTGGCCTGGATCAAGACAGCTGATGTTCAGCCTTGGGATCCACCAACCCTACGTCCTAACATGCCCTGCTGACAGCATCCTTGACACCAATCCCTTCTGCTAACCCCAGGTCTCAGATGCCTCGCTGAGCCCCAGCCTTGCTGCCGGTGTACTGGGGGCAAGAACCTCAAGTTCATCCCAAAATGTCCTTGAGCTGCTCCTTGTGTCCAAGTGCTCCATCCATCACGGAACCAAGCACGCCACACGCTGCACGTGTGATTGGAATGTATTGCTGGGTCCTCCAGGCAAACCAACCACACCTCGCTTCCCTCTCATAAAACACAATAAGTCTTGCTAGGACTTATCTTCAATGCCTGGCTTTCCCTTCTAGCTTGGGGAGGAGGAAAGAGGTCTTGGAGCTTCAAGAAGCTACCGCAGGGAAGGCATCACAGATTGAGAGGGTCTTTGATGAGTATCAGAGGTTTGGCCTTCATTTTCAGAATGCCTCTGGGGTGATTGCACTGAGTAAATACCCAGCAGCTCAGGAAAAGCAGGTCAAGCAGGCACCAAGAGAAGCATTTTCTCCACAAACACAGCCCGGTCAGAGATAATGCCAGAAACACTTATTTTGGTAAGTTTGCCTCCTGACTCAAAAGCAAATGCTGTTCCCACAGGGCTGGATGACGACTGGAGGACCCAGGACTACCTGCAGACACCAAAGACCAACAGGATCCATCTTTCCGGACAGCTGTGTCCATCCCACGACCTCACTTGCAGTGGAAAACGCACCAGCCATACCTAGGACTGACCCACTCAGCGACTGAGGGACCTGCAGGCATGAGGAAAACCCAGAAACACATCCATGAACGAGCTTTACGCTATTTTTTGCTCTTCTGTTGAAGGGTCCTTCATGTTCACCATGAAGCTCTTCCCATAATGACCTCCACCATACAGCAGCCCCACTGAATACAGCTGCATGGACCGAAGGAGCTTGTTCCAGGCCACATCAGCATCTGAGAAAGTCGCCTCCTGCACCTCCCTGTGCTGGGCAACCTCTGCTTACACCCAAGGGATTAACAGCCCCGAAGTTAATCATAACGAGAACACGGGGGGAGGACCGTAATTGCAGCAAAGGGGAGCAGCATCAGCAGTTTCAGCAGAAACACCATAGCAGGACGCCTGCTATTCACGTACCTTTGACCTCAGAGACACAAATAGAAAGCCCAAACTACTCAGCTTTGAGGAAAAAAAAGAAAAGAAAAGAGGTAAGGGACAATTTAATTAACCAGGAGACTGTACAACGCTATATACCCCAATGGTATCTCACCTTAAAGGGCCTTGCAGGTGGAAGCCCATCAATGCCAGCTCTCGGATGCCTGCACAGTGCAGGTCAGCTGAGGGCATCTGAGGGATCTTTATGACCCACTAATTAAGTACCTGAGCTTAACAAGGGACTGGAAAAGGCACTTCTGGAATAAATCATACAATATGAATGATCAAGAAAATAAACTATGTGCCGAGCCCTGATTTACTGCAAGCACTTGGAGGCTGCAGAGGAAGATGCTACTACTTCTAACATAACCACAAAACACCAGGGCTTGGGGCAAGCCTTCCTCACTCCCACCAGAGTCTTCTTCAGGATTCTTCCCTCCCAGAGGGAGCTTGAAGAACCTCTGTGCTTGCTGAGGAACCCCCGGTCCACAGGGACACCTTGCTGCTGGTGAGCAGCCCCACGTGTCCACAACGTCCACAGGAAACCCAGCGTCTTCCAACACCAGGAACTGCAGGTGACACCTGGCACTCCAGTCCCACGTGTCCCCTCCTCCAGCGTGGGATGAGGGACACATACCTCCCCTACCTGCATTCATCCAAGGAACTGAATCCCCTTTTGCAGAAGAAAAAGGTTGAACCTATCAAATAATAATAATAACAACAATAATAATAATGATTACTATACCTGTCAAATAAAAAATATTAATTATTATTATAAAAATCTCTTGTTTGACAGCAGCCCAGCTTTGGCTTGGAGAATTCTGTGATTCTGTGAATTCTAAACAGATTTGGTCAAGTCACTGCAGCAGAAGAAAATGCTGGAAAAAGTTCTTTCAGATATTTTTAAGGGTTTGGTATTTTTAAACAGGGGGGTTTTTACTTCTATTTCACAGTGATGCACGCTAAATTTCCACACCTCTCCATCACGGTGTAAAATACGTGAAAACATATTTTATTTTGGACTGAACAAAGCAATTTTGACTTGACATTATTTTGTCTCCTGCTTTGATGAACTAAAAATATCCACTCCGACTGACCCCAGCTAAAAATCCTCTTATCCCCCACAAACATCCTTACTATCACCATTTTTCTACAGGCTAATTAACTGAAACTAAAAATACAGTTAGCATTAATTTTTTGCTCTACGGGCTGATGTTTAGGAGTATTCGGAAGACCGAAGGATAAGCTGGGGTATCCACCAGGACGCCCTCCAGGGGAAAGTACATAATTTAAAGCATTACTGTAATTAACATATATACATTAGAAACTCACAGGAAACTCAGGAAAGTGTCACATACATCATATTTTTTTTAAAAAGAAGGAAGAAATCAGGGGAATAGGAATTTGCATCCCCCCAAAGAGAGGGGGGACCACTGCAGCCCCAGTTCTTCTGGACTCTTCTCTGCCCGGTGGGGACCGAAGAGCCTTCCAGACAGCACAGGGATAACTCCCAACGTCAATTTTCCAGAAGAAAATTAAGTTTATGAATGGAGGGAACTCACCCCAAGACGCAATATTCTGTTGGTGGGTTGGGTTTGGGTTTTTTCCTCTCCTGGGCTTTATTTTATTCATGCTGAAGTAGATGTTAAATCCCATTAACGTGCTGCAAATCCCTGTCTTGCTGGAAAATGAATTTGGCACCTTTAAAAGGTAACCGGCCCATATCTGTACCCAAAAAAACCCCTCACAGAAAGGAAATGGGGCAGGTAGGGAAGGGAGAATCCACAACAGGGAGAGCAGGGCAGCAGGAGGGGTCTGGCAGAAGGAAGGAAAAAATGGGATAGGGAATAAAAAAAAAAAGGCATAGGGAACAACAAAGAAAACGGGATAGGGAATAAAAAAACGGGATAGGTAACAACAAAAAAATGGGATAGGGAACAACAAAGAAAATGGGATAGGGAACAACAAAGAGAGAAAGGATAGGGAATAAAAAAATGTGATAGGTAACAACAAAGAAAAGGGGATAGGGATTAAAAAAATGGGATAGGGAACAAAAAAGGCTGAGGGCACCAAACCCAGCAGGAGGGCCATCAAATCAGAAAGAGCAGTTCACAAGTATTGCACTGTATCTGGCTACAGACCTTATTCTCTGGCTCACCTAGCCTGAGCGAACGAATAATATTATTAAAAGACAGAGGAGAAATCAAAGAGCAGCTTGGAGAACCCGGGGAAGCCTCCCGAGAGCCAAGGAAACCTGCGCTATCTAGGGAACAGCGAGATTAGAATAATTAGGTCAGTTGGCGATAAGCCTTCTCGGTGCACAGACGCGCTGCCACCTTGCTAGAAAGTGGTGACGTCCCCAAAGCGCTGAGAAACCCAACAGCAACGTGCCAGGGGCAAGACCGGCAGGAGAAAGCCTTCTTCAGCTGCAAACCACCGCAGCTGCTCACCTCAAGGTCTGAGGATCGGCGGCTGCAGCATGGGAAATTCTGGTGGGACGCAAGACAAAATTCCTTCACTGGGAGCAACGGGTGACCCAAGGGGGTGTGTGCTCTCCATCCCTGGAAACAGCGTCAGGACTCAGCTGGACGAGGCCCTCAGCAACCAGGTCTAATGCAGAAGGTGGTCTCGCACTGAGCAGAGGGCCGGACCAGAGGACTTCCAGAGGTCGCTTCAATCCAAACTAACTCCAGGATCTTGCCTAGGGGGACCTTCCCTTAGCTCAGACTTCCAGGACAAAGCTACCATGCCTGATCTCCAGCTTCATCAAAACCAGAAGAAAAGTCTTCCCAGTGGTAAGTGGCCTGGAAGCCCAGGCTGACCTTTAGGAGAGGTAACAGAGGTTGACGTGAAGCTCCAGTACAAAACAATCCCTCACAGCGAGCAAAGCCTTCTGCTCCAGGAGGCAGAGGATGGTCCCACACAGCAAGTGCTGTACGCTTCTCCCTATAAAAAGGGAGTTTTTCTACTGCCCGTCTCTTCCTTCCTGGATGGTTTGACGTCAGCTCTGCCCACCCTGGCAGCCTCAAGGTCCGAGGAGTTGAAAGCGGCCCAGCGACAGCCCCAGAGCAGGAGCTCGACGGAGCTCGCATTCAGATGTTTGACACCAGACTAAGCAAACAGGAAAGGGAGACCAAAGAGGAGGATGTGCTCGCTGCCCTGACCCCCCTCCTCTCTTCCTCCCCACCTGTACCATGCAAGAGCCATCATCTGTCTCCAGTTTGGCTGTCCAACACCAGGGCCCAACCTCCAATCCAGAAGACAGAAACCAGTCACCTATCGCTTGGTCTTCGGGGTCTCCCTTTAGGTGGTGGCCTGATTCAAATCCCCACCTTCCAAAAACCAGTTGCATTTGTCAACGGTGGAGGCAGATACTCCTTCACTGGTCCCTCAAAAATTTTTTCTAAGCTGCTTCTTCACGAACACTTCACCAATACTCCCGCTTGCCCCTACAACCCACATCAGCTCCCTGAACGGGTCAGGGCAACCCACAAACCAGCCAACGGCATGCAAGGTGTGTTGATACCGGCAGGCTTTTCCCACCAGTCAACTGCCATATACTCCATCAATACACGAAGTCCTTCAGGAAACTAGCGCTTCACTGATTGACTGATACCAAGAAGAGCATCCCACAGGTTCAACTGTCCTGCACGTGCTTCACACAACCATGAAGTTCTTGCAGCCACTAGAGCTCGCTGGCCAAAAACCATCAGCCCCCCCTTAAATACACACAAACATTTTTCCTGTACTCCTAGGTCATGCAGAAGATCTCATGTGTGACGTTCAGCCAGCCAGCTCCTCTCGTTAGCTTCCCGACCGATGCTTTCATCTGGTTATGCACTCCGACCGACCTCCAGCACATTAGAAAATGGTTTCTCATGTACTTTGAATCAAAGTTTGCCGCTTTTTTGTTAAAATGATTAGCGAATCAAACCCACTGCTTCCAAGCTGACGTTCCTCCTAATGCTTTAATCAATAGACAGAGATGCTCAGAAGAGAGCTAACGTGGCCCGAGTTGAGTGCTGCGAGGACAAGGCTACGGCTTTTTAGTCATGGCACTGGATGATGCGGAAGAGACCCAAGAACAGAGAAGCTGGAAGCACACAACAAATGTGTCTACTGTAATAAAATGGATAAACAGACAGAATTAAGGAAATAAGTGGAAAATCTTAGTCTAAGGCTTACTAGCCTGTGGAGGGAAGGAGAGGAAGGCTTTACTGGCTGATATGTCCTGTCAAGCTCAGCGTAATGCTTCTACACACGTAAAAAGGTCAGAAGGGTTAAGGGACAGAGGGGAGGACTCGCCAACAGATTCACCTCTTGACCCCCAGTTAGGTGGATCCGAGAGTCACATCACCACCACACGGGTTAACTCGCTGCCTCTGACAGGCTCATGATTCAGTTGGATTTCTCAAAAGAAAAAAGACAAACACAAGCAAGCAGAACCCAAGATGGGTTACTGAAGCATTTCTAGGTGATGACCAACTTCGGACTTCCCAGCCCACCCGACCACCTGCACATAAATCTTCACCTTGGCTGCTAAATTTCCACAACATCTCAATTACAAGGTTTTTCATTACACCAGCCGCCACCTTACCACGAAGCAAGTTTCAAGCACTTCCCATAAAACTTGGCTTTAATGCCTGTAGTGTCTCGCAACAGCCAGAACTGGACAGAAAAGACAACGCGACGCCCCTGGTCACCCACGCTCCACCTCCTGCAATGGCTGGCCCCGGGTAAGGGCCAAGGGACTTGAGGAATGAGAACAAGTATGATCTGACATGGGTATTACAAGAAGCAACAAGCTTCATTTTCTGGGGTTACTTGTAAAAATATCTGGAAATTCTCAGAGTTTACATCTGCTTACTAGAGACAGCTTAACCACCAGCATCCCCATCAGCGAACCACTATATTTGTGGACTACCAGACCAAAGGGATGGCTTCCTTACAGAGTGCCTCCTTCATCTTTCCAACCAGACTCTTTCCTTGTGTATTTATGCTTGGCAGTGCCTGGAGAGAGCCTCCTCCACACACCTTCTACGGTGAAGAGCTCCTCGAGAAGGTAAGTAACATGAGGGGCAGGTGAAACCTTTCTCCTGCAAGGTTACCACACTTTCTCCAGAAACATCTGTCTGAACTGGACAGGTCTGATTCAACAGAGATCCCAACAAAGATCTGACATAACTTCTGGGTCCTGGGCTCTGTGCTCCTCACCCAAGATCTTGGGCCAGCCAAGGCTCTATTTTGGGGCACTCAACAAGATACCTTCACTGCCAGCAAAGAGCATTCGTTGTTCAACACGAGGACTCCCAGGAAGCCCCTATGTACTTGCAGGTAGCTTAGAGGTGCTCCAGCCACACTACAGCAGCTTGATCTAGCCCCACTGAGCAACATAGCATTACCAAGCCATTTAAAGTTCTGCTGGCACCGATCACACAACATGAGACCACCACCCACCGTGCCAAAATGCCTTGGTTTTTAGTTCTTCTCAAGCATCTGGCACAACAGGGTCACGGTGAAGGTGCATACCAATAGCTACAATCCTTGGGGCCAAATGAGGTGTTAACACAAACCAAAAAGCAACCCTGAATCTCGTGACCACCAGAGAAGTCCTCACTCACAGCACATGAGCTTCAATAAGGCCACACCTGGAGATATCAATGTTCTACCAAAGACTTGTGGAACCCCAAAATTCACCACTCGCTGAAATTCAGCCATGTCAAAGTGGGATCAAATTCCACCGCACGCACCATGCAGACCAACAGTGAGGATACATTATGAAGCACCGGTAGCCCCATTACCACAAGCTACTGGAGAAACACTGCCCATCCTTCCGCAACGCACGCTCACACAATGTTGCTCCCAGCCAGAGCCAACCCAGGAGCTGAGAGACCAGCCAAGAGAGGCGACCGACGGCAAAGGTACAGGACTTTGGCCGTGGAGGCAGGATCTCCCCAGTAAGGATCCCATCACATACATCCTCAGGAGGATCCCATCACGTACATCTTCAGAATTATACAAATTATTACTCCAGAGAGTAGTAATTTGAGAGAAGATAAAACTTGAGAGAAGAATAATTTACAACAAAGATCACTGTTACTCCAACAACCTTATAAAACAAAGGCTTAAGTGGCACATGTTGGAATCTCCTGAGATCAAAACTGCTTTCAGAGTTTGAGTCTCTGAGTTTTGCGGGGGTAGAGGAAGGGTTCTGGGGGGCTTGGGAGTTTCTTCTTTTTATTTTCCCTTCTCCCCTTTAGAAAGAAGCAGAGTTTGCAGCCAGCTGTGCCGGCTTCCAGAAGAGGGATGAAATAACCTGAAAGTAATGCGGTTGTTCTCCATATAGTACCTGGCACGCCAAATGCCTGGTATCACCTGGGGTGGCAGATGAATTAGTGACTCCCTCATCGAGCAGCAGCGTCTGAAAGCCCTGCAGGGAGCAAGCGATGCTTCCTCCCCGGTATTTAGCAGCCGCATCAGCTCTGCCGTGAAAGGCAAGCTGGCAGCGAGCATCATCGTCCATCCATCATCCACGCAGACCTCTCCCATCAGCGCCGGGGTGAGCACGGCATCCTTCAGCAATGCTGGTGGCATGACCGGAGTCATCTTCACTCTCCTCTCCCTGGTGAGTCCGTG
>Ga0065711_1010174_pt1 | contig 10765 bp, 7 predicted proteins | sample Hoacrofraction12_FD_59098 | JGI IMG/M metagenome (GOLD analysis project Ga0065711, IMG submission 59098) | Hoatzin crop microbial communities from Cojedes, Venezuela - Epithelial fraction 12 v2 (version 2) | ecosystem: Host-associated > Birds > Digestive system > Esophagus > Crop | place... | reverse complement strand
GGTGGTGATGGGAACCTTCCATTCAATCTTTATCAGATTTCTGCGCGAATATGCCGAGTCAATCGGGTATCCGTCGCAGTTTACCATTTATGACACATCCGATTCGTTGAGCGCAATCAAGGCCTGCATCAAAGAGGCGAACCTGAGCGACAAGGACTATCGTCCAAAAGAGATGCTGAACAAGATATCGGCAGCCAAGAACGCTCTCTTTACGCCCAAAGCCTACAGGGCCAACGATGCCTTCATGACGGTTGACAGGCAGCGCAAGATACCCCGCTTTGTGGACATCTTCGAAGCCTACCAGCGCAAGATGAAGACCAGCGGCGTGATGGACTTCGACGATATCCTGCTGAACATGAATGTCCTGCTGCGCGACAATCCCGAGGCTCTAAAGGCGATTTCAAGCAGATTCACCCACATTATGGTGGACGAGTACCAGGATACCAACTATGCCCAGTACCTGATACTCAAGAAGTTAGCCGCAGACCATCACAACATCTGCGTGGTGGGAGATGATAGCCAGAGTATCTACGCCTTCCGTGGAGCCAAGATTCAGAACATCCTGAACTTCAAGAAGGAATACCCCGAGTGTAAGGTTATCCGCCTGGAGCGCAACTACCGCAGCACCCGCAACATCGTGGATGCCGCCAACTCCCTGATTGCCCACAACGAAGGCCGCATCCCCAAGAACTGCTATTCCGAAGGAGAGTCAGGCGAGAAGATTCGCCTCATCAACGCCTACACCGAGCAGGAAGAGGCCATGATGATTGTGGACGACATCATCTCCAAGACCCGCCGCGACCATGCTCAGTATCAGGACTTTGCGATCCTTTACCGTACCAACTCGCAGTCGCGAGCCCTGGAGGAGCAACTCCGCAGGCGCAACATCCCCTACATGATTTATTCGGGCAATTCCTTCTTCGACCGTGCGGAGATTAAGGACATGATGGCCTACTTCAAGCTGGTGGTGAACCCTGGCGACGATGAGTCCTTCAAGAGGGTGGTGAACCTGCCAACGAGGGGCATTGGCGCTACATCGGTCTCTGCCCTGAACGAGGCTGCAAGGGCGCATCAGTGTCCGCTTTTCAAGGCTGCCTTTGTCGAAGACATAGAGCTCTTTGGCCTGAGACCAGCTGCGGCACAGAAGATTAAGGACTTTTGCCATATCATTGATGCACTTGCTGCAAAGCAGGCCAGCACCGAGGCTGACATCCTTGCGAATGAGATTGCCGAAAAATCCGGCCTCTACGCCATGTACAAGGCCGACACGACAATCGAAGGCCTTGCCCGTACCTCCAACCTCGATGAACTCCTCAATTCCGTCAAAGCCTACGCCGAAGAACAGCATTCTCTTGCGGAAGAGGCAGAAGGAACACTACCCCCTGAAACCGTCGCAACACTCTCAGGTTTCCTGGAAGATGTAGCATTGCTCAGTGCGGTGGATAATGTGTCGGAGGAAGATGCTAACAACAAGGTGGCACTAATGACCGTGCATTCGGCAAAGGGCCTGGAGTTCCCGTATGTGTACATTGCGGGGGCGGAGGAGAACCTCTTTCCGTCAATGTCAATGCTGGCATCAAGTCAGGACATTGAAGAGGAACGCCGCCTCTTTTATGTGGCACTGACCCGCGCCAAGAAGGCCGTGAATATCTCCTTTGCCGAGACCCGCATGCGCAACGGTAAGCACGAGAGCAACAGCCCAAGCCGCTTCGTGAGGGAGATTGACCCTAAGTATCTGGTCAATCCGCTGCCCAAGCGCAATTTTGGCTTTGGAAGTACGGATGACGATGACGACACCGGCTTTGGCGACTACGGTAGAAGCGGCAAGGTGCAGTACTTCAGGCGACCTAATGATCCAAAGCCGATGCAGGAACCCCGTTCCACAACCTTTGTCAAGCAGCCGATTAGGCAGGCAATGCCTACGCGCACAGCGCAAACAACGCCCACGCCAACCGCTAAGCCAGAACTTATTGACCCCGATTTCGTGGCAGTCCCAATGACCGAACTCTATGTCGGAGAAAGAATAGAGCACAACCGCTTTGGCGCTGGTAAGATTCTGGAAATCAGCGGAGTCGCCCCCGAAATGAAGGCCAAGGTGGACTTCGATAGGTATGGCCTAAAGATTCTCCTGCTCAAGTACGCAAAACTTCGTCCAGAAAAGAAGCACTAGAAGTCCTTTAGGGTGCAGCGGCAAAGTTCTAGACGTGAACCGTGAATCTCGCTGACGCCAGTCACGGCAACCAGTGGCGCGGCGTTGGCGAAGTTTACGCCAGCCCCTGCAAGGATTTTCGGCCCGCTACCTTCTGGGTATAAAGCATTGATTCTCTGGACCATACGCTTAATCACATCTCTGCCTTCCCATGCAGATTCGGCTCCGCCTGATGTCAAAATCCTGTCCACCCCCAATGCTATGACTGCGTCCAGTGCCTTATCGATGTTACGGGACTCGTCAATGGCACGATGGAAGGTGACCGAAAGGCCGTAAGACCTAGCGAGTGCCACCATGTTGCGGCATAGCGGGCGGTCAACCCCACCTCGGGGGTTTAGCGCGCCAATTACTACACCGTTCACCCCAGCCGCTCCGCAGAAGGAAATGTCGTCCATCATCTGCTCAATTTCGGCTGAATTATATACAAAGTCCCCAGCTCTGGGGCGGATTAGTACATTTACGGGAATTTTTAGGGCATCAACACCCTGAACCAGAGAGATGATATCGGGGTGCGGGGGAGTTAGTCCACCACATTCCAGGTCGGTGCATAACTCGATGCGTCCAGCCCCCGTAGCCTCGGCTTCACGCGCCCTCTCAACGCTTGGCGCACATATTTCTACAAGAACTTTCATATTTCAGGCCTTAGAAGGCCCAAAATTACGAAGATGAATCAACTTTTCCAAATAGAAAAGTGCACTGCTATGCAGCAGCATTCTGAGGGATATCTAATTCGAGGTCGAGTTCGTTAATGAAGTCGATAACGTCCTGAGTGAAGAATGTGTTATTCATAATACCTCCGTTTTTAAGTTTCTGCTGCAAAGGTACTATGCTATTTTGACACTTCTCGTCAAAAATGATTTTCTTGCACAAATTTTTCTGTATTTAACTAGAAGAGGTTGACACTTTTCAATAAATTTTCCTATCTAGGCCCAATAAACTTGTCTCCATTGAGGTGAATCATGTGCTCTGGCATATCTGCAATCCACACTTCAGTCTCCCATGCTAAGGATGCAGAGAACTTTCTGTATTTCTCAAAATTCGGGAATGCAGTGATGAAGATTTTATCCGACTGTACATTTGTCGTCATTTCATTCAAATCCCTTATTCTCTCTGCGCTCATAGGTCCGACAGAAGTAACTGCTTCTATGAAATAAAGCCAATTTTTATCTTTACGATAAAGTACAACATCTGGCATTTTATCGTGCAGTGTTATATTGAAGCCAAGCTCGTTTAATTTATCAATGTCCTTATGTAAATCCTTTTTCTCAGTATCACCCACATATAAACATTCGGAGTTGGGTGCAAATCGGGGAGCGAATTCTTCGAGTATAGCTTTTTGTAGTTGATTATGGCTACCTGTACCAAAAGTAAAATCTTTACCGTTAATCCGAACTGGCATTTTCTGCATCTTCTTTTTCGATGCATAAATGCTCACTAGACTAGGGTGATTTTTATTAAACTCCCTGATGGATTTTTTGGCAATCTTTGCAGAGCCTTGGGACTGTAGCACTTTTAGAAACTCATCAGTTAATCTATAGCGATAGTTAGGACTATTCGTGGCCATGCCATTATCTTCAATCAGTGCTGCATTGCGAAAGTGGTGCAGTGCTTGTTTTCGGAAAGTTTCTCTGGAATTCTCCGCATAGGTTTTGCCATAATTAGCATTGATAAATGCAATTATATCATGAATACGCACCCAATCATTTGTCGCAGACTTCCATGCGTCTTCTTCTTTTAGACCTGATAAGCCTATTATGGTAAGGGCGCATAGCTCTGTCTGTTGCTTTTCAGGAAGACCTATCTTCCCAAGGATTTCCTTAACTTTAACTACTTTATCCATTTATTGATGATTTCGTTGCAATTTGATACTGATAAGTCCTTGCCCATTAGTTCACTCCCCATCCTGCTAATTACATCCCTAGTAGGAACCGGCATGCTATTTACTTCTGTTGAGTTTACTTGAGTAGACCCATTAAGAATTCGGTAATAATTATCATAAAGGGTTGAATTAAGAAGAACATACAAACCATAGGCTTCCTCTGCCGAAGAGCATCGAATGTAATTTACTTTGTTTTGTGTGCTAATGTATTTATAGCTATCATTGGGTATGTATATCCCACATTGAAGTCTGCGGTTTTCTTCTTTGGAGGTAAACCGCTTTACAAACAAATAATAAGTGTTCTCTTGGAGATAACCAAGATGTGTAGTGCAAATGAACTCGTTCTCCGCTCCTATAGGCCATTGAACTTTGCCATCACGAATGTGATGCGAATAGAAGAGCGGATAACTATTCGCTTCATTGCCTTCATCTCTCAAGACTTCTTTTGTTCGAAAATCAACGATGACGCCTGTTTTCATGGGAAGCCCATCTAAAGGCAAAGAGCTCGGGAATCTATTTATTCGTTGTAATGTATCGGCCTCTGAAGGGCTGGTAACCAGACAAATGTATCCATTAGGACGGACAATTGTATCGTAATCAGATGAGAAACTGCGAATGTCAGAAAAATCAGAGGTGGCAGTATAGGTAACATTTATTCTTTGTGGTCTCCTTTGGCTCTTCTTCACCTTTATTATCATTGTTTCCTGAAGCACAGATTCGCCGTCAAAAACCTTATCGCGGCTTTCAAACAAATGAATATCAGTAATCACGCAAAGAGAAAGAAGGTACTGACGGAACCTTGCAAAATATGCCCCTGAAGTCCACGAGCGGGGTATAATGTAAACAAGTTCTCCTTCTTGCTTAAGGTTGGAAATGCCCATTGACATAAACAAGAAATATAGATTTGGAGCCCCATAGCACACATCACTCATATGCCTGCATTCCTTCGTGTCCTTGGGTATTTTCTTATATGGAGGGTTTCCGATAACAAGGTCATATTCGCCTTCTCCATCAAAAAGTCCAGCAGCAGAGAAAGGTTGAGAGAGGATATAGTTTTCGGCCCTTAACTCATATTCTATGTTACATGCACTCGCAAGTTCATCAAGATTAGATTTAAGTAAAGGAATAATTGAGGAGTCCGTTTCATAGCAAACAAGTCTGATTGCACCAGAAAAGCCTTCATTACGAAGCCTCTCTACTAGGGCAACGGAAAGTATACCGCTACCAGCGCCAGCATCTAAAATTCTTATTGAATCCTTTGCTGGTATAGAGAAGAGAGACGCCATAAATTTAGCCGAAGATTGCGCGGTAAAGAATTGGCCGTATTTCTTTCGGTCAGCCTTAGAACTTCCATTAACGAAGGACGAAGTCCCTTTCACTGTATTTGCCAATACATTATTCATTATTCCAAATGTCCTTACAAGTTCACAAATTTACAAAAAACAATTAATAAATAAATTGCCAGAGTAAATTAAAACTACTTTGAAAGTTGCAATATGCAGCTTAAAAATAATTCGAACGCAAGATAAGGAGACTTTTGGACATTTATTGTCAAAAATCCATGCCTACCAAAAAAGTTATGCCAATTCACGTGAAAAAAATCTAAATTTTTGGCCGATTTACGTAAAAAAACAGTCTAACTTGCTAATAATGTTTGGATTGCTTGGGAGGGGCGGGGTGTTTGTGGTGCTTGTGCAGCCAGCCTATTGTGAAGTCGGCTCTGTCACTTTGGAGAACATTTGCTCCCATCTCCAGCAGGCGTCCGTACTCGCGGTCTGCATCAGCCTTGCTTTGGTAAGCCTTATCATCATCATGATATCCACAAAGGCTTCCCCATATGGAATTTATCCAAACCTTGGAGCCTGCATCGCGTATTTGTTTTATCCGGGTGGCCACTGCCGGTGTGTCCTTTGAAAAGCAGCATTCAAAGATAATGGGCACATCGCCTGAGGCCAGATACTCATCCAGTAGAGGACAGCTTCCATCTGCGGCGATACCGATTATCGGCATAAAAATCACATCGTCGCCGAATTTTGCAAGTGTTGCATCTACAACAGTCTTTGATTGGTTACTTTTCATTATAATCTGGTCTTCAACCCCAACCTTCCGCGCCAGTTCCATCACATGGTTGTACCACTGAAATCCTCCATCTACATTCACCATTATCCTGTCCTTGCATAACCTAAAGGCCTCTTCCAGAGTGGGCATACGGGTGCTATCGGTGTTCACTCCGTGCGCACGAAGGAGTCTCAAGCGCTTAAGTGAATCGAGGGTGTAGTAAGAAACAGGCCCTTTACCAGTGGTCGTGCGGTCCACCGTATTATCGTGGCAGAGAACCAAAGCCCCGTCTGAAGTCATCTTTACATCCAGTTCCATGATATCCACGCCCATACTTATAGCCGATTCAATGGCCGGCAAGGAGTTCTCGGGGTAATTTCTCCAATCACCACGGTGCATGGCAACCAGGACCTCACGGCTATTGGGATTGACAAGTTCCGTACGAATGCGGTTGGTCCGTAGAATCTGCCCATTGGAAGAGGTGCCCTTATTTGCGGTGCCGCACCCCGCAAGAAGAGTACAGGCCAAAATTAAGGAAAAGAAGAGGGGCTTTTTCATGGAATGTGTTATTTGTAGAGGTAGGGTATAAAATCCCTGATGTAATTTTTGAGCTCGGGGGAGTCGATTACCTCGATGTGGTCGGCCAGGCCGATTACGAAACGGCCTACGCCCTTGAGGTTGCAGACATCGGTTTCCAGCAGCCAATGGTCTTTTCCGTCTTTGCTAACCTGCTCTGCAGCAAGGGGATACTCTTCTATTAGAAGGTTTTTGGCCAGCATGGTCATGCGGAGTTTGACATGGATGTCCTTGCTTCCCGTCATGTGGAAGAGGTCGGTCTCGTACTGCTGGTGCTCGTCCTTGTGAACCCAGTCGTCGGGCAGTACTTCCACCTCGCCGATACGGGAGATGGTGAACATCTTGTTGCGACCATCTTCAAGGTCATAGCCCCAGACATTGATGTAGTTGGTCGTAAGGGCGAATGGCTCAATGCGGCGGTCTCGTTTCTGCTCGGAATGTGAGGATGTGTAATCGTGCAGGATAACGGGGTGTTCTTCCTTAATGGCGGTACTTAACTCCCTGATGTTCAGGGCGTTTGACTTCTTGGCTACATAGTCGGTGACGGGTGCGCAGTCGTAGATTGCGGCGAGTTTCTGGTGCAGGTTCTGCTTTAGCGCGTTGGTGTTGTCCAGACTCTCAATGAGGCTGTTCACGATGGCCGCTTCCTCATCTGAGAAGTGCACTATCTTGGCAAAATCGGGGAGGTTTCTGCGGGTCTTAACGAGCTGGTAGACTCCGCTTCGCACTTTGATTACCGCAAATCCCGCGTCCTTGAAGGTGTCCAGATAGCGGTAGATGCTGCGGTAGGTGGTATCGAGTCTGCTCGCCAAATCGTCTACCGACAGGCTGGTGTTGCCTGTCAGTAGAGTCATCAGACGAAGCATTCTTTCAAATTTCGGCTGGTCCATACTACTTGCACCAACGGTCCAGCCAATCGAAGTAGGTGCGGTGCCAGTAGATGGCATCCTGCGGCTTCAGAACCCAGTGGGTAGCATCTTCAAAGATGACCAGCTTGCTGGGCACGCCCATCATCTGGGCAGCGTTGAATGCGGCCATGCCCTGGGTGTAGGGGATGCGGAAGTCCATCATGCCGTGGAAGCAGAGGATAGGGGTGTTCCACTTGTCGATGTTGGCCTTGGGGGAGTTGCTGTAGTGGCGGACTGCCTTGGGAGCGTTGCTATAAGGTGCACCTGCCTGGCCGATGCCGCCAAAGGTGGTGCCATCTCCTGCAGGGCCCATCTGCTTGCCAATCTCCAGAGAATCAGCGAATTGCGCAATCTGCAAGCCACCGTTGTCGAAGTTGGGGAACCACATTTCCTCGGTGGTGAACCAGAGGCCTTCCTCGTCGAAGATGCCGGCATGAGCCACGAAGCAGTCGAAGGTACCCTCGTGGATACCCATTAGATAATATGCAGAATAGCCGCCGTAACTAGCGCCGCAGCAAGCCATCTTGCCAACATAGGGCTTGGACTTGAGTTCGCGGGCTGCTGCGAGGTAGTCCTGCATGTTCAGGCCGATGTAGTCGCCGGAAATCTGCTCCTTCCATTCCTGACCGAATGCGGTAGTTCCGCGGCGGTTAGGCATGATGACGATGTAGCCCTGCTGGGCCATCAGGCGGTAGTTCCAGCGGTAGCTCCAGCTCTGGTCGTTGGTGCCCTGAGGGCCTCCAAGAACGATGGTGATAGCGGGGTAAACCTTGGTGGAGTCGAACTGGGGAGGGAAGAGTACCCATGCCTGCATGGACTTGCCGTCCACCGTGGGAATCTGCCAGCTCTCGCAGCCGGGCTCATCCAAAGAGGCAATCAGCGCGTCGTTGACATGGGAGATGCGATCCATTGTTGCCTCACCACCTGCGGGAAGATTTACGGTTACGAGTTCGGTAGGGAACATCATGCTGGCATAGCTGGTGAGCAGCTTGCAGCCTTCGCCTGTCTCAAGAATAGCGAAGGGGGAGTTGATGTTGTACCACCAGTCGCCAGGGGTCAGACGAATCACCTCGCCGCCGTTGGCATCTACCTTGAAGAGGCTCTGAACTGCCTCATTTACAAGGGCATTGAAATAGATTGTGGACTCGTGCCAAACGGGTCCTGCGCAGTCGTGGTCGAAGTCTTCGCTAAGGTTGCGGATGTCAGATACCACGGGCGCAGCGGGGTCGGTGAGGTCTACGCTGCAGACGAAAAGCCTCTGCTGGTCAGCCTCATAGCCGTCGCGGGCCATGCTTATCCATGCGAGCTTCTCTCCATCGGGGCTCCAGACGGGATCGGTGTCATAGCCGCCTTCCATCGGAACCTGGACGGTGTTGCCGCTCTCGGTATCGTAGATGTAGATTTCGGTGTTGGTGCTGAAGGCGTACTTGCGGCCAGTAAGCTTGCGGCAAGAGTAGGCGATGTGGCGTCCATCGGGGTGCCAGCTCAGCTGCTCGATACCGCCGAACGGCTCGGTAGGGAGTTCGAACAACTCCTCGGTTCCAAGGATATCGGTAGAGTTCTCGGGGGTAATGGTGCTGCCATCCAGCGCTGCCACATAGGTACGGGGAATCTCGGTTACCCAGTGGTCCCAGTGGCGGTACATCAGGTCCTCGGTGGCGTAAGCCCTAGAGTCCTTGAGCAGCGGGTCGCTATCGCCAGGAGTCTGAACAGCACTGTGTATCGTGCTGATATACATTATCTTAGTACCATCTGCATTAAGGGCAAACTCGCTGATGCCTGCGGGCACTTCGCTGATGCAGAACTTCTTGCCAAGTTTCTTTCCCTTGAAGGCAGCCTGGTAAATCTGCCCGCCCTGAATGAAGTAAACGGACTTGCCATCGGGGCTCCAGCGGGCGCAGTTTACGCTCTGCGCGTACTTGGTGAGGGGTATTGCGTTGCTGCCATCTACATCGCATACATAGAGGTTGCGGTTGGATTTATTGTCTTCGATACTCTGGTAGCTCACTCCGTAGAGGATTTTGCTGCCGTCGGGAGATAATTGCGGGTCGCTCAGCCTTCCCAGCGCCAGCAGCGCTTCGGGAGTCATCTGCCCGTCCTTGACATCCACCTGTACGGGGGCGATGTAGCCTGAATTCTTCTCTTTCATACTCTTTCTTAAATCACAAAACCTGTAGCCAACCCAGGCCAAAAGGCCTAGGACAACCAGGATTTCTAGGATTAAACTTGCTTTTTTGTTCATATCTTAACTGATTTTACTATAGTCTTTTATCTCATATTTTCCCTTTCGCATTTCCTTTGCGAGAAGAGCATTCTGGGGAAGACTCAGGGACGGGTCAGCACTTAGCACCCTTTCTGCCACGGCGCGCGCTTCGTTCAGCATCAGGCCATCCTTGGCTAGCGATGCGATTCCGAGGGTGATGGGAAGACCACTCTGCGCTGTACCTTCGAGGTCACCGGGGCCTCGCATCTTCATGTCTTCCTCGGCTATCTCGAACCCATCGTTCGTGCGGCACATCAGTTCGAGCCTTTCCTTGGCTTCCTTGCTGGTCTTGAAATCGTGAACCAGTATGCAGAAGCTCTCATCCGCTCCTCGGCCGACCCTTCCGCGCAGCTGATGCAGCTGGCTAAGGCCAAACCTCTGGGCGCTTTCGATTACCATTACACTGGCATTCGGAACATCCACACCAACCTCTATTACAGTGGTTGAAACAAGAATGTTAGCACGCCCATCTGCGAAGGCGGCCATGTTAAAATTCTTTTGTTCATTGCTTTGCTGACCGTGCACGATTGCAACCTTGTAGTCGGGCAGGGGAAAGTACTTCAGAATCTCCTCATAGCCGAGTTCGAGGTTGTTCAAGTCCATCTTTTCGCTCTCAAATATCAGCGGATACACTACGAACACCTGTCTTCCGAGGGCTATTTGCTTCTTCATAAAGTTATACACCACCGGCTTTTTGTTGTCGGAGATGAGGGTGGTCTTGACGGGCTTTCTGCCAGGTGGCAGCTCGTCAATCACGCTCACGTCAAGGTCGCCGTAAAGGGTCATCGCCAGTGTTCGGGGAATCGGCGTCGCGGTCATTACCAGCACATGCGGCGGGATACCATCAGGGCGTTTGTTCCAGAGTTTGGACC
>Ga0065711_1050586_pt1 | contig 10766 bp, 18 predicted proteins | sample Hoacrofraction12_FD_59098 | JGI IMG/M metagenome (GOLD analysis project Ga0065711, IMG submission 59098) | Hoatzin crop microbial communities from Cojedes, Venezuela - Epithelial fraction 12 v2 (version 2) | ecosystem: Host-associated > Birds > Digestive system > Esophagus > Crop | place... | reverse complement strand
CCCGGGCGAGAGCACCGCGCTGCGCGTCCGCTCCGGCCTCCCCGCCGGGAAAGCCGAGGGGCCGGCTGCCTGCCGCGGGGCCGGGCCGCCGCTCCCGCCAGCGGGGAGCCGGAGCCGGCGGAGAAAGGGGGGATGCGGGTGGTGGCTGCGCGGTCCCCCGCACCAGCGCGGCGATGGACTTACTGGGGGGAGGTGGGGGTGTCCTCTCCATCCCCGTGCCCCCGTGATGGACGCAGGACCCCGCCACGGCTGCGGGTCGGCTGGGCTCTGTCCCTCCGGGCTGCCTCCGTCCAGCCCCCCCTCCCGTCTTCTGCAGTCCTGACCTTTCGGGAGATCTGGAACCGTAGTTTCTGCCGGCCTCTGGAGCAGCTGGTGGACGTCGTTACCGAGTTCCCCAACGAGGTGGAGTACATGTTCAGACCCTCCTGCGTCTCCCTGCAACGCTGCGGGGGCTGCTGTGGGGACGAGGGTCTCCGCTGCGTCCCCGTGCAGACCAGCACGGTCACCATGCAGGTAAGCGCTGCCGCTGCGGGGCCGTGGCTGCGCCAGGGAGGCAGTGGGCTCCTCGCCAAGCAGCTTCACACCCTCCAGGCATCACAGCAGCACGGATGACAGGGGAGGGGGCTTGCTCACAACTGCTCAAACGCATGCCGAGCCACGAGGTTCCTTCTGCCCGCTCTTTGGGTGACACCGCGGTGACACCTCTCTCCCTGCTTGCCTGCCCTCTCCTCTCTGCGTGGTCCATCTTGCTGGTGGCTGTTGCCTGTCCAGACCTTCCCTGTCCCGTGGCAGGGCTGGGGGTGTCCCAGTTGCCTGTGACCCTGCCTGCTGGGGCGAAGCGGGGGGCTGCCCCTGCGTCGCAGGGAGGAGTGAGGTTCTTGTGGGTTGGGACGTGCCCGCGGTGGTGCTGACAGGGACCGTGTGCTGGGGGCACAGTGAGCATGGAGGGCTGTGCTGGCCGCGTTGCCAGTCCCGGCTGTGGGAGCTGTGTGAAGTGGGGAGGGTTGGGGGATCCTGGGCTGCGAACAAGCTGCTGGTCGGCTCTTCCCCGCTGCAGCCCTCATCAGCCTGCTGCTGCTGCAGGGAGCCGGAAAAAGCTCTGCTTTACCGTGGGTGACTGACTAGAGAGTGCCTGCGATAAATCACCAGTGATTTTGATCCCTTGAAGGTTGAAAGCGTGTCAGAAGGCATGGTGTGAGCGTCAAAAAAAAAAAAAACAAAAAAAAACCAAAAAAAACCCCCACAAAACTCTTGACTGAGGTGGAGCAAGAGCCTGACGTGGACAGGAGGCAACTCCCCAAGCACAGGTCTCCCTCCATGGGAGAGATCCCGCTGCCATGCGTGGGGTGGTAATGCCAGGCCCTTCCGTGGGGGCTAGTGTGGATCACACCAATGGTGAACATACCTCATGAAGGCCCTGGATGTCCAACCCAGACTCCAGGCTGGGCTGTGGACTGATGCGTGACAGGGCAAATCCTGCTCCCCTTGGCTGGGAAGGCACTGTGGCACTGCCTGCAGGCTCGGTGCTGTGGGAAAGGGGGCCAGGAGGAGGCAGCGGCAACGGGAATAGCCTGGAAAACACGACTAGGGGGATATTCCCATCAGAGAAGGGAGATGTGCAAAGTGGTCAGATAATGTGGAAAGTCTCCACAGAGGCAGAGATGTAAAAATCTCCTCTAAGGCTGGGAAATCCCAAGACCACGGGACTTGAATTACAGCCCTGAAGACACGGGGCGGCACTAGCAGAGCCTCCTGAGCTGCTGGGGTGGCTGGGCCTGCCGGGTGCTGCCTGCGTGTGGAGGTGGAACAGGTTAGATGCGCGTCTGCCTGAGAGGCTGGGGTGGCGAGGCAGTGCGGCCGGAGCCCTTCCAGCCCCCTCCTGCGCCGGCCAGGAAGTAACCTTTGCCCCTCTTTCAGCTCCTGAAGATAAAGCCAAACGGGGAGGCACCCTACGTGGAGATGGCGTTCACCGAGCACAAGCAGTGCGAGTGCAGGTAGGGACCCAGGGCTCGTTTCGCACCCCCATGCCCCTCCAGCAAGAGCGACCCTGCCAGCTCACCCCACGTGTGGGATGAGGATGCCCTGGGAGCACCCCAGCTGTGCCGGGACACTCTGGCTGTCCCCGTGCCGGCGTTTACCGGTGCTTATGGCCCTTGCTCAGCTTCTGCGGCCCCCCAGCTCTATGAGCAGGGGTGTCTGTGCCCCCCATCCCTGTGGCTGCCTTGGCATGCCTGGCATGTGTTCCTCTGGCTGGAGGAGCTGGCTGTGGGTGGCGGAAGAAGGCTGGTGGCCCTGAGGTGGGTCTTTGGTGTGGGACAGGGCACCCAAGGTGGTGGCTCAGCAGGGAGCTCCATGACTTGGCATACCTCAGTGTGACCATGGCCCAAAGAGAAAACCGAAGGGCTGGCCCTTGGGTCTCCATTGAAGGTAGGGCTGCGGAGTGGGGGTTTGCATCCAGGCTGACAAATGGAAGCTTAGAATGTGCAGTGCCAGCCTGGCATGGATACACACTACTGGCCTGGGATGGACACACAGCACCAACCTGCCGCAGACTCCTGGCACGTAGTTAACCCCTTGGGGTGCCCACTGTGTCCCAGAAGTGGTGGGAGCTTGGGCAGGATGGGGCCTCTGCCTGGGGTCTGCAGTGCTGTGGGAGTGAGGAGCGGCTCTGGTGCTGCCTGCAGCTGGACCAGCACTGCCTGCGTGGGGCTCCTGGTGTTCGCCCTCCATCGTGCCCCCAGGGTGCTTTGTATTGCGAAAACTTGGGGACTGAGTGTGCTGCTGGGCAGCTGTAAGATGTGATCCTTGCCTGGAAGAAGAGCCTGAGGATCCCCAGGTCGGTATTCCCCTGCAGCTGTAAGAGCGGCTGTGCTGGAGCAGACCCAAAGCCCGTCCAGCTCCACGCTGTCTCTGGAGCGTCTGTTGGTGGATGCAGAAGAGGGAGTGGGAAGAAGCAGATGTGTTACTTCTGCCCCCTCTCCGCTTCCAGCTATTTTCCGTGCAGGGAATTTCCTGAGCCTGTTGTGGTTTTCCTACCTAGGGTAACTCCCAGGGGATATCCTACGAGTACTTGTGCAGGCTGCCTGTGAATCTGTGTGAACTTCTTGCTTCTGCAGCACCTTTCAGCTTCTCCCTAAGCCGCCTTCCACACCTTTACATCACTCCCCTTTGAAGTTTAGCGTAGGCGTGGGGGATGTCCTGGCCTTGGCCCCTGTAGGGGATGTTTAAGCCAAGCGTGTTGTGGCTGCTGCCTGAGAACCACTACTGAGACTCTGCAGCAAATCCAGGTGTTACTCAGGATGTTGCATCTTGTTTAACCAGCTGAGCTATGAAGGCTGTCACTGAGAGCAACCGAAACTGAACCCGTGCTTCCCAGCCTCATGGGCAAAATGTCCCATCCCCAGGGGAGTCACCAAAGGTGACCATCCCCTGCCCCTTTGCTCTCTCTGCCTACTGGAATCAGCCCCTGGCTGAGGAGTTGATAACGTGGAGACACACTGGGTCTGTTTTAAGCGTGAGTGAGAACAGGTAGGTTGTGCTGTGCCCTGCGGCCTCTCAATAAACCACGGCCAGCGGCTCAGCAGACAGCACTGCCCGAGTAACCACTTCACTCTGTCCTTTTCCTGCTCCGCAGGCCCCGGCAGGACTTGATGCGGTTGGGAAGGTAAGCGACATCAGGGGCGGCGTTACCGGCTGGGGCTGCGGGTCTCGGCTCCCACACATCAGCCTCTCTTGTGGTGCTTTCCTTTTGAAGGAGGAGGTCCAAGGGTCGAGGTAAGAGAAGACAAGACAAGAAGAGACGTAAAGACTGTGAACTGTAAGTGAGCAGGGGCAGGTGTGGGTGGTGTCTTCTCAACTCATTTCTTTGGGAGGAGCAGCTTCGTTAAGCCTTTAGGTCTTTATTGATGCTGTGAGCAGTGAGGGGTTTGTGCAGAGCAGGCACAGGAGAAAGCAGGATGGAGAGGACAGTGGCCCTTTACTGAAGGCTTAGAAGGTGGCTGGTAGTGTCCAGGCTCAGCTGGTTGAAGCTGGCCAGGCCCACCCACGGTGGGGATGGGTGGGCTGGGTGGCTTGGCGGTGTGTAGCTTTATCACCATCACAGACCATGCTGGGTCTCCTGGATCCATGAATTTCCAGTTTCAGCCTCATCTTGCTGCCAGCTGTGTCCTTCCCTCAGTCCTTGGCTGGTCGTTGTTTGGGTTACTCTACCCTTTCCCTCCTTACGTTTGGCCGACTACCGCGCAGCGCTTGCTGCGGCAGCGCAGGCTGTGCTCTTGCTGCAGATGCTTTGGGGTACGGTGCCCCTGGCTGGCGCTTTCCCCTTGTGTTTCCCTGTTTTGTTTGAACCTCGCTGCTGGGGGCTCAGCCCACACCTGCTGCCCCGTCGCACTCGCTCCTCCCTGCGAAGAGGCTGCCTGCCATCCCTACCCCGCAGTTCTGTGCCAGAGGGGCCGGGCACAGGGAGGGGGACCTGGGGCAGAGCGGGTGAGCCTGGAGGTCCCGGTGTCCCACCCGTCCCCCAGCAGCGCTCACCCCGTGCCGTGCTCTCTTTGCAGATGTGGCACGCCGCGCAGGTAGCCTCCGCTCTGCCCCCGGCATCGCTCCTGCTGCCTGGGTCTGAGCCAGCTGCATCTCCCCTGGCACGGGGGGCTTGCGGAGCTGGGCCCCTCCAAGCAGCAGCGGTGGGGAACAGGACTCTGTCAGGAAAGAGCCGACTGGACTCTTGCTTGGCCCTGGCGGGAGCGCAGCCTGGAGCTGAGGACTGCCTTGCCCCATCTGCGCTGTTGGCAGCGGGACAGAAGGACCTGTGACCAGGCCTGGGGCTGAAGACGAGGAGCTCAAGCATCGCGTTGGTGTTGAAGGGCGTCCTGGGAGCAACGAGGAGCGGAGCTGGTGGATGTGCTGCTGGAGCTGGCTGGGAACGGCGTGATGTGGGGGGCGAGCAGAGACGGCTCGGAGGGCTGCAGCTGCGAAACTGCTCTGCCCTGCCAGGGCCAGGCAGCTGGGGAGGAAGGAAACCTGGGGCAGGCAGGGCTGCGGGGCTGCATCCGTCCCGGCCTTGGCACGGCAGCCCGGGAGGGTGCCAGTGTGGGAGGGAGCCTTCCTGGTGGGGAAGGCGAGGGAATGAGTGGTGCCAGGAGCCCTCCCGTACACACAGCCATGTCCCAGCCTTGCCCTGCTCAATAAAACCTGGTGGTCAGGCACAGGAGCTGGCAGTGCGAGCACTCCTGTCTGCTTTCCGGCCCCGTTTTGGGCTCTTCCCCGTGGGCACCCACCCAGGCTGGAGGAGGGCAGTCCCGCGGTGGCCCAGCGCTTGTCCCCAGCACCAACTCTGGCAGTACCTGAGGGGCTGCCCGTGGTGTGATGGTGGAGATGGGCAACCAGCAGGTCAGGACCAGGCTGGGGCTACTTGTGTGCTGGAGCTCGGGCGGGCACTGGGAGCCTCTTGGGGACCTGCCCCTGTCCTTCACACCATGGTGTGGGGCTGGTACCTCCTTCTGTTCTCCATCTTCTTCCTGTTCCCATCCCAGTCCACATGTCCTGTGGCTTTCCTTCTCCCTGGCTGGGCTGATGCAAGGCTAGGGCAGTGGTGGCAGGCTGCTCATGGGCCTTCCCACCCAAGAAACACCCCATGAGGTTCATTCACCCAGCATTGGGGCAGGCTGGCTGGGGGGCCATGTCTCTTGCTGGGAGCATTCTGGGGTGTGTAGGGGGCTGGTGGCCCTCACCGAGGTGGCTGTGAGTGCTGGTGTTTCCCGCTTTCCCCACTCATTCAGGTCCGTGCCCAGGTCTGGGGGCAGCCCCAGCACTTGTTCCTGTGTGCCTTAAGCAGTGCCCCTGGAGCTCTTCCTCTCCCCTTTCGCACCTCCGCTGCAGGGGGGCTGGGGCTGGCTGCCAAAGGCATCCTGTTCTGCTCCATGCAAGCCATGCCCTGGAGTCCGAAGGACAAAGTTGGGCAACACCATGTTCGTGGGGCACCCCCAACAAGGGGTTAAAACAAAATCAAGGGTTGTTCTTGAAAGCTTCAAGCAGAAGGCTGGAGGGCAAGACATGCAAAGGTTTCAATGCTGCCATCAAATGAGGTGACCTTCAGTTTATCCTGTGCTGAGGAACAAGAGTGGAGCCTAACGTGCCAGGTGTTGGGGTCCAAGGCAGCTCCTCCCCAGGTCTTGACATGGCAGCCTGTAGCTGGGGCCGGCTCGCTCCGAGCCGTAGTGCTGGTGCTGCCTGGGGCTGGCACAAGAGCGTGGGCACAGGGCAGGTCCTGTGGCAGTGGAACCCTGGCAAGGAAAGCCAGTGGTGTGTGTTGAGGCGATGTGAACCTCCATGCTGCCGTGTGCAGCATGGTATGGATGGGGTGAGTTGCACCCATGCAGCTGGGCACATCCTCCAGGAGCCTGCTGGATCTCTTTTGGACCCCATTTCCACTTCTGGTATCCACGGTGTCCTGGGGCACAGCCTACATGGGCTCTGCCTCAAGAATGGCCTGTGAAGCTCCTCCTTGGCTGCCTCGTGGATGAGGGGGACTCACTGCTCCCCTTCCCGTGCCGCTCAGGGTCTGCGTGGGCCATGTGGTGCCTCAGCTCCCGTGGCCTGTCCAGGTCCGTGCAGGCTCTTCCCACCCCTGCATGGTGTTTCAGCCTGGCTGGTTGTGCTTTGAAGCCAAGGAGAACCGTGTGCAGCACTTGAGGGATGTACGTGATGGTTTCTGTATTGGTTTTAACAGTAAAAGTTTCACCACAGTAGTATTAAACCTTTAAAAAGGAAGTTACATAAACCCAAGGATGTTAATTAATAAAAAAAAGAAGTTTGTAAAAAAAATCCAAATAAGCTCCTGCCCAGAGGCTTTTCCTAACAGTTCCTGGTGTCTGGCATCACCTCTTTGGCTGCTCCTCGGCACTGAGAGGTTTCAGGCCCCACACAGCCAACCTGTGTTGCTGCTTGCCCTGCATTGCCTGAGTCCCAGGACGCTGTGTGTGGCCTTGTCCCCTGCTCCTCCCATGGCGTGGGCTGTTGGGGTGGGGGGCAAGGACCTGGGCGCCTGGGAGGGAGGCGGCTGTCCTGCTGTGGCAGCGCTGAGAGGGTCGGCTGGGGCAGGACAGGAGCAGGGGACGGCACCACTGGCACAGGAGGTTTGGGATCTGCACCTCTGGGTGTCGGGGCTCCCTCCACCTCCACGGGGTGTTCCGCTGAGGCCTCACCAGCGAGGGGAACCTGACAAGCCCTAGCAGCTCGCTGATGCTCACGGGACTGCTGCAGGCATCGCGCCCAGGGAGGACCAGCTCCCTTCCCTGCCCCTGCAATGTCCCTGCCAGAGGGGAGAGTCCTGGGACCCTCCTCATCCCTGGGTGGCGGGGGCTGCCAGTGGGACATGGCACCCAGCGGTGACATGAGGGTCAGGGTGGGGGCCTGCTGCCCTGGGGGGGAAGAGCGGGGCTCCTGGCCTCATGGCTTGCAGCCACCACTCACGCTCCCTCCCAAGGGGACCAGCCACTGTCTGCCTGTCCCCTCACTGTGTTGCTCCTGGTTGTACCTTTTTCAGAAGCTTCCACCAGTAGCTCCTGCCAGCCCTCCCTGGCCACAGTGGACGTGTCCCCTGAGCACCCTGATGGGGTCAGCTACATCTACAGACCCCCAAGTTCCCCAGCGCTGTGGAGCGGGGCTGTAGGGAGGCTTTATTCCCTTGCAAAGGGACCAGAGCAGACCCTGGCCCCAAAGCCAGCAAGGAGCAGGACAACCCCAGGGTGGTCCTCCATGGACAGACAACAAAGGCACCCTGCACCCAGTGCTCCCAAAGCCCTGATCCTTCCTCTGCCTGCACACCCCTTGCTGAGGGGCAGCCGCCGCATGGGAGCAGCACGCCCCTGGGTTATCAGTGTCCCGCGTCTCCCCACGGCTCCCAGCCCCAGAGTAAAGGTTTGTTTAATCAGGGTTTAAGAGCCAGAGCTGCAGCAAGATGGTTTAGAAGGAGAGTTATAGGGGAGACTAAACATAAGCTGGGCTTCAGGCTGTGCTAGCAACAAAACACCATGTATTTTGGGCGTGAAACGGCGATGTGGGGATCAGCCCAGAGATGTAGCATCGTAGCTGACAAAGCCCCGACGTTACAGCTTCGCTGTTGAGCTCCAGCCTCCCCAGTCCCGGGATGCCAGCGCAGGGCTGCCTCCCCGCTGCGTCGCCCCGCACACGCCAGCACAGCTCTCCCGCCTGCTTCCCTGCCAGTAAAGATGCCCCGCGGTCCTAATCTCTGGTTTGTGACTTAGAGCATTTTGCATTCTCAGAAGGCTGTGCATAACCTTTCTGCTTGTTGCAGGCAGCAACATCTGCAGTTGCAGAGAGGCTCGTGCATTTATTTCAGGCTGTGAGAAACCGTGCAGCCCTCGCGCCCCTCCCTGTTGTTTGTCGATGCTGGTCTTGCTTTGGAAGTTCCCACTTCCCGACAAGGGCCACACGCTCTTCAGCAGGCTGAGCTAAAAATAATCACCAAAATTCAACATCCTCTGGACAGCACTGATGCAGGAAACTGGAAGCCCGCAGGTGAGGGTGGCTGTGCCTCAGGGCTGGTACTCATCTTCTCCCTTCACCAGGCTCCTCCTTGCAGGCCAGTCCCTGGGGCACTCCTCCTTGCCGATGCCTTTGGCTCCCTCTCTGCTGCGCTGCCCCATGACCCCTCCGCCTTGCTGGCCCCGCAGTGTGACTGCTCAGGGCTGGGTGACCCCAGCATCACCCAAACTTGGCCCCGCTCAGCGCTGCAAAGCTCCGCTGTGGGGTCCGAAAGGAGGTCAAACCACCATCTTCCAGCTCCTCCCTTTCTGTCCACAGGGGACACAGCTTTAACTATGTGAAGCAACCAAATGCTTTAAACACAGTCCTGATGTGGTTTTTGGGCAATGGCTGGTTTGTCTTTGTGAGGGATAAAGGAGGTGTTTGGCAATGAACTCCGGTACCGGAGTTTTGTTCCCCTCCTGGCAACTGCTCTTCAGACATCTCTCCATCACCCTGATGTCCAAACCCCTCCACACACACCTTACGCTGGGTTTTGTAGTCTACCTGTGCTCTCCGTCCTCTCCAGGCCTGCACAGATCTGCTGAAGTCAGGCAGGTGAGTCGTGCTGGCAGAGCCCCTCCTCTCATCCCGGGCCCCGCTTCACTTCTTGCCTGCTCAGACTTCTCTCTTGAAGGAGAAGCCCCTGGGCTGTGGTGGGAATTAAGAGGCCCTGGAGACTGGGGGGGACAAACAGGCTGGGCAGAAAGAATTGGTCCCTGTTAGGTAGAGATTGGTGGAAAAAGGAGCCTGGAAGTGTTTTGAGAAGAAACCAAAGCCCCAAACACCCGGATGGTGTTTGGTCAGCGAGCTGTCACACAAAGCAGACCGTTCTGTCGCTGACAGACTGGGCTGTGCAGAGGAGCTGAGGGGGGGGATGCTGAGCCAGGGGAGATCCCTGCCGTCGGTGTGCGCAGGGTACGAAGCGACGGGTCAGCTGCAAACGGGTGCCCCTTGGGCAGCCCGGCCTGGCCCTGCGCCTTCACTCGGCGCCGGGCTCGGGCGCCGTCTGGTCGCACCCTGGGGAAGGCTGGGCCAGGCTCCAGCGGGGACCGAACACGGCGACCGTGCAGGCTGGCGTGGCTGCGACGGCGCGGCACGGGGCCGGCTCCGTTGAAGTGACATCGCTTTTTGGCAACATTCGCTGCGGCAGTGGGACATGCCCAGAGGTTAGCACGGGCTGGACAGAGGTGCAGGTGCCTCCCCCTTCCCAACCACTCTTAGGACCGTCTTTGCTAGGGTGTCACTGGGATTTCATTGCAGCTTTCCTCCCTCCGCAGGTCCCCCGCCAGCCCTCCGGGGAGGGGCGGAGAGAATTGGACCTGGGCCGACCGTCCCAGAGATGCAGGAAATCCCTTGGCCTGAGCCGTAACCGGGTGAGCGCTCCTGAGTCGGCAAATCTCCTTCGCTGATGACTGTGGTGACCGAGTGAGCCCTGCAGACCTGGCCTTCCAGGAAAAAGCCAGCCCTGGAGGTCAGGAACCTGACCTTCCAGGCTGAAGCCAAAGACTGAGATTTTCCACCTGCAAAGCGTTTGTCACCCACCAGCTGGGATTTCGACTGCGCTGCCGTTTTGCGGCACCTCAACGCGTTTGTGCCGCCATTCCCTGCCCTGCATGTTTGGAGTAAGCGTGTGAAACATAATGAGTCTGTGGGCTGCCCTCCACTCTAAAGAGGGCAGACTTAGATCAGATATTAGGAAGAAATTCTTCACCGTGAGGGTGGTGAGGCACTGGAACAGGTTGCCCAGAGAAGCTGTGGCTGCCCCCTGCCTGGCAGTGTTCAAGGCCAGGTTGGATGGCGCTCTGAGCAGCCTGGTCCAGTGGAAGTTGTCCCTGCCCGTGGCAGGGGAGTTGGAAACAGGTGATCTTTAAAGGTCCCTTTCAGTCCAAACCATTCCACGATTCTATGAGCTGGTCGGAGGGCGAGCCGGGAGGCCGCGGCTGGGGGGCAACGACGCCCGCCTGCGCGATGCGGCTCGGAGCGGCCGGCGGGCGCCCGGCAGGAGGGAGACGCGGCAGCGGAGGCAGCACTTAACGAACGGGAGCTTTATTAATTAAGGACAGCCAGCGCTGACTAACGGCGATAACAACGCCAGCAGAGCACGGCGCTCAGCAGGGGCATGAAGAACCCGCCCCGGGGCGGGGGCGGCGGGACCCCGGCCGGGACCCCCCCGGGACCCCCCGGTGGGGCGGGGGCACGGCGATGATCTCACCCGCGGC
>Ga0065711_1013445_pt1 | contig 10766 bp, 6 predicted proteins | sample Hoacrofraction12_FD_59098 | JGI IMG/M metagenome (GOLD analysis project Ga0065711, IMG submission 59098) | Hoatzin crop microbial communities from Cojedes, Venezuela - Epithelial fraction 12 v2 (version 2) | ecosystem: Host-associated > Birds > Digestive system > Esophagus > Crop | place... | reverse complement strand
CCTCCGTCTACCGACACGCTTCCGTACAGTTCACATGACTTGTGGCACCTTCTCCAAATTTGTATTTCCGACAGTTTCATGTCTAAATTTTAAAGCAAGGGTGCCTTTAAGAGATCAGCTGGACAAACACTCAAAATGATAAATTTTCCACTCTAATGTTATTTTATGCTCTTTTAAGGAAGGAATACTATCAGCGATTCTGAGCAATAACAATAAATCAAAGTAAAAATATTAAACAAACCCAACGCTGCAAACAAATACTGTATCGTAGCACTACCTAAAATTGCCGGGTGTCTTGCACACATATAACAAAGATAATTCCCAGTTACTGAGTTTACCATCTGAATAGAAGACTGTTAATCTCATATGCATACAGAAAACAAGATACAGATTCGGGTGGAGGATAAACCCCAAAATGTGGCCAGCACAGCTCTTTAGAAACTTCTGTAAGAACCATTTTGGTGGAGTAGAGAGGGGGAATTTTACCTAAGAGGAGTGGTCTGGCTGGTGCGGATGCTGGAGAGTGACTTCAGCCAGCGAGTTTGGAGCAGATGGAAGGAAGGGAGATGGAAGGCGACTGCAGGGGGAAGTGGGATGCTGTGCTCATGCTGTGAAGGGAGCAAACCCGAGAGGAAGGAAGAGGGGGGACTTGAGGAGAATGTGACAGAGCAGACACGCGTGCAGGCAAGAGACATGTAAAAAAACCACGTAAGTTGCTGGAGGAGCTGAAAGACAGTGGAGATGACAAGAGAGGGGAAGACAAGATCATGGATTTACTAACAGGAGGAAACGCGTGGTGAGAAAGTAGATGGGGATCCCAATGGATCTTTTCATTTTTTCTATGCCTTTCATTACCCTTTGGGCATGAATGTTGTCTAAAAAGTTGCCTAGTTATTCTTGAATTTAATTTGAACCTTTTATAACGCTAGGGAATTCTTTTTTAAAATCCTATTTATGCTTGATTTCCTTAAGGCATTGTGAAGAAAGGTCACAGAGCAGATTTACTTTCAGTTAGAAACAGTGACTGTTCTCCAACCCAGACAGTCTGCTGAACCCAGTATATGCTGGACTGAGGTGAGAAAGGAACCACAGGGGACTAGTTATGTTTTTTGATGCAAGACTAGTTTCTGTGGCGACCCTGCCCTTCTTTAGTTCCTGTAGAGCGGAATTTAAAGAAAAAAAACCCCACACTTTAGCACGATTTAAAGGGAAGTCCAAATTAGTAACTGTACTGCCAGATTAAGACTAAAGCTATGACTTTTGGAAGACTTAAAAAATATGTAAAGATGAAAAAACAACACAGACCTGTGTCTAGACTACGTATAGAGCATCAGTTACTTTGCAGGCAACCAGCTGTTTTGTTCAGGCTGGTTCTTCATAGCTCAGGTTATACAGACGAGTGAACAGTAAGGACTTATTTCTGAGGATTAAATCTCTGATTATTTAATGATCTTATCATTGGTAGATGGAAAATAAGACAGAAATCTATGTCTTCCTGTGAAAACACAGACAACCTGACTCCAGATTTTCCTGGCTTTCCTATTGCCACGATTCAGAAGGAAGTATACCTAGGGCATAATGCAAACAGTAATGCCTACTGCACACCAAGAAGCATCCAAAAATTAAGTGGCGTGCTTCCAACTGTTTATGTTATTGTGAGTGGGTTTTTTTAACGTATGATATCAATTGTGCTGTATCAACACACGTCTAAACCGAGACTTCTGGTGCTTGCACCACATATCCTTCCATATAGGGAAAGGCCATAGAGCTTGTGCTGCTGCTGTCATTAGAGAGCACTTGCTGGTAACTTCTCAGTTCTGTCATCTAGCAGTCAAATTCTACAATGAAGGCATCGATCAAGGAACAGACAGTTATGCTGTTACGGGCCAAAACAAACAACGATGAGCTATACATCCTTCCTGGACCTACCTAGTGAGGCTGTACAGCAAAGCTTTCGTGAATAACGAAGGTCTGCATAGTGAGCTATGAATTTAAGGTCTATAGGTTTCACACTGAAGAAAGGAGAGTGGAAGAACTTCCTAACCCGTGTTCTTCACAATGTGCTGTCCCGGTATGTTGCACTGTGACCCAGAGCTGTATTTGTCATGTTCAAAGGACATGCCCATACCCCCAAAACGTGGCATCCTGGAGGAAGCAAAACAGTGTCTGAAGAAAGGAAGCAGTATTTTATCTACCTAAACTCCAGGCTGGCTCTAAGAAACTGAAGGACCTGGTGCACGCACTGCTCAACGTAAGCTGTAGTGGAGAATGTCCCTGATTGTACAAATGCATACGGACAAACTTTTGAAGAGTATTTTTGGAAACTGCTGTACATTCAGACAAACTGGCATTAGATTCCTCATGAGGAGTCACTATCGTAGGTACTGAACTTGGAAAAATCCCTGGAGTTTCAAGATCCCACTTATACCTACTCTGTAGGGAAACAGTACATTTATATCCACAGACTTACACACTACATCACACAGATCGACCAGGAACAGATGCGGTCTTGTAAGGGATGGGCTATCATACCCAAATTCCTGATAAACGTGCCTGAAGTCAGAGAAAAAGTAAATACAGACACTGGATGTCAACATTATTTTAAATGACAACAGGTGTCTTTTTAGTGTTCTCCAGTGGTCCTGCAGAAACACAGATCTCTGTCAGCATTTCTGCCCTGGGTTTGCTCTAACACCCTGTTAATTAACAACGGCTCCGGCCTGAAGCACAGGCAGAAAACCAGAAGTCCATGACTGAGAAAGGCACAGAGCAGGTAACTCCACAAAACACCTCCTGTCTCCAACTTCAGCAACAGCTTTCAATAGTTCTGAATCTGCAGATCTCAGTGAAGACAGACTCTTGTCTGTCTTGTCCCTGTTCTTACAGGGACTCATGATGATATTTCTCATAAAGAAGTGTTTAACCTTGATAGGAATTTGCAGAGCAGACATCTTGTTTTTACTACATGCAGAATGAATCACATATTTCAGCATTAAATGATAAACCGTAAGGGCTCCTAAGAAGGAAGGCTGTAAGAGATGTACAGAAAGAGAAATGGCTCTGCCCGGCACCCTGAACCCATACAAACCTTCCACTCTCTTTTTGTGGAGCGGTGGTCGTCCTTTCTTATTCCTTACTGAAGAGGCTTTGCTGCTGCTGCTTCCGCTGTTAACGGACATTCTGTCGTCTTCACCACCCGTCACTAGTGAGTTTCTATAGGAAATGAGCGGAAGCCACACATCTTCTCTTCTTTCCATCATCTGTTCTGTCAGAAACTTCTCTAAGTAGGAGTGACTGAAAGTAACAGACAGTGAGTATAGAGGAGCAGCACGTTGTTTTCTCTAATTAATTTGTAAGCCCTCTTCACGTTCTTGAGAGCTTAACACAAATCCTTATTTTAATTTCACAGCGTATGCTGATAGGGCACTGCATCTCTGACGAAGCGTACACGTCATTCCCTCAAAACAAAGTAACGCAGTTCACCACCTACACCTTACTCACAGATCAACCACACACAACGTTCTCTCCCCAACATCTTCCTCCCACGTTTGTCTGCGATCACTCACAGCACACTCTCCTTCAATTCCTTTTCTGTTTTGCATAGCGAGGAAGCCACTTCTATATACTGCTACTGTGTCAACAGACAGGCTGAATTAGAACCCCTGCTGGGAGGATGCAGCATATCCTTTTGCTTCTTGGAACAAGAAAAACGGTTTCCTCACATGCAAGCAGTTATTTTTCAGTAAAAAAATGGAAGATCTGTTCCACTGCCATGGAGAAGTCCAGTGCACACTTGTTAACTTACGGGAGGAACCAGTCTCCTTCCTGTATATGGTCTGGAGGGCATTTGGGTTGTTTTCTTTTTCCATTGATTATTTAATTATGGTATTAAAAGTAATCCTCAGAATGAATATACAAGTCCACGTAAAAGCGATTCTAATGAATTTCAAGCTGCAGAACCAAGCATTCCAAATTTAGGCAAAAGACCTCAGATTCTTCAACATCACCTCTACCCTTCCCACGAATACATTAGGGTGCACACTTCGATCCAGGTTTCATTTCACACCACACTGCCGGGCTGACTCAGCGGGAGTCCAACCCACAAATTCTGCATGGAAAGGAACTTGCCATCTCCCTTTTCCTCTGTTAGCTGATGGCAGGCTCAAACTTCTCACCTGGCCTAGGTATCAGAACAGGACAAGCAACCACACTGTACAAGCCTGGGTAACAATCACATCCAATTTTTAACAGGGTTTTGTTTTGATTCAGTGAATAGGACGACTTTGCTCCAGAAACCGCAGTTTTTCTGTCTGCTGTTTTGTTCAACATTGTGACCGCTTCTTCCTCCCCCTTTTCATGTGTGTACAGCGTAACATCCACACCTAGCACCAAACGGGAGATTCTTGGTTCATTCTCTCTCTCTCTTTCACAGTACCAAACAGTACAGCACTCGAGCGCTTCGTGACTTCATCTGCAGAATAGTCTTGGACAGTAAGAACTTTTCCTGCATCCAGTTTATGTTTATAAAACTAGAGTGCCCAGGTTATGCCCAAATTGTGAAGAAGGAAAAACTACACCACTTGGGGGTTCTTTACTAAGTAGATGGCAAACTTCAGACAACTTCTGCTCAGGGTTTCAGAGGAGCTTCATGCTGGCAGCTCTCGCCAGCTTCAGTGAGGACAGAAACTCTGAACTCCTAGAAGTAAGCACACCATGCTGAGGCTCCATCTCATCCGACTTCAGACACCCAGCAGTCAGCTGCCTAATCTAAGCTAACGGTCTCTATTTGAGAGAAACAAATGGAAATAAATGGCTGCACAGGGCAATTCACCTCTATACTGTGTTAGAGGAATTCCTCGGGATTTCCCTGCCCGTATCCGCCTCGTCTGTTTGTAACTGCGCTAGTCTAAATCTTTTTCTGCTAGGTGGAAGAGCCTAGGACCTTAAATGTATAGTTTATATTCATTCCATAGATGCAAATAAATCCATAAATGGCTATCACCGATTCTGAGGTAACTCATAAAATAAGAAGCTGAATAAATAACTAGGATAGGAAAACTAAATTCAACCACTGTTGCTGACCCATTCCCAAACTGGAAACATCTCCCTTTTCTCCTTCCAAATACAAAAGGCAGCAGTAAAGCAGAATGGAAGCAGAAGCCCTGCATGGGAGCAGTGCCTGCTGAACTGTGCCGGCATGGTGTTCTGCACCCGGGGCAGATGACGGATGCAGATGTATCACGTAGGTAATTCGTTTTTTTGAGTTGGGAAGCCAAGTCGGAGGGCTTCTGGGTGAGAGGCAGACACACGCTGATGAGACCTTCAGGGTTATTCTGCAGCACTTTTGCCTCCAGACGAAGAGCCAGCTGCTGAGTCTGGGGAGACGGAGGCCGGGAGGGAGGCCAGCGCTCCTGCAGAGAGGCCTTCTCCAGCAGATGGTGGTCACGCACCTTCCTGAGGACGGGCAGCCCCTTCGGAGGGAGGGGGAGAGGTCCCTGGGGCTGGGGTTGGAGCGGTCACGCTACAGAGAGGGGCAAACCAGCTGCCCACGGGAGAGCCCAGCATGGAGCGTCAGCGAAGCATTACGGGCAACGCAGCCGCTGCCCGATGGGTGCAAACACCACAGAGCCCTCAAGGGAAGGAATGGAGTCACCTCCACAAGAAATCTTCATATAGAAGAAAGTTATCTTGACTCATTTCACGGTAACCACAGCCAACAGAATCTAGGGCGTGACTGAACTCATCTTAAAGCAGTAATTTAGCACAGGTCACACANATCATGTCCTTAAGGGCCTATTTCTTTTCATGATCTTCAAATTCAGCTAAAGTAAATAGCTCTGGTGACTACAATACGGACAGCTAAGCCCAGGAGACATGGACTCCATCACAGCAGCCCTTACAGTCCCGCAAATAAAGCCAGCGGTTGTGTATGCGGGCACCAATGAGGGGAGAAGGAGGACCTTTGAGAAAAATTTTTAAATGGCAACATAGAAGACTGAAAACCAAGATCTCCTGAAGTACTGAATTTCATGCAAAGGATCAGGCGAAATTAAGCTGTCACGTAAACTGTACAGAATGATGTCACTTTAAATTTTTGACACTGCAGAAACTTGTGGAAAGGATGATTACTGTACAGGAAGGACAAGCTTCACTAAATTAAACAGGAATCAGGCTAATGACAGTTAAACTAAGAGATACAGGAGAACCTACGGTTCAGCTGGGAAGACAGTCATAAAATCCTATTATTCTTATGTCCTGTCCTGAAGAATAAGACAGAGGTTGACAAGATTCAAGGATATAATGATGAAGACCTGTTTCAAAAATGGAGTGCCAAGCTAGCCCAACTGGACCATCCAATTCTCAAACTGGCTCAAGTGCGTATACATTAAAAATTATACAAAGTTAACCAAGATGCATTTCTTCTAACACAGATAAAGCTATAGCATTCATACTTGTTAACCCTAATAGAAAAGTCCTTTAAAACAAATGTCTTCAAGGAAAAACTACAGAAAGGTCTGACAGAGTCAGCTGAGGTAGTTACAGCAGATACATACAACTTACACTCACTGTGGTCAGAATTGACTGGAAAGATATCTATAACCGTAAATCAGAAAATTTGGGAATTGCTTTTTTNCANTGGTCATGAAGTTCTTCAAAGAATTCAGTTCTACAGAGGTCACANAGTGCTTGGCTGATTTNTGACTGCACTCCTCGTCCTTTTTCCCTTACTACTTCCACGCTGTGGCCAAATCCCAGATATTGGCTATGTAACTTGGTAGAAATGCAGCGTGTTATCTCTGCAGTGATGCTGACAACATGTCTTTACTACAGATTTGACCCTACTAGTGCAGTTTTCTCTTCGCCAATTCTGTGATATCTGCAAGCCCCTCTTGACAGTCTGTTCAAATGTTGCTCATAAAACAGGATTTCTTGCTCTTTATTCAGATCTTATCAACAATACCTCTGATTTATTTAATTTCCAGTATTTCATCTGCAGTAACTACCCGCCGTAACAAGTTCGTTTTACCCTCCCAGGACTGTTACCACCCTGCTCTGTCCCAACCAACAAATGTCCTCTCTCAGCCTCTTTCTCTACCCTGTTGTGCCAGTAACAGAAGCTTCGACAAACCTTTATTTCCCAGTTTAACTCAATATATTAAAATAAACAACAAATATATATTTACATTTTATGTAAATATCTAACACAAACAGGTGTTACTGCAGCATTTTACAGGCCTGTAAATTTCCTGCACTGCTAACATTTCATTTCGTTTCTCTTCTAGCCTGAAAAAAACATTCTTTTTTATTTTCAGTGCCCCATGGGAAATTTTAAGGAACACTGTTTTGTGAGGTCTCAAGCTCACCTCATCACTGGAGCTGATTCTCCTTTTCTCATTTATTTTTATTACTTTAAAACACAAAACAATGAATAACTATGTATGTGAAACGTCTCACTGGGACTTCCAATAGGCCCTGTTAGATTGAGAAATCCCCAAAGCGGAGAGCTTAAACACACGCTACTACAGTGACTGACAGAGCCCAGCAAAACCCACAGAAGAAAATGGAGCATTACTTACACAGTCTTTTTGTCCTGTCGCAGGAGTTTAGAAGAAAATTCACTAAGCACTTCAAGGAAAGCAAGGTTAGGAGGTGGATAGTCTTGTCCTTTTTGATTCTGATATTTGAAGGCAAACTCTATGCCATCTCTACAGTAAAGAAATATTAAAATTTTCAGACATTTTAAACAAAATTTTAAAAAGTCATCCATGGCTTCTAAATGCTGCCCAGAATCTGAACTGTGATGAAATTCTTGGTATCTTTATGTCCCATCATAACCTTTTATTTTCATTACTAGCCGAAAGCTGCTTTTGGACAAAGGGGACTCAAATGTTGCCCCTCCATTTCTGAGGACTGAATCTCAAAGACAACACACTGCCAGTCAGATGGTAAGGAGGAACTTACCACAATCTCAGAAACTTGGTGGGTGCTGAAGGCCACCGCCTTAGCAGGAGTGGCCAGTTGGCTCGCTCTTGTTTCTGCATGAAGCAGAAGCTTGCAATAAGAATAATATGGAAGATAATAACTAGGTATCACACTTCTGCATCAAGAGAATTTACGCACCAGTATACTGATACATGCATCTCTGCCTTATCTTTGCCTTATCCTTGCCTCTTTTTTTTTTAAATCTCTCTTGCTTGGCACAGGAAAGCGTCTGGTAGCATTTTGATCATGCTTTGCTAATCTTAGCCTTAATGACTTAAGTCTCTGAGATAGCAAACTTTAATATTTTAACCTTTCTATGTCATGGGAAAGTCGTAATTTAAATTTAGCAGCACCTTTCTACACTTTCCTACACAGCAGTTACATAAAAAGCTTAAATCCACTTAAGTTTTCCGAAATATTTTTGGAATATCTTTTTATAAAAGCCCTCAGTGCGTACTGAATCCACAGTGGTGTGGTACAAAAAACTATCTACACTTGCTAGATACCGTGCACACAAACATTCTGATCGCACAAATCATTAGGCAGCAGCTCGTTTTAATTCCTTTCTTTCATACATGTACATCCCCCACCATTTTTCTACATAAACTAGAAAAAAATATATCATTATTCCAGGACCTGCTAAGATTATGTAACTTTAGAAGAGCTATGCTGAACAAAACTTTTGATCTGAAGTAATACAAAAATCTGGTTTATTTACCACCACTCACTTGTGTAGTGTCGCCACAGCCTCTCTTGTCTTGATCTGATCCAAGCCAAAAGTGAGGGCAAACCGACGAGCCAGTTCCTTAATCCCGCTAACGTGGGCAGATGTCCTGTCCAAATTGGGACCTTGCTCCTGAACAAGCTCATTGAACAGCTAGAGAAAGAATTCAGCTGTTAAAATCTGAGAGCTAGAGAATGCTTTTCTTGAGAAAGACTTCTGTTCTTCGCCTGTTACCGCTAAGAGTGGACATTACCATGACTTTTTTGCAGACATGTAACAGGAGTTCTCTTACATTCGACTTCTAATCTGCTTCAGTTCCCAGACTTTCCTCTGTGTCACTGCTGTTTGCCATTTGTCCCCCATCTTCTGCTGTGGGGACGAGAACTCTTCAACAGAATTTTGCACTTACCTTCCTTGCATTGCATCTATTATTCTCCCAACTCATCAAGATGGTTCTGCATTCTTATGCTGTATTCTAAAACACCTACATCACCCATCAGATCAGCATCTTCTATCAACTGAGGAAGCAAAATTGCTATTCCGTCATTCAAGACTTAATGAATAACTGGACAGCATTACTGGGTAAATGCCTTCAGAGCCTGCTTGATAATGCCCTTTCAGTACAATAATGAACTACTCGGTAGTTTTCAAATCAGTTCTGTATCTTCTTCTGGTAGTGCCATTTAGATCACATTTTCCTAACTTGCTAATGAGAATACCAAGGGAGACAGTGTCAGTGACAATATTAAATCAAGCTGCATTAAATCTACTTTTTCTCTGCTATCCACAAGCTCTGTTACCATGTAATTAATGAAAGCAGCTTAATTTGACATGATATCTCCTTGACAAATTCATACTGGCTGTTACCTATCACTTCGGCACTTGCAAATAGCTTGTCTAATTATTTTTTTCAGGAATGATATTAGGCTGACTGATCTATGGCACCTGGCTTCTTCCTCTCTCCATGTTTTAAAGGCAGGAATTACTCTGACACTCGCCAATTCTTCTGGAATTCTCCAGTTTTCAGAGATATCGCTCAGCTTCCAGATTGCTACAGGAAATCCCTTAGTGCTCTGAAATGAATTTTGGGAGGTCCAGCTGATCTGAAAACATCTAATTTATAGAAGTAATTTCTATATGTAATGGATATATAGCTGGTACTTCAAGGGCCTAAATGGTATTTAGGGAAGCACAGACTTCGTGCTGTTAGCAGAACAAGGATGGATTTCATCATTAAGCCAATAATTAATTGTTGATGTAGAACAAATTTTTCAGGGAAAAAACATGTTTAACAATATTGGAAGACTTCAACTAATTAGCCTGAAGTTTTAAAAAAATCAATCAGTATTTAGACAAAATGTCAAGAAGATGCATTACTTCCAGTGAATTATAAAAACAAAAAGACATCTTAGTTCTTATTGTTCACTAGGTACCAGGAAACAAATGCTATGAATCAGTCTGGACCACATGGCCTTCAAGGCTCTTCTCTCCCTTTCTTCCATTTTAATCTGACCAAAGCTTTGCCAGTGTGGGCTTAAGGAGACAGAGATTACAGGACAAATGAACGGTGACAGCCTGAATTGAGGAGCAAGACAATCTCTTAACAGCAGGGTGGTATTTTTTGCTTCATTGTAAAGGGCACCAGAGAAAATCCTGTCCAGTATTTTTTGTGCAGTGAGGCATTTCTAACAAAAATCAATACTCTTACCTGCTGCAAACTGAGAATGAGTGTCTTTGCACACTGGATTTTATCAATTTGCCTTGTTTTGCTCAGGGTTTCCTTAATGATATCTCCATAGTCATTGTAGTACTAGAAAAAAGAAGTGGAAAAAACGCTCTTTAAATTGAACCTCTTATACAATTTCTTACAGTTTTCTTGATAGAAAGATTACTTGTAATTCTTGTTTCGAACAACGCAGTAGTTGCCAAAAAACCTAGTCTCATATCCAGATTTTTTGTGTGAGTGGGAGGTAATGTTTCAATAGCAAAATTTAAACTGATTGGTAGCCTGCACCCAGTGATGAGGTAAGGAACTTCTGTGTTTGTTACTATCTTTTGT
>Ga0065711_1010111_pt1 | contig 10766 bp, 7 predicted proteins | sample Hoacrofraction12_FD_59098 | JGI IMG/M metagenome (GOLD analysis project Ga0065711, IMG submission 59098) | Hoatzin crop microbial communities from Cojedes, Venezuela - Epithelial fraction 12 v2 (version 2) | ecosystem: Host-associated > Birds > Digestive system > Esophagus > Crop | place... | reverse complement strand
AAGCAAACAAAAAACTGGAACCAAAGCAGAATTAGGGAGAAATCCAGCCTGGTGTTGTTAGCCCGTACGGAAATACAGTGAGCTGAACTGTGACATATCCTCTTAGAAGAGGATCTTCTCCAATGCCAAGAGTATTAACGGCTTCTGGTGGGAAGCCACGCACTAGCCATGCAGCTGGGGACGGAGCGTATACCCAAGCCAGCCACAGCATGGGGGACGATTCCCTCCACAGAGCAGCCACTGCCCCAGGTGTTATTGTCTGGACAACACCTCAGGCACTTGAAGCGTAATCAGCTATAATGAGTTTTGCTGAACCTCAGCTTGGCCATGGGAGGGAATTCGGGTTGAGATACCTCCAAGGGACCTGTCATCCAAACAGGGTGAGCACCCGAGTTACCTTTCGGATAAATTTGGGTTCTTTGCTCTTCACCGAAAATCATCCGTCACCACTGCTCATGCACAGCTTCTGGCACATGCCCATGGCTCTGCCCTCCCACCTTTCTGCCCTCACAGCCAGCAAACCCTACCTGGCAGCCCCAGGATGGTGAAGTAGCCGCGGCATTCGGTGAAGCCAGAGCTCTCCCGGACACATGTACGCCAGAGACCTTGGTAGTTGAACACCGCCGTCACCGGGTTATTGTACAAGTCTTGGGTGCTCCACTGGTCCATGCATGTTGATGCGATGATGCCTCCTATTCCTAAAGTGGACACCACGAAGCCCATGGACTGGCATATTGTCACAGACATGGCACCGAGTGTTCGCTAGGCAGGTCCTTGGCGTGCACAAGCCTCCACAAGCCGGGTCTGGGGCTCACAGCCAGAGCAAAAGGGACTTTTAGCTGGAGGCACAGCCTACGTCATGGACGGGAGTCAGGAGAGGTCTGGTCCACACCGTACAAACCTACCCTTTCCCTTTATCTGTTTCGGTGAGATAATTTTCCTCACTCGGTACCAAGAGCCGTTTGTTACGCATGGCGTGAACGCCTCGCTCTCTATTTACCTTCTCCCTCCATGCAGTGGTGCAGCTGGCATGGGGCAGACGGGGACCAGCGGGTCCCTCTGAAACAGCCCAGGGAGTGTTTCTGCAGAAGCAACTGCGTTCTCCAGGAGGCCAAACACAGAGATGCTTAAATCAGATGAAACAAATAAAAATTATGGAGAGCCTAATCCTTTCCTGGCAGGGATGATGCTTCTAAGCCAAGTGGAGAGGCATTTGCTACCATGCCTCTGTGTAGGGATGTTTGCTTGAACAAAACATTTAAGCAAAGGATAGCATATAAAAGAGGATAGCAAAGGAAGACTGCAGCAGATGCTCAGATGGACCTTGCTGCTTGGTGAGGTTGGGGTGGGACCCCATGGGAAAGGCAGCAGTTGCAGAAGAGTGAATGGTTTGAACTGCAGTTTGCTCTGGGAGGACCAAATCTGGCAGGCAGACCAAGGAAAAAAATAAATAAATAAAAACATAGCTACATCTTCATTTGCTATTGCTTTATCACCCCCATCCAAATGTGAATTTGGACTTTTTAGATGGATGAAGAATGAGGGCAAGGCAGACATGTTGCTATGCATTACTATAAGACAAGAGCGCCCAAGACACCTGACCTTATTGCAGAAAATCACTTTGTTGGGTAATGTTTTTTTTTTTGCCTGTTCTGCTACGTGCCTCACCACTTCCTTCCTAGACCATTTTTTCACCGATGCCAGCTTGTTTGTTTTTGGAGAGTAAAGGGGGATGTTGCTGGAAAGCTGCTCTCCATGGGAGGGAAGAAATTATGAGCCCTGTTTTAGCAGTGCCAGACTCACACACAGCATGTGGAGGGTCCAGGAAGGGATCTTCGGAAGAGGGAGGAAGTAAATCCCGGTGGGGTAACTTTTAGGTCGTGGAAGGTCATCAGGGAGCGTGAAGAAGTGGACGATTATCATCTGGCTACATTCACCCTTGCCCAAGAACTGTTGGGTTTCTCCCAGATGCTTGGTCTTGTGTGCAGATGGACTTGCCTGCAAAGCTGCTTCTGAAGAAGATCTAGCCTGTTGTGTGAACATAGTGGTTGGCTCCTAGAGGTTATTTTGTTTCTGTGTCTTTTTGAGAGAACTAAGCAAGATTGAAGGGACTTTGGAAAGTCATCCTGTCCTTCCCCACACCCAAAGCAGATCAACTCTACTTCTTGTAAATCTCTGACCTGTTGTCAAAGAGCATCCACAAGGGAGATCTTGCTCTTGCCCAAGATAATTTATCCCAAACTATCAATTCTGATAATTTGATGCCTGATACTGAAGTTCATCACACATCACTCATGAAAGGTAGTGCCAGAAAGTAGACATGGAACAGGGAACAGTTAACCCCATGTGTCTCACCAATAGTCCTCTGTTTTAGACATAACATTACCCTGTTTTCCTTGTTTTCCCTAGAAGAACAGTATTGGTGATACATGTACACTCTCCCAGACCATTTTTTGGACAAGGTGATACCCAGTCCCAGTGACACACCTCACCAGCTGCATGTCGTGGCTTTAATTACTTGCAGTATCGGTCAACATAGCTTAATCACGGAAAGCTTTCCCAGTATCACATAGCTAAATATAGAGCCTAGGACCAGAGCGCAAATACACTCCCTGTGTTTGTCACAACCAGAATCATCTGGTGACAAGAAAGTCTCATGACAGCCAGGGATTGTTTTCAATAAATTCATCAAAAGGATAAATTTGCCTTGCATTTGATCAACTTGCGAAGCCTGAAAAATGCATCTCCATTTGGTATACATCGATCCCTGTGTGGGAAGTGCTATATGCATGCAAAGGAACAGATCTTGGCAAGTCATTGCTCTGTTTATTGCAACGACTGTGCCACTTTACAGAAGCCAGGAGAGCAGGGTCCTGGTGTGAGAGTAGCATCATTCACAAACAGAAAATTCATACCTGTAACCAAAGGAATAGTTTTATCTACTGACAGCATTTCACATTGAAAGTAATCAAGGACTGAACCCCTTCAGCCACCTAAACTTACGAACTTGATGTGAGAGTAACACTTATTTCCATCATTCAGAACTCACCAGCACCTTTAACCACTGTTTCTTGTGTTGAAGTGCGATCTGCGACTCTCACCCAGGTTACCTGGGAGGATCAGCCACCATTATGGGCTCTTGACTTTGCTATTTCTCCTCCTCTTCCCACCCTTCACAGTGCCTCTCATCTGAGCACTTCCTCCTGGACTGAAATAAAACACAACCTGCCCTATTTAGGTTTTCTGTATAAGCTTATTCTGAGACTGTGGTTTTCCCCAGAGCAGTATCTATGAGCAAGGACTGGTCCACCCTCCAGAGAACAGTGTCAGAATAAGATTAGGTACGAAATACAAGTGCTTTAAATTAACAGTATTTACTCACTGTAAAGGAGCAGATTTAAACAACCAAAAGAATTTTTTTTTTAAAAAAAAAAAGGGTGAAGAGTGGGGTTTCTTCATTTTTTGTTACTTAATCTAGTATCTTAAACAGAAAAATGAAGCTCATCCCAACCTCTTCCCTAGGTCTGTTAAATTTCTGCTATAAAGCAAACAATTTCTTTTATTTCTAAAGAACTGAAAGAATGCCAGTATAAACCTCTTCTGAGTAGCTATCACCTCCGGTATGAAAAAAACCAGCAGGAGAAGAAAACATCTCCATAGGGTCAAAGATCTCACAGCATCTCCTCTCAGGATAAAAAGAACTGCACCAGAGCTGACCTCTACTGAAGCGTAGTTGTAAATGTATTTTTGATGCTACAAATAAGATTAAAGCATAAAGATGTGCCTGTGAATATTCATGTGCTTAGTGCGCACCACCAAACCTCAGCAATGGTTTGATGTTTTTCCCCACCCGCAACCTCAAATAGACCATGTGGTCCTGCAGGCAGGAGGATTGATGTGACTGGAAGGCAACACTCAGCCCAGGACAGCCCATTTCATACTCTTTCCCTGGGTGTCGAACCCCCGTGAACTTTGCAAACTAACATCTTAGGAGGAAGGATAAGAGATGCTGAAGTTGAGGGAGATGTTACAAAGAACAGATGACCCGGAGTTTGTTTGTCTACAGGGATTAATGACCTTTATGCTGCGGAGAGTGTTGCATGAAGAGATGCGTAGAGAAAGACGCAACTTACCTCTCTTTGGGACAATATCTCTAGATGGACCTTGGGAGAGTCAGCCTCATGCTTGCTGGGTGATGCTCACCCATGCTGCCCAGGGCTCTGCCTCTTCCTTCTGTTTTCAGAAAAACAAAAAATTATACACAAATTAGAAAGAAAAAGTTTGGGGAGAAGACCAATTTAAAAGTAAACAGAACAGAATAGGAGGATGGAGCAATGAATCTAGACCTGCAGTTTCACTTGTTCTGGGCCTAAAATGAGAGTTATTGCTGGTAAAAACTAAATGATATAATCTCATCTCAGTCAGCTATCTCCCACAAAACAACAAGGGTGAAGTCTTCCCTGGGTGGTTTTCTAAGGGTCTCTTCAGGGATGATGCCAGCTGCTGCTCCTAATAGCCCAAGTCCTACCAGCTGTGCCCACCAGCTGTTCCCACTGCCCATCACAGATGCCGTGACTGCTTAAGTAAAAATAATACCTGTTTGAGAGTAGAGTTTGTGTTGTTTTCTGTGACTTTGATGATTTAGACTGGTTTTAGTCATTGCTACTGCCCCAAGATCCCGTCACGGGACCCTGCCTGGAGTCATCATCCCCTTCCCATCAGCAATGTCCGCTCTCCATCTAACACATCTCCTCACCAACTTCACAATCCCATTAAACTTCCTTCTTCCAGCATGGTGGAGGTGATCTCTCCTGAATATGGGATTTGTCCCTGCCAAGGAGGATGCCTTGACTCTCTAATTATTTTATTAATAAACTGGCCGTAATTTCAAAGGCATCTAGGTGACCTATCTAAAGCTAAGTGAATCCCTCAGCCCGGAGGAGACCCACTCTTCTTGATCCCTCTGGGGAGCTGGGGCTGGGTGGCAGAGGAGCTGCCGGGGGAGTTATGTGCAGTCGGACAATGAGAAACACATTGACAAAGTGTTCACATTATTGGCTGATAGGTCTGCATCAGTCACTCATTCACAAGCACAAGGTCTAAATTGCAGAACCAATTAACGGCACTAATAGCCCTTGCCTGAATTAATCTTTGAGACAAAAGAGGAGAGAAGTGGAAGAGCTATTAGCAAATCAAGCTGTACCATCCCTGCTTTATTGCGGGAATCTAAGTGTCTGTATTTGGCTATTATGAACTGACTGCAATTACAGCCCTCATTTAAAATGATTAAGTGGTTATAATTATTTTTCAATTAAAACTTAGATCTTCCATTTATACAACATTGCCGGCTTCAATTAAAGTCCTTTTTCCTCCTTTTTTTTGGAGGCAAAAAAGTACCACTGTGCCAAAAGAATCTTGCATCTTTTCTACCCATTAAGAGCCAAATAACACACTAATAATGCCTTTGTCTGCATCCCTGCTTCCTGGCCGCGCTGAACTCCTACATGGTGAAGGAGATAAACTGCCAGGCACAGAACTTGCAGTACCTACCAGAGGTCAATAAAAACGAGCTTGGGAAGCGGTACGGGCCTCGGCTGCTTCACTGAAACAAGATATGCTGAAGTGAAACAGTGGGTTAATCATTTTCAGGGCTAGGCACTGCAGTACTGCGTTATTTAGGAGGAGGTTTTGGGTTTGGGGACTCCGTTTGTCAGGGATTTTTGCAGAGACTAAACGCACTGGAAAACACAGAACTGAAGTGAGCATGGCAGCAGACAAGGTCAGGTCAGGTTTCTTCCAGATCTGGTTTTAAAAACTAATCTGAGGAGAAAGAAGCCGAGATCGTCATACACAAATTTAGCAAAATGAACACTTTTTCCACTTTTCATTTCAAAATGGCATTTCTGTTTCTAACTTCACTTATAAGAACGTAAAGAGATTTAAAAGAGGAAAGGAAAGGATGTTTGAAAGGAAAGAGATTGAGAAGAAACGTGTCCATCCATCCAACATGTATTTTCCTGTGATTTTTTTTTAGCCACATGCCCCAAAAATTTATTTATGCTTTTCATCAACTATACATGGATAGAGACTTCTAATGGTGTTACTTGCCCAGGACTTCTATTACCAAGTATGACTGGGGAGTGTTAGTCATCAGGCAAGAAAGGCAGCTATCATCAAAAGTGCCAGACCACACCACAAAGTCTCTCCTTCCATCACTGTGTGGCCTCTAACATGGAACGGCACAGTAAGCTTTGTCCCAGAAATGCTGGGCACACCAGGCAACTTTATATAAAGTACGTTCTGTAATTGGCCAGGGAGGGCTGGGTGGCGAGGGTGAGTCAGAGGAGCAGGATAAGAAAGGGTTGGTGGCCCAGGAGGGCACAGGCAGCAGAGCTCCTCTGCGTAATTCTGTTCTTGCCAATGAGAGCAGCAGCCATGCCTTCACACTAACAGGGTCTTCAGGGAAAGAGCAACAAGGAGCACTTTCCGTCCACTGACTCGTTAGCTCAGCCATGACACTTCCTTCTATATGCCCAAGCAAGAAGAGCTTCTCAGGAAGGGTGAACCTCACACAACCTCTCAACTACTGTCCCCAGGAGGAGGAGGAGGAAAAAGTATGGGCAGGAGAGCTTTTGTCTACCAAAAAGTCTTCAAAAGAACTCGTTAACTGCTGGATGTTTCCCTGTTTTGTGATAAGGAAACACTCCCCATTACAGGGGCTATCTTTATGAACCTAGCTGGCTAATATTTCTTTTGCTAATATTTCTTCACTAGATTCATTGGTGTTTGGGGACACCTTGTTTAAATCTAGCACTTGGCGGGAGATGACACAGTGGGCTCAATCTAGGACCACAGGCAGAGACTTCTGTGAGCAAAGAAGAACAAGCAATAAGCTGCAGGTACAGGATCTTGTCTCACTTGTACTAATACAACCTAAGAAGATGTCCAATTAACTGTGCATTTAAATATATGCCTGAACAGTGTTATTCTCCTGGATCAGAGCTTTGCAAGGAAGAACCTGAGTATGGCCCAAAATAATGGATGCGGTGGCTTTGACTTGGTGGCTTTGAGCGACAACAGAAACCTGTACTGCGAAGAGATGGCTCAGGTATTCTTAATGAAGTGGGCAGGAGTGGTCCCCCAGGACAAGCTCCTACAAGCACACAGTGCCTTTTCATAATGTACTTGTCCATAAATCAATGCTCTTGCTGACAGCCAGCTTAGGTTTCCTTTCTTTTCCAGATTTGGACCAATAGGCCTTGTTTTCCCACCTTGAATAACTTCTTGTTCACTTTGTGCTCTTTCCACTCAGGCATTTGTATACAAATAGCATCTGTGCCACTTTTGTTATCTTTCTTCTAGGTGGCATGGGAGTTACCCCTTCATCTCACTACATGAATCATGTATTTCAATCTTGCATTGTATTTGTTGCACAACCTCAGCCCCCTCCATGTTTCAGTGGTTTTTTTCTTACATTTACGACTCGCTACAAACTCTTTCTCTTGTGCTGATACAATGCTGGGGTTGCATATTTAAGTACTTAAAAGCCAAGAAATGCAGAAACTAAGGTTAAAAGTAGAATAAAACTGCGGTATCTTGTACGCATTTTGTGACATGCTCAGACCCTACAGTCTTCAGCTGAGGAGCGGTTGCCTGAAAGGTCAGTGTGTTTGACGTGCGTAAGGATTTCAGAGCTGATGGCATGCTGCTGCTCAAACATTTCAAGGCAATATGGTGGACTCAGTCCTTCCACCTTCATTTAGTTCTATACTGGAAGCAATCCATGAAAAAGTTTTGTGCTTGTGAGAGGCAGACAGAAAGAATTTACATATTGTATCAATCAAAGCATATAAATTTGATGTGCAATGGTAAACTCCGTTTACCTGACCAAACGGAACAATTTTAAGCAGTGTTTTGGGTGACAGAGCAATGAATTTTTCAGCTCCTATGTATTTAAGAAGTCATTAATGATTTCTCAATAACTGTCTTTGGAATTTGATGTCGTACTTTAACTGAGCGAGCACCAGATTGCTCAGAGGCTGCACGGCGACTGGAGCAGGAGTGTTCTAGTTGCCACATCCAGTGCATGAAGAGAGCTAACACTGAACAGTATCACAGGGACGATGCTCTGGTTCAGTGGTTTTATAATGCAAAATGGCTCAAAGAAGGCACAACTTAATGTTTTGTGGTATCAGTTCTCATCGGTATGTCCTGGTGCCCTACTTCTCTGTGGTTTGCCAAAAGCACAGTGTTTCTCAACCTCATGACCACCACCACCAGAAAAGCTCCACTTCATCTCCACCAGCCATCCATGTATCTCGGGCTCAAATCCCAATCTTAACCCTTCTTGGTAAACCCTCTCTATCTCCAAATCTCCCTTTGCAGCATGGATGGCCACCAAAGCAAGAAGTCTGGAGGGGTGGTGATGTTACCTGGGAGGTCACCCAAGGCAACTGGAGGGAAACCAGTGTGAGCACAATCACACCCCAGCTCCTCTCGCCTACCTGCATGTATCAGGATCGGTGCTCCCTCTTAGCTGAGAGCATCACCTTTGTGTGCTCCCACATTGTGTGGCAGGGGAGCAGGAGTGACCACCTGCAGCTCCATCCCACCCACTGGGCTGCTGCAGCCACAGCAAGGAGCTCCCCCAGGCACAAGTGAGTGACTTACTGAAACACCATCAGTGCACCTGCCAACCACATCGTTCTTACACACAGGAACACCATATTAAAACTATTCCACCAGCAGCAATTAATTTTGGGGGGAGGGAGGAGGGTGATTTTTAACATCTAAAGCCCAAACAGATGGTAAATTCCTGCTTCAGGTTTTGTGGCCAAAATCTAAAGGCTCAGATGCATCTGTCACAAACACCATTTCAAGTCTTTTTCTCCAAGCCTTTGTTTTCTTCTCATTGCTTTGACACCAACGGATTCCCCCTGGAAATCCAGGAATTGTGCTTGCAAATAATACAGCCTTAGCTTTCTCAAGACCTAAAGCCTGGCACTGAAGAGAACAATTATGTCTGTCTCCAGCTTCTTTGGAAAGACAAAATTTACTTTGGCAGTGCTCCTCTGCATTGGTGGGCAGAAAGCGCCTAAGGACACTCTTCTCAATCATCCTCTTTTTAATTTTTTTTCTTGTATTTACTTATTACTCCCAAGAAAGCCTATGTAGGCCATACTAGAAGACCTCTCAAGGTACCTTTCAGCCTTGATTTCTAGTGCTCTGGGAGGAGCACATGAAACAAGGAGAGGTTTTCACAAGTCTCTGATTTTAGGATGAATGCAAGAGGGAAGATGAAGCATGCGAGAAATGAGGACAGATGTCCCTGCAAGGCTCCAGCAAAGTACCCGGGGGACAAGGGGTGAGGAATAAACTCTCCCACCAACCCCTGCATAGCTGTTAAGACTCAGGATTCATTTCCCCCTTCTAGGGCAGCTTTCAATACAGTCCAGGAATTCAGAAGGTGTGGTGGTGGCACTGGTGAGTCCCAGTGCTGCGACGGAGCATCTTTGAACAGACAGAAAAGAAGCCTCCAGCCCATTAGGGTATGTGCCTGCAGATCCTTTGCATTCTATGTTTGCATTTTAAACTCATAATTAACTAATTTGTTTACTCAAAAGCATTCCAGTCTATCCATTGATCTTATATGTAGCTAGACAAAAAAGCCACAAGGAAAAGTGGATTTTCATTCTAGAAAAAAAGACTTTCTCTCTGTTTGCTGTTGTTATGTCTGTATACTTTGCTGCTGTCTCTTGCTCTTTCATGGAAATCAGATACTCTCTTTTTTTATATAATAAAAGGCTCAATTTTCTATTTAAAAACTTCCTCAACTCCTTTTTTTTAGGTAAACTTCATTGGAAAAGCAACTAAAATGGAGCTGGCGTAGAATTCTGGTATGCAGAGTGTAGATGTTTCTGTGCAATGCCATTAACAGAAGGCTGCAGGTACTCCCATTTCAGAGTCGTAGGGTATCCTGGGTTGATTTTTCAGAAAGAAAAGATGGAAGTGCCAAATTACTGCATTTGTATTGGCCAAACCTCCCCTCTCAGGTGAGAATTTCAAGTTTCGTGCGGAGCACCAGCCTGCTGTCTTCCAAGTTACCTTTCTCCCATTGCCTCCTCTTCATTGGGCAAAACAGGGTAAAACTGCAGAGTTGCCCCTGGATTTTCCCATTCTTAAGTGTAGCTTTTTTCCCCCACCCCCTCATCCTCTTTTTCATCTACCTTACTTTCTCAGGCTGCCTCCTGATACGGCAGGTAGAGAAACTGTTAAAAAATACCCCATCCAAAGCAATGACAAAGTTTCTGTTTAGGTGCACGCATTACTTCAAAGACAAAAGCCCTATAAATATTGTCACTAGCCATATCAGTAACATTTCTAGGGCTCTGTGTTTTCTAAGCAGCTCGCAATCATTTGACTAATTAATTTCTACATGAGGCGCAAGCTGCAGGAGGAGCTCCTGCAGACCCCTGAGAGCGTGTGGCAGGTACCAGAGCCTCTCATTTTGTCTTCGCATCGCCCTAAGAGCATCCTAACCCTACACAGAGTGTCTGGCTGGTATTGGCTTTAAATGTGTTGATAGGCCTATTGATCTGAATAAAAGCAATATCTGGGCAGTAACCTGAACAAACAAAGATTTATAATTACTTTGTCGTGTTGGGAGTTGTGTAATCTCTGGAGTTTTGATGATTCTGTTATTGCAGGAGTGATGGGAACTCACCTACCCAACTCAGAAAAATTATGCTTTTTGTGGTGGAGAAGCA
>Ga0065711_1050584_pt1 | contig 10767 bp, 5 predicted proteins | sample Hoacrofraction12_FD_59098 | JGI IMG/M metagenome (GOLD analysis project Ga0065711, IMG submission 59098) | Hoatzin crop microbial communities from Cojedes, Venezuela - Epithelial fraction 12 v2 (version 2) | ecosystem: Host-associated > Birds > Digestive system > Esophagus > Crop | place... | reverse complement strand
AAAAAAAAAGCAAATCTCTTAACCTTGAGGTAGATATTAGGAAAAAAGACCTAAGTGCCAACAGTATTCTTTGCAAGATGAAACAATTTTGCAGTGCTCCCAAAGCATTCTAAGAGAAGAAACAAGCTTCTGATACCCTGCCTATGAACTGGAGAAACACAGAGCAGACATTCTGTTGTCCTTTCTTGCCAAGACATCTGTTACATGGTCATGAGTTATTGCAGGCATCTGGTCTGTGACTTAGCTGAACCTATTCCAGACCTGCACTTGTCTTCCTCCATGTATCCACCCTCATGGTCTACAGAGGTTTGTGCTAGGACTCAGCTGCAAGGAGGCTCTTCATACCTCAAAAAGAGTCATGGACGAAGGCAAGCATAAACCTAGGCACCGCTGATGGTGCAGTAACTAAGTGCCTCCAAAGTGTGGCATTGCTGATCTCACAAGTATTTGGGTAGTGTTGTATCAGGCATCCCTGGCATGAGAAGATTAGCATTTTTAACACACAGAAGGAGGCTCAAAATTAGTCATTTGAGTAGAGATACAAGATTCATGGACACACAACCCATTACCATAGAAGTGAAGGTGAGAACAATACCCTGAGTAACTGTCAAGGATGCCTGGGAAGGAGGGAGTTTCACCTTAACAGATCAGGAAGCCTTCTGCGAGCACGTAGCCCCTTTCCACAAGCTATGTACCTTTCTCCCTACTCCCAGAGCTGACACGGGAGATGCAAGTAGCAAGTGTTTCACATAGCACTCCAACATACAACTTGCCTCTCAGCAGCTTCCCTAGCATTTGCATTTATCATAACCAATCCAAACCAGAGGAGAACGGTGCTGGAAGGGGCCTCAGGATGTCCTTTAGATGAGGCCTCTGTCCCCATTCAGCACACGTGCTGGGTGTCAGTCCCTTACAACAGGTTAGCACAACTCATTCTTAGGTCTCCAGCGACACACCTCATGTCTTCTGCAGCACCACATTGTCTGTTTGAGAATTTCTATCAGTAAATCATGTTCAATTTAATTATCCATCAATTCAATTTATATCTGTTATTTCTTATATTCAGTTGTCAGAGCAGATAAGGGAGATAATTCCCTTTCCTATAATACCCCTTACTTATCCACGTGGCCACTTAACTTAAAAGCAGAATATTGAAAGATGGCCCAGTTAGTAGATTTTCTGCTTCTCAGTCCTTTATCTTCACCTTTGACTATTTGCTTCTTATCTGGTTTGGTGACCCAGACTATCTCTCCTAAACGGCAAGCCAGTCTCATCGCACGTCCTGTACACTCTGTTTAAGTATCTGGGGAGGACATTTGCCTTTTCACGACACCATGACACTGAGTCACATTTGTCTGGTGTTCAGCTTCAACCTCCAGTTCCTTTTCCACCTAAACGGTTCTTCCCCTTCCCCTCCATTTTCCACCTCTGCTGTTAGTCACCGCTGCCTTCACACTAAGCATTTCTCCCTTGCACCGTGTCCTTTTTTCCCCTCCTGGGCTATTTCAGGCCATCAAGAACCTTGCAAATTCTCAGCCTGTGCTCCAGCATACACGGAATCACTCTCAATTTTATGTTATCTAAAAGTTTAATAAACAAATTCAGTAAGTCCACCTCCATCCAGGAAGGCGGTTTCAAATTCTCATTTAAAAAAAAGAAAAAATCTTCCATCAGAACATTTAAGCTTTTGCCAGATCTTTATGCAACACATTTTTGGAGATATTGGGCCAGACCTTATGGAGTTCAAATGGAGACAGAAACAGACATTTGCAGTAATGACGACTTTAGTGAGGCTACCTGGCAGAGACTAGATGGCATTTAATCAGTCAGATGTTTCTGCACCTGCCTGCTTCTCCCCCCGCTACGTATTTTAATCTCTGCAAGATTTGTTGCAACAGATACAGCAAAGCGCAACATGAAACTTGGAGCTAGTAATGCAGAGATGGTTCCTGCCTCGAGAATTTGCCTCTAATTCAGCATAGAAAACAAGGAGTTAAGTCTGATGGGGAACACAGGACTGTGGTGGGCCTCCACAGAGAGCTCCTACCTATGCACAACCTGGTACCTTGTTTCATATGTAAGAAATAAGCACCAAAGGTGATTTGAACCAAAAGGAGCTTGCAAGGCAATTACGAAATAGAAAGGCAACAAGAAGACAGAGCTATCTCCCAGCTGCTCCGTGGCAACAGCCAGGCTCTCCAAGGCTGAGGGAAGGACGGCTACCAACAGCCCAAGCTGTAGGGACAGGGTAAGGAGAGCCCAGAGCCATCGGGAAGGTTACCCTCAGTGCCCTCGGCTGCAAACATCTTGGCTGGGTGGTGGGACCAGCCTTGGCTGCCAAGCCCTGCTCCGAGGAACCACTCCAGGAAGCCCTCACAGCGCCCAGCCCACAGGGACCCCATGGGGCTCGGTGACAGGGGGCTGCTGCAGAGCTTTGACGAGCTCATTTAGACCATCCCTGATGTCAGTTTAAGTGTGAGTCATTACCCAGTAGTACAGAACCAGATGAAGAAAGGCCTTTTTTGAGAGGGTCATTCCTTATTTATCAAGTACAACCCTGTCAAGTGGAAAGAGCAGGATGTCATTTAGTAGAAAACCCATCACTCTTCTCCCAGTGGGGGGGTATTCGTGATATGCTTAAAGCCGCCTCCTTTCCTTACCCTTAAAAAAGAGGACTGAGACTATTTGCAGCAATGTTAGCACCATGCAAATAGCTATAGAACACTCAAAGGCACTTGAAATCTTTGTGCTTAATTTCTTCTAATGTCAAAGCCAACGTCAAGAGGGAATTAATGCAGATCCCACGAGTATAAACCTTCAGACTTTGTATTTTACTGCATCTCAAACCAACCAATAACTACATAACAGGACAAGTTCATAAGTAAGGAATAACTATGATGGCCTAGAAATGAGGATAATTCTTCAGTTTAAGGAGGTCTTCTCATTTAGTGATCCTGTTCAGGGATACAGTCCAGCAAGCTAGAAGCCCTTTGAAAGGTTAAATCAGACTTTATATCCACACATGCATTTATATTCATAATGCAACATATCCAGCGTGACAGACGTAAGAGCATCTTATATTTTTCAAGCTCTTGAGAATCCTTTGCCCCAAATCAAAGGTTTTCACCAGGCTGTTGCAGCAAGTGAAAGTTTACGAACACCTACCCACCCTCCAGCGAAGGCTGGCCACCTCCTGCCTCACAGTCCAGTTGAGCTGTTTCCCCTGTATTGGGGCAGAATAACTAAAACTAGACCCCCCCTCCCAAATGCCATAAGTGCACACTTGTGTGAGCTTCAACACACATAACCTCTCCAAAGCAGTTTTTCAGGGCGTGAACTGACAAGATTGCCGTTGCCCAAGCCCTGTATCGGCAGGTCGCATCCAGCAGCAGACGGCACCGCGACATCGATGGGAATGGCCACACGCCCACAGCTACGTGCTGACCCCAGACAGCACACCTACAAGCGCTACCCACCAGGGAGTTACCCAGCACCTGCCTTTCTAAAAAGGCGGCAGAGCTGACTATACGCACTGGATAGTCAGACTTTCCACAACAGTGACTTTCCTAAGTCACTTAAAAAAAGAAAGATACTCTCATTTTTTGCTCCATTTTAATCTTTCATCCACACCCACCTCTCTGCCATATGTAATCAGAAATGAATCACAGTTATAACAGCAGCTGCTTTGAGTCTTTTCTCTGCTTTTTCTTCACTAGAAATAACACTTCCATTTGTGCACACTGATGGGCTTGCTGTATCTTTGATCTCAGTCCAGTAATCTTCCTGTCCAACAAGCAGTTAATTCCCCCCATCCGTACAGACACACACGATATTCTTCACTTCAGAGTCTCCTGCACATCCCTCTCCGACATGATTTTTCCATCCTTACAGTGTGCCTCATCAACAACACCGCAGTTTGCCCAGTGTTCAGCTGCACAGCCATAGCTTTGTATTGCTCGCTGAATAGAAGTTGTTCAGTTTTGTTCTTTGTCCTTCTTCATGGCAAATATAGTTTGTCAACACAGGTCATGTGAATCCCTCACACTGTCCAAGAAAGCAGAATTGAAAGCCTGTTTTCTATCATGTGCCATTAATACCAGTTGTCTTCACAGAAAATCAGGAGATAATCCAGGAGTAATTCATACAGAGCCAAAATAAGCTAAAGAGCCTTCCAAGCCTATTTCCCTGCAGTCCCTCAGTCAACGAGCTCTGGCTTTGTTTTTAAAAGACCCACTCGGTTACATGTCTGTTCTTTTCAGATAGAGCCAGGGACGGATTAACATCCTGTTCTTTAAGGAATATGCAGGGGGAGCTTGGATAAGCTCTGAGAAAGGATGCCTTGCCACAAGGAGGTGAGATGTCAAATGCTAGGGTTCTCCTGCATTTGTCCTAGCCATGCATTCCTCTCGAGTCCACCTGTTCTGTTTTCTAATAACATGCCCAATCTTTGGCAGTATTTGGAAGAATGAGGTATTTTAGGGATTACATTCCACTAACCTCTAGATAAGATGTGTAGCTGTATCCATGATTATCTTCCCTTTGGGAAGCACCTGGTATTTCCAAACTGCTAAATCCATCTGCCCCAAAACTTTGGAAACTTGAGCATGGGAGGCAAAAAAAACACCTACATGAACAAGCACACCTAAGAGAAATTTCCAGCTTCTTTTTAGTTTATGGCATCCAGGACAGCTTCCCGTGGCCTAGCAGTCTTTACAGAATTAGCAAGTCAACTCCACTCTCCGCATCCTCATTAGTCGCAGCAGAAAGCCTGATTTCCTCTCCAGGTTGACTTGGAGGTACGCAGACAAGGAACCTGTTTGCTGTACAGTTTCGGTGATGCTGACAAAAGGACATGAGCAGCTGTAGGAACTAATCTACTCCTTTTAAATGACCCCATCAATAGCTGCAAGGGGAAAAGACTCATCTGATGCAGTAACAGATCTAGGAGTAAATATACGTCTTCTTTGTAAAAGGCTAGTCGGTGTCTATGGAGAAGACCTTGATTTGCAGTGCTTATAGATTTTCACGTCTCGAGTACTGACCAAAACTGATTCTCTGTATAGAAGCAGAGAAGAACAGAGTTTTTTCCATGAAGTTTATCAACACTAGGTTATTCCCCAAATGCATGTTCAACAGCAGAGCTACGGGTAAAAGCAGGCAGGGAACACAGACAGCTAAGCTGCACTAAATTTTAGAATCAATAAGGCTGTCATGTCATGCACTTGCATCACTTCAATGATGATGGAAGCAGGAAAATGTGCTCTAAAACCACCTGAGAAGCACATTTAGATTTCCTAAGACATATGAGATATTAAGCCTTTGCATAATACACTTATTTAGCAAAACTTCAAAGCCTTAAGTCATCCTATAAAGGATCTGCAAAGTGGTAGTGTACATCTTTGTGATGCATTTATTGTAATGACAGCATCACAACTCTTCTAGGAAGATAGAAGTAATTTCTACTTCAAATGCAAGAACAGATTATATAGACAGGCAATTTTTTTTCTGGTATTTTCCACAGTTATGCAAGTCAAAAGCAACTAATTCCTCTGGTGGCGTAAGTAAGCAAAAACAAGTCACATCAGCAGCGCTTTATCCACTTACAACGAGAGAATTTGGCCCAGATATTTCTGAAGCAGAGTCTTCCATAAGTGACTAAGGAGCTTTCATAGCTTTTCTTCCACCTCTGGAATCTGTAAGTGTTGACCTCAGTCTAATCAGATTGAAGCCTTCAATTCAGGATCTAAACCAAGATCACCGCCACCGTTAGACTATGGCACGTATGTGGCTCTCTCTTATGGCCCAGCCTGACCTGAGAGCTCTTCCTCCAGGCTCCAGGCTGCTGGAATGCTGCCTTCCCATCGGCCTTCCCACACTCTTGGGAAGATTTCATGCATTGGGTGATCTCCCCCTACACCCTGCAAAGACTTTCTACAACTCTCTGCCTAGTTACAACTACAGCCATTCAAAGAACGGCTAAAAGCCTTTCTCCCCTGACCTGTATCGCTTTGCTCTCCTTTGATTATTTAACTTTAACTGAATAGTTTAGCTCTGCTACTTCTACTTAGAACACAGGCCAAATGACCAACTCCGTGCTATATCAATATATATTGTACTGCGTGATTCACTGGAGATGAACTTGAAGGAACTAAATTCATTTTTCTTGTTTAACATTCATAAAATAACTACACTACTGAAAAAAAATCCAGTCAAGAGTGAAGCCTTATCAGCTGGCATGCAAACAGACGCTTGTGATTGAACATAAGAAAAACCCTTTTCACTGAGAGGGTGGTCACAATCTGGAATTTCAAGCTGTGCCTTGCTTCCTTGACTTTAGCTGGAACACGCTGGCATCCTGCTCGCAGACTCCGTTCATCTCTCAGACAACATAACCTCCCTTGTGCAGAAGGCCGTCTCTCATGTAGCAGCCACGATGGAATAAACGACTGTTTCCCATAACCCAGTCTTTCTGGGAAAGAACATTCTCATTTAAAACAAAACAAAAAAAGGTTTAAATGAATATTTAAAGTAGTTTGAGGTGACAAGGACAGCCTGATGGCTAGTCATGGTCTATGCAAATTCTCCCTGGGAGCATGCTGTTCTACTGGAGCGTATTCCTCAAAGACAGTAACTTCCAGCACACATAGTCTTTCAGAGAAATACTCTGGAAATCCATAAAAAGATAGTTACACTCTCTAAATGCAACTTCAAGAGGAGCTGTCGTGCTCTTTCAGCAAGGAACATTCTTAATGTTTTGTCTTCAGGTCTAGGCTTAAGAATAGCATTTGGAGGGCATTGAAAATGAAGACGACAGCAGCACCAATTGGCTGTAGCTTTGAGGACTTCAGCATTAACTTTTGCTCAGACTTCGTTGCTATTGCTGCGCCCTAAACCATTATTCCTAACAATAGGATGTGCTCTTACATCTGAAGTCCAATTTTCTGGTTGCTGATCTATACGGATACAAGAACCATTGGACCCCAGGAAGAGAACGCCAGCTACCCCGATTCAGCAACATCAAGCTGCAGCAACACCAGGCTATTTGCATCTTCTAAGACTCTCCATGAAGCAAGACCAGAACCATTAGTTCCTCTATGTGTTATGGAACGTTTCCCGGCCAGGTTACTGAGCTAGCAAGGGAAGGCACCATCCACTTCTGAAGGAAGGAAGAGCACACCGATTAAGCCTGAGGCAGGAGCGACCAGAAAGCAAGGGTCTGCGTTGAGTTACTGGCACTTACCAGCTTGTCACTAAAGTGATAATAGTTGCTCGCTTACTCTCTTCATTTCAATTACGCTTCCCCTATCCTAGCATCAATTTGTTCTCTTACTCTCTCCACATCTAGCTCTGTCCTGCCCTCAGAAGCAGGGAAGTCATAGGAGCCCCAGCTATCCCTCCTTCCAGAATTAAAGTGCCATTTGGGCAGAGGTCAGACCTGCTTTCCTAGAAGTCTATCTATTTCAAGGTTCACTTCCTAACAAATCAATTCTGCTTCCCCTTCACAGCCAGGCTTGGAGAGAATGAGCGAGGAGAGGCCAAAACGTGCCTGGATCCAACATCTGATCGTGGATGCCATCCTCCCTCCCAACACACGTGCTGCCCTACCCACGGACCTGCTGCAGCCAGGTGCTCTTTGGGAAGGGAAGGCATTCCAGCAGCTGCCTCCAAGACCTCCCATTCCAGTACCTTAGAACTCACGTTACTGCTTTGCTATTTGTGACAGGCACTCGAGCTCCCTTGTTTCCTCGACCTATTTTAATCAGAACTATGCAGTGCCACTAGTTATCAGCTTAAAAATCAGGGCACTACAAAATGGTTGGGATTTTTCTCAGCAGCTGAAGAGAATGATTTTGCAGAGTAGCTTAACTGGAAGCAACACCAAGTGCCAGCAAGCCATCTGTTCTAACCTCTGTGTTAAAGTTAACAGCTATTTTGGATTTCCACAAAGGAAGTAAGCTAAAGCTATTCATGTTTGGGTTTTTTTCATCTCCCTTCCAAGGAGTCTAAGCACCCACTGTTTTTATTAAATGGAACAGAAACAACAGTAACTGGAGATCCCCGAACAAGGGGCAGAAAACAAAAGCCAGGGACACAAGCAGCACAGTGTTGCGTAGCGATGCCATCCAGTCACCTCTCTCCTGACACAGACGTCAATCCAGACGTCTCCCAGCTTGTCAGAACCTGCCACCCGGGCAAGGCGGGCGTCACGACGAGCACACGCAGTGACTGCCTGCAGACTGAGGCCGTACTGAACCATCCAACACAGCCCCCTGCACATCTGGGCCACTGGTATATTTTTGAGATGAAGTATCAGTTAGCCTGTCTGCGCTCAGGACTAATTCTAGGGATGGATACAATACTTTAAGACATCAGTTTAACAGGGAGGGTGGGAAGGGAAAGGCAGTATCAAGTAATTTTATACAAAAAAAGAAAAAAAGTAAGTGACAGTATTTTCTACTTCTAACTAAAAAGACTACGAGATTTTTTTAAGTGGCTCTTCAGTATCTTCTTGGCAGCTTTAACTCCTTCTCTTTAACTAACTTACACCTTTTTCTCCTCTGCATCTTCCCTTTCATGAAGGGGCAGTCTCCCAAACCAAGCAGCTTGACACTAGATTTGATCCCAGTCTGATTCAAAGATTTATTTCCAGCATTGACGCAGCTGAAGTCTCTCGAGACTTCTGTCCACAGGCACATTTGTCTTCTGGCATCAGATGATGTCAGGTACTGCCACTTGGATTCTTCTCTTGAGATTTTGACCAAAAGGCTGCACTCAAAAGTTCTGGTGCTACCCTAAGATAAGTTTTATCTCAGTCTCATGAAATCCTCTTCCTTCTAAGCTCAGAGCCTAGAAGGAAAGGATTCTTACAGCCAACACATTTGAACTGAGAGTACGGTTTTGTTAGTGCTCCATGACTGACCCTGCATTTCTTGCTTGTACTCCTTTAGTGACCGAAAGATGTGCTGTCACCACAAGGGTCAGCTGCTTTCACCTCTGGGGAGACCTCATTCTCAGCAGGTATGGACCTGAACTTGGGTCAGAACAGTGTTCAATGAAGTGACAATGGTGCCAGTACAAGTATGCTTGGTGCGATTCCAGTTATGATATACGTGTGGCCTAAAATCAGTTGATCTACAAACTAGAATTAGAGGAGCTTAGTTAGAATCTGAGTGGTCCAAAAAAAACATGACAGAGGGTACATGTTTGACACACATCAAAGCACGACTCTAACCCAGCTCCAGCCAAACCAAATCACCACGCGGTGAACAGCATACAGCATCTATCATCACGATCAACAGAAAGAAAGGGCAGCAGCAACCTCTTCTCCATCTATCACTAGAAGGAAATATCCACAGCAATATCCGTACAGCGTCCTCAAGAGACATCTGCATCTATTTCTGACAACCATAAATCAGATTCCTTCATTTCAAGGGAAATATGAATTCTTGAATGAACAGGTCATCACCTTAATTCTTTTCCAAAGCTGCATTAAAACACTAATCCCAATTCTGTCTATGTTAAAATGGATATTACTATGAAATAATGATAGGAAGGAGTAAGCCAGCAAAGGCAGGGAAATTAAGTGATAATTGATGCTGAAACAGCATCACACCACGAAGCCTTTAGTCCTGAACCTGATCTTAGCTATGCTTATGAATAAGAATCATCAATAAAACTTGCAGACTTCTTTGAAGAGGCACATCAGCTCGATATTTCAATATTTTATAGTGTCTAGCTGTTTCTGGAGGTAGACGCAACTTCTAATTGCACATCTGTCAGAAGCAAGACAGAACTTTCCCCGGGCTCCAGCGCCAGCTCCACCTTACTCCCCCATCCCAAGCTCCTTCCTCAAAGGGGTTTCCACCCGTCCCGCTGCACAAATTTGGGCATGCTACACCAACTCCAGCAGCACCCTTCTGCATTGATCTTTTCATAGCAAGATGAAGGAATTCAACACCCCACCAAATAAAAAACCACACAAACAAACCACCAAACAGTGAAGACAAGCAACCCGAAGACGGGCAAGCATTCAGCTCAGCTGAGGATGACGGCAACCACCACATCCTGTCCCGAGATGGAAATGGGGGGTGGGGGTTTCACACCCCAGCTCTTCATAACCATTAATCTCTTTGAGCAACGCCTCGCTGCCACGCAGCCAACTCGGTTGTTGAGGCCTGTGGACAGGTACTTTGTAGATACGCGTAGGAAAAACCAGCGGCGCGACCTGCGACGCCAGCCAGCCCGTGGAGACCTGGCGCTGAGCATCAACGTCGTGTCAGGTCGCTCTCCCGCTCCTCACCCTGCCCAAAAGTCACTCGAAAAGGGCTGAGGTGCGGGAGGGCTGCACGGACGACCTCGCAGCCCCCAGGGACCCCCCCTCCCCCCCAGCCCCGTTCCCAGCCGGGGGTCCCCCGCACGGCCCATCCCGGTACGCGGGGCCGAGGAGCCCGCCGGCTCCCCGCGGGGATCCCCGGGGCCGGGAGTGCCCGTGACTAAGCGGGGATCCCCGGGGCCGGGGGTGCCCGTGACTAAGCACCCGCGGCCTTCCTCCCCCCGGGAGGGCACCGGGCTGGAGGCCCAGGCCCTAGAGCCGCGATCCGGGGACCAACCCCCCTCCCCCTCCGTACCGCTGCCATCCTTGAAGCGAGGGGGTGGGACGTCTCGCAGCGACCGGGTCCAACCCCCCTTCTCCGCTTCCTCCTCCTCCTCTTCCTCCTCCTCCATGGGGCCGCCGCCGCCCTGCCGCCGCCGCCGCCGCTCCGCCGG
>Ga0065711_1050583_pt1 | contig 10768 bp, 4 predicted proteins | sample Hoacrofraction12_FD_59098 | JGI IMG/M metagenome (GOLD analysis project Ga0065711, IMG submission 59098) | Hoatzin crop microbial communities from Cojedes, Venezuela - Epithelial fraction 12 v2 (version 2) | ecosystem: Host-associated > Birds > Digestive system > Esophagus > Crop | place... | reverse complement strand
TTTGCCCTTGTTGAACCTCATCAGGTTCCTCTCTGCCCAACTTTCCAGCCTATCCAGGTCACGCTGAATGGCAGCACAGCCTTCTGGTGTGTCTACCACTCCTCCCAGTTTGGTGTCATCAGCAAACGTGCTGAGGGTACATTCTAGCTCTTCATCCAGGTCGTTGATGAAGAAGTTAAACAAGACTGGGCCAAAAGACAGGCTCCACAGATCATACTGAGAGGTCTTCTTCAACTGTAATCAGATCCTAAGCACTTAAATCACATTTGGACAACTATAGGTAGACACTTAAATATTGGTGGCTTAATCTGAGTGTCTGTAAATAGCAGATTCAAAAGCAAGCTAATAAAATTTGGTCTACCTAAAGATCTTGTATTTAAGTTTGGCACCAGAAACAATTGCCTGGTTCAGTATTAACTGTGATGGTTACCAATGATTAAATACAGGGCTTATAATATGTCCACTACTACAGCGTTTTTAGGAACAGTAGGAACATTTTCAGGAATTTTTCGCAAAGTTGTGACTAGACAACTACTGTGATGTCTTCAAGGGCCATTTTTGTAAGATTTGTGTCATAAATCCTAAGAAAGATGGATTTTTTTTGTTTTATCATCAAACTGTTTTTCTAGATCACTTGAGATAATTTAACAGCACATACTTTAAGAACCTAATTTCTGCTTAGGCTTCACTGAAAGAATATAAATATTGTTTTGGAACTTGCCTTTAGCTCATCATACATTTTACTGCAAATTTTCATTACAGAAAGTTTTTTTCTTAATTAGTTTTATGGAACTTCATTCTGATTTAAACATATCCCAAAAGAAATTACATGGCACCCAAGTGATTTAAACCAATGGTTCTGTTCACTGTATAAATGCTGTACTCAGATGAACTACCCACAGAAATTCTACCCCAGCAAGGTGCAGCTCACAGAGATGAAGAAATAGAAAAGCTGAGCTAGAGAATCTTTAATGCATTCCTATTTATAAGCGCTGTTTACATTATCATGAAGTCAGCTTTTGCATAGTGTGTGCAGTATGATTCAGTGCAGACTGATAAACTGCAAAGACAGGATCTGACCTCAGGCTTCTGTCCACAGAGCTTTACCCTTTCTCTGAAGCACAGCCGAAGAGACTTCCAACCTCATCCTTCTCAGCAGACCAGCAGATTTTCACTTCCTTTGTGTCCTTCTCTCTTTAGACAAAGCTGCTCTTACCCTCACTGACAGCTGTCTGCACAGCAGCTAAATGAGGTGGCAGTTACTGATATGTCCCAGCATCTTCGCTCCCCCATAGCAGCAGACTGTCTTCCTCTTCTCCCTTTCTTGCAACCATCTTGCTCATAAATATTCCTGTTATTCTCTTGTATCAAGGGCAATACTTTCCTTCCTGCCCCTAAATGCGAACAACACCATATACCCAGATCAGTTGAATATGTCTAGTTCTACCAAGCAAAGCCAAGCTCCTGCCGTGGGGAAGATGAGGAGGAAGGGAGTCTGGGATAGGACAGGTGGTAGTCAGGTTGGAGTGACAGCAGCAGTTACTACTGCTGGCAAGAGTCACTGCTTACTGGCAGAAGCTATCATCTCCCACTCTCACACCACCAGCAGTGGCAGTCTGGCTTTTTCTGGCCAGCTGAAACAGAAACAGGAGACAGAAATCATCTATCTGGGCAGAGAATGGTGGAGCAGTAGTCACTATCCTATGCCTGCGATGGAAAAAGCATTGGGCTCTACAGAAAAATTTTGTAGGTAAGGTCAGCCTGCAGAGTGCTACCAGGATTGCACTTGTTTTCAGTATTACTTGCCCCAGAGAGTGGTATGAGTTGCTTGTGTTCATTCTCTGTCTTGATTAATATCTAAAGAAAACAGATCTGTATAGACGGAGATGGCAGCATGTGGAATGAGTTAGCGACAACCACTCCCTGACTTCATGGTAAGGTACTTCAGAAGTGGTCTCTGGGCATTGCATGAAGGCTGACAAGAGCACTAGAACTGCCTGGTGCTTGGTAAAAAAGTGGTCAGCTAGTAAATAACTTAGGGAAGAAATAAAATATCTTTTTTTTTTGTCCCCTTAAGAAGCTTTTCTCTGTTAGTAGAGATCCCAGATGCTCTTTTCATGCTTAGATGGGTGTACATTAAGTCTCAGGGTGTCAAAGAATGGGACACATTCATAGAAGCAGTGAGTTGTGCTCTTAGCCCTGCGTTCTTCCTAACATCCACCAGACATTCTGACTGCATAGCTATTTATGTTTTACTGACTCTTTTTACTGATTGGAAATATTAAATTGCTGGCTAATGTCGGTGGCAGAACTGGTAGACATGTGTGTGTCCTGACTCTCAGCTGAAGCTGCCACTATCTCTTCTTTTTGTTAAGTGTTGAAGTGACCCAGGACTATTTGCTCTGATGCACACTATCCAGTTGAAACCATGAATGATCATTATACGTAGAAGCAAGAGATTGGTATTGATCAGACATGGCTCTTCTGCCTTAAGTTGTAAAATCTGATTTATCACCTTGGCCTTGACAATATCTTACTTAAAATCCCTTTCAAGGCTGGCATTTAACATCCTTTAAATGAAAGAGCATTTAACCTGAAGAAGATGCATTGAACCATGAATCTACAAAAGAGCCCAACCTGGAAACTGCAAGATGTGGGCTTGCTGCCTAATGTCTTACCAGTGCGTGGATAAATCAGTCTTAAACGGACGTCACATGTAAATATTTCTGCCTCATTTTTCCTGTTTGGAAAACAGATACACAGGAGCTCAGAGGGCATGCTAAAGATCTAAAATTACCTTCCCATCAATAGTACTTTTTTGAAGGACTGATTTTGGGACAACCCAGCTTCTGGGTGCAAAGTCATAGGTATGTTTTCTCACTTCAGTGATGTATGCACTCAACTTTCTGTTCCTCCTGTTATCCCATCCACTAGCACATCAGCCAGAAAAGACCCTCCCTAGAGGGTCTGGCTCAATCCATGAACGTTCACGCCAAGACTACAGGATTTTTTGATATCATTTATTCTGGTGTCTTGTGTGGGGCTACAATATCTGTGAGGCCTTTCAAAATGTCAGAAGCGTTGATCTGGGAGTAGTGTGATTCCAAATTCACAGTAACCAAAATAGTTGTTCTTGCTCTCTGCATTAGTGATTTCGTCACGATTTTGCCCCAAGCCAGAAATCTACCTACATTTGCAGAAAAAAGATCCTTGCTTTTAGAGAGTGAAAAGGTGAATTCCACTAAGGGCAATCCCTAATCTGAGTTTTGTATGCTTGTATATTTCATGGCTCCTAAAATATCCCTGTTTCTGTTTTGGTGGTATAGACCTTTTTTTTTAACTTAAGCTTGAACCAACTGAAATAAACTGCAAAGCAGAGCAATTAATTTAAATGAGATCCTTTCCCCAAGTAATAATGAAATAATTTGTGATTGCTTAGCACTTTAGGCAAGGAGTTCATTTTTGGTCTCCGTAGCTGTGCCCAAGTGTAACAGCAGTTACCCCAAAGGGCAGCAACTGTCTTTATTGCAGTCATTATATCCACCCTGTGCTCTTTTAGAGGGTACAAACCTAGCTGAACTTTCCTGGCATGTAACATGCAGTTTTTCTGCTGCAGCCAGCTATCCTGTTAGGAATACTGCAGATGATATTTGTAGCTGAAAAGGATGTTTATTTCTCAGTGAAAGACAAATATGAGTGTTTGTCCTGCAGTCTTCACTCCTGGAGGTGTAACTACATTGCTCAGAGCTGAAGTGCCCCCAGTGTGCCGGAAATGTCTCCAGGCCTGAGTGGTTGAAAAGGTATTGGTTGTCCTGAGCTACCTTATCTGGGTTCCACACGCCCTCTGCCCATGGCCCAAGAGCAAGGTTTAACTTGTGCTCCTGCCTGAGCCACGCTGCACATACCCCTATGCCTGGTCCTTGGCTTGTTGACTGGGTCAACTGCAGACACAACTTCTTGCTTTGAGTTTGATGCTCACTGGGCTGTCCCAGACCTGTTGCTGTCACCAGCACTGCTCCTCTCACCATCCCTGCCCCTCTCAGATGCTGCAGGACTCTGCCCTCTCCATAAGGATGCCGGTGTGGTGGGCTCCTACGGCTCCTGGCTCATCTTCCTCTCAGAGCAGTCTGATTTTGTTGCTCCTGACACTTGACATGATGGTATGCCTACCCTGACAAGACTTTTTAATTACTGTGTTCTTCAGTTAGGGACCCCTTATTTGCCCAGAGCAGGATAAGTGTTCTTGATTCAATATCTGGATACTTCTACCTCCAACATGCTTCATTAGCCTGGCTCTGGCAGGCGTTTCTTTTGTTCAAATCCCTTCAGTTAGCAAAAAAAAATAAATGAACAACAACAACAAAACCCTTTCATGTTATTTAGTATGAATCAAAGCAATATATTATTACTAGATGTTCATTACTCAGATTCATAAAGACTGAAGCACAAATAGAAAAAAAATTATTTCATGAGGGAATGAAAGCAGACAGACTTCTTAAGTGCCACAAATGTCAATAAGCTTAAATTGCCATACTGAAGGGAAAACACATGTGATGGATGATTCTGGCTGAGGATTTACTTTTCCAGAATTTTGACAGCCCTAGCAAACAAGGCATAGTTCTGTAGGAGGCAGATCATCCATAAGACATACACAATGCAAGCCACGTAACTTCCACTAATGGAAGGTAGGAAAAGCAATTGTTCAGGGTATTGAGTCTACGTGTACCTTGCTGAAAGGTCTAGAAAAGAGTAATTACAATGAGAAAAGGTGAAAGGCTTCTGAACTGTTGTATTCTGGAAGGAGTGATGGAATATAAGAGTGATCTATGAAGCATGAATGGGATGGGGCAACTGCAGAGGGATTGCTGAGTGATTACCTGTTTCTCCATAGCTCATAAAATGGGGACATCCATTTGTGGTGGTACATCAACTTGGAACTTTGCTTGTCTTTGTACAGGAGCAGTAAGTTGGGGTGATCATACACTCCCTCACCTCACCTGGAACTGCTGCTCTCCGCTTCATACCTGCCTGGTAAGTGTCAGAACTGTATAATCTGGGAAGTACTGGCATTGTGTGGTTGCAGCCAAGATACTAAAATTATCGCATATGGATTGCTGATGATGCCTAAAGTCAATCATCTCACGACCCTATGAACAGTGGTCCCAAGTGAGGCCCTTTTAGCTCTCCTGGACCACAGCGGGCTGATACCAGCGTCTCCCTCTGAGTGGGACACCTCTCAGAGCACTTACTTAGAACTCTGAAGTTCAAGGTTACCTGGGCTGAACTACAGGTATCCCTCACTCCTTGAGACTCAGTTTTGCCTGTTGAGGAAAATCATTTGACATGAGGGTTTCACTGAATTCTAGGGGGATTTTTAACAGGTACATTTATCTACGCATATTGTCTCTGTGTGTGTGTTTGAATTGATTCAAGTTAGTGAATCCTTCTAAGCATTTCATAAAGGTTAACCAATGATTAATTACTGCTAAATTCCTATAATTTTCTCTCTCTCTTTTTAGCTGTGAACGAACCTTAAATTGCTGCTATATATATCCTTTATACATAAACCATTGTGATCTGAGGCTAAGTCTGCATCCAGTTGCACCTAGGCTCCTCTCTGAGGAGTTTAGAAAGCAAGGGGGTCCATTCCGAACCCTGTGACTCAACAGGAGGGTCACTTATATCTTTCTTCAGTCTTTGTATAAATCATTCTACCTCAATCCCACTTTGATTTTGTATTCCATTCGTTTAATAAGCAATAGAGGGAGTCTTGCCAAAAACTTTGTTAAATCACTTTTTATAAATTATTATTAAAATAATTTCTTGAAAATACCTTTGACTATGATTCTTTAAGTGACCTAAACTCTCACTTGCAACACCATTAAAACGACCAGGTAACAGATTTGTAACGTACATTAGATCCACAACTGGTAAGGTGCCACTTTAAATTTTGCAGACTTTGCCAGTGGGTTTCACTGAGGCAAGACCTCACTACATCTGCACTAGGTTTAACTCTTTTTTCCTTAAGTCTGTGATATTGTTCAATCCAGAGACAAATAATAGGTTAGGGAATCCTTAACAGTGAATCCTTTCATCTACTTTGCAAAAGGTAGAGAATAACACAGAAAAATAAAGGTGGAAGATAGAGAATACTTGAGTAACAACTGCATCAGAATCAGGGAATTAACAGACAGCTAAAGATAATCAAATGAAAAATGGGATGATTGAATATTGTGTCACATAGGGATTTAAATGCTTACCAAAGGCCATGAAAGATGTCTTCAGGAAAGCCAGGTGTTTCAAATCCTATTTTACTACTTTAAATTTAAGTTCATCCCGTCTCCAGATTTTGCCCAATTATTATTCTCTACTACCATTCAAGAAGCAGAAGACTTCAAATAATAGACAGAGGAAATCAAAATTTTCAAAGGGCGTTTATATTCTTCTCAAAGTGAACAGTATGCCCATGAAAATCATTGTCAAAAATAACAGGGTTCAAACAAGGACTGGACATTCAAGTAGATAATGAGAACTAAATTATATGGGATGGCTATAAGCCAACCACTGACAGAAAATGCTAGCAAGGAATTTTTCTATTGGGCTTTCTTTTATCTGTCTTTGAAACACCTGAAACCTGCTACTGGCTGAGAAAAAATATTCACCTTGCCTAGTATTACAATTTCTAAGTTCCTAAGAGTCATAAAACTATAACACTTAATGAGAGTTTTATCAACCCAATATGTGGCTTGTTTTTCAAGACCTTCCTTTGCTTTTATTGCCCCTGACAAAGTAGCTTTTTTTTTTTTAAAAAAGCCAAGTGAAAGATGAGAAATTCACACATCTGACGTGTTCTTCACACTCTCTCGACTTGATAGCTTCGTCTTTTCTGAAGAATGTCAGATGAGCATCTTCAGGAAGCTCTCAATGCATGTTTTGATTTCAGTCACCCAGCCGAGGATACAAAAAATACACATATCTAGAGATGAATACGACTATAATTAATAGAAGGATAACAGGATATTTAAACCTATGGCTCCTTTCCTCATATATTTTCTCTTTTCTGTCAGCTGCAAGACATTACTCTTTTCCTTTTCTTCCCTTATTTCTCAGTGTAATATAGATGTGTTCCTATTTTGAGTGTTTAATCCTAATTCTCAGTTTTTTAGGTATACCTGTACCTTTTCTAAACTTTGCGTAAATAGTAGCAGTAGTGATCAGCCACTCATTCTGCACACGGATATCACAGGACCATAGTACCAATCCCTCTAGTCTGTCCTTTCCTTGCACTTGTCCTTGTAGAGCCGATTTCTAAGGATTGGCTTTATGTTAGTCATCTGTTTGGCCACCATGGTTTGACCTCTTCTCAAGAGGTTAAATGTGTTCTGCAGGGAATCATTAATTGTGCATCAAACACAGGCACAGCTTTCTTGCTCCCTTAAACCTTTATTCCCTATTGGATATAATTAAATTCCTTGAAAACTGGCAAACTCAAAGAGAATTAGAAACAGTTCAAAACAGGCAAGTCTGTTGTGCTTTTACAGATGCAAAGCACACAGGTGCTTTGCTCTGACAGGTGAAGGAAAGGAGAGTCTGCAGTTCAAACAGAGACAACAGATAAAATAAGCAAGAAACAAGATCACAGACTGTGAGGTGGGCATCTATTTTTTTTAAGCCGGCAAAATGTTTTGAATTCTGTAAGTATTTAAGCTGTATCACGTATACATTAGAACAGCACAGGCTGAATTCAACTTCTGACGTATCATTGGCTCCCAGCAGAGAGATGAACATGTATTTCTGCTCTGTGATAAGTAGATTGGGAGTCAACATAAGGTGATACCAGTATGAACTTAGAATCAGACTGAGAGCAGAGACTGCCATCTGTTATAAATCAGCATTGTTCCGTAGATAGCAGAATTGTCAGAAGGACAATAGCTAAAAAATGTTAATGAACAACTGCTGAGTTATATCCTTTTCTGATGCAGAAGCTGTTTGCAGTGGAAGATAGTCATAGACTGAAAAACAAAATTCAGAGGGTAGTATAAATATATCTTCTTTGATGTGCTGCACCCGTCCAGCCCTTATAATGACAAAGATTCATTTGAATTAGAAGATTGATTTTTAAGGAAATGTAAATAAGCAGTAAAGGTCTTCTCCCTTAGCTTTCTAATCTCAGTGATTTATTGCTAAAACCTCTTCCCTTTTACAGAGGGCTCTAATTGTTCTCTTTCCGATACAGACTTGGAAAGATCTCTTTGAAAGAAACTCAAAATTTTCAAGAAACTTCCTTTTCTCTTTCAAACAACAAAATAGAAAGCACAAACTACAGTACAAAAAGAAAGGGAAACAAATAAATGTTAAAAGGGATGTTATGTAACACAATTGTTGATTTCCTGGAGATAGAGAAATATTTTTTGCCTTGCAGACACAAATTTTGAGTTATTTTCTGGCAGTCAGAATTTCTGTTGTGGGCAGGTTTGTGACTGAAGGAATGTGAGATGAGGAAAATATGATTTCCTTAAATAAGCACACCTCCAGGTCCTGCAGAAGATCCTTGAATCATCGGTCTGATGGCTCTGCATGAAGGACGCAATTTGTATCTGACTACTTCGGCATATCTTGATGCAACTTGAGATGTCACAGCTAAACCTGCATGCATGCATGCCCTCATGGGCTTTTGGCATTGATCAGTAGGCAACACGAAACCACATCATGATTCCAAGGGGAAAAAGGAAATGGGTGAATCATATTTATAAGAACTACATGCAGTTTTAGGATTTCCTTAGCATATAGAAGCATTGATTTGCTCTGTAGTTAGTCTTCAAGCACAGACCTCATTTGGCACATACTAGCACAGACAGAATCTGTAACACAAAATAGTGCTGGTAGGCATTTTCTGGTTTGGGTTTTTTTGTTTCATTGTACCAGGCATGGATCTGCAGCAATAAAATTTTTCCTACACCACTCTCTTTTCTTGGCTATCAGTTGTTTCTTATTAATTGTGAGCATTCTTTTAGCAAGTGCTTCTTCTGTTCATATTTTTATATGCAATTCTGTCCTAACTGCCTGTAATGTTACTCACTTCATTACTTTGTCTTAACAGAAAAACATTGTTCTTATAAACAATCCAAGCTGTTCTGAAGGACTCAAAGTAATTACACTGTTATGTCCTTGGATAACAGGCACATTTAACAAACACGCAGACTGTGGATGTTAGAAATTGAACAGTGGACTTTCGGAAGCATAGAGCAAATGGTATTGAAAAGCATATTTTATGAAGAGGGTTTTTTTTCAATTACAAATTACCTTTTAAAAAATGGGCCTTTTTTGTGTTTATGATTATTATTTTTCATATTAACTCGTAAATAATTGAAAAAGAAAAATATTTCCCAATATCCTTTGCTGATGGCAGCCCTGTAGGAGCTGACTTTGCTTAGTAAACACACTGACAAACCTCATTCTGGAGTGCGGTGCTTGCATGTTTCATGTTGATAGAGCTTTAAAACAATAGATGGTGCACACCACTTGCTTTAGGAACACAAAAATGAAACATATAAGAAATCAACTTTTAGCATCTGCTGTGAAGGCAACTGTCACTTAATCTGCGCTTTTCAGACTCTCATGCTCATACCTAATATTTTTTCAAATTACTTTATATTTTATTGTTGTGGATGATGGTTTTTCAAACACACAGAATCCTAAACTCAGTTATGGTGTGAAAGGGTACAATTCAACTGTGCAGCTGTGTAAAGCAGTTTCTTTTATGTGTGAATAGACATTTCAATCATGTTGCAAACTATCTGTATCCTTTATAAATCCCATGACAGCCTCAATACCCACAAATATTTCCCCCTCTCTTCTTGTTCTTGATTATTTGTATTTGATGTCAGTGATATAAAAATATTTTTCTCATTATTTCATCAATAAAATGTTTCAGGGGTACTGATAGAGCCCTTTTGCTCTTTGGATGACTTTAATTCTGTTTCCAGGTGTAGATGTAGAAGAATATATTGCTACTTCCCATCTTTCAAGCTACCTTGGTTTGTAACTAGTGATCCTTACTAATTGTACCAGGCTCTTAGGTGGAGTTGTTCTCCTCTCTCACATATACTCTGACCTGTTTCTGCTGTGGTTTTTCTGTTGGTTATTTTTTTTGTTTGCCTCAGGACTTTGTGTAGCTTAACTTCAAACCATCCTTACAGACCAATGCCGAGCTTCATCTATATTCTCTTTCATGGCAAGAGATAAACGGAAATTTCTGTTCCTGTCTGGTTGCCTCTGATCCACCTCTTCTGTACCTGGTAAGGATGCATGTACTGTTGGCTTTTATCTTTCAGCTAGTTTCTGCTTCTTGTGGACACCTGCCAGAATCCATTCCTTTCAAAATTTAATGCTGTGGGGAAAATGTTTTATTCTTTCTTCACGTTTGCTTCTACCGCTTGTCAGTGTTTGTGGTGGAGGGTATTCTTCCAGTTTTCTACTAAATCACAAGCAATGGGCTGGACTCTCTAATGCAGGACAAATTTAACTGAAAATAGGTGTTCCTCTGAAATACATCTATATTTAACTTTAGATGTGAGAAGAGATCTGTTATACACCTGAAAAAAATAGGAAAGACTGTGAAGGTAAACTAGCTGCGGAAAATTTTGCAATGCCTATTTCCTTAAGTTCACCCCACAAACTGAAGCGGTTTCTTCCACTTTTAAATGACTGTGGAAATCAGGAAGGACCATGAGACTGTAAGCATCATTTGCAAAGCCCCCCCCCCCCC
>Ga0065711_1050582_pt1 | contig 10768 bp, 15 predicted proteins | sample Hoacrofraction12_FD_59098 | JGI IMG/M metagenome (GOLD analysis project Ga0065711, IMG submission 59098) | Hoatzin crop microbial communities from Cojedes, Venezuela - Epithelial fraction 12 v2 (version 2) | ecosystem: Host-associated > Birds > Digestive system > Esophagus > Crop | place... | reverse complement strand
GGAGCGGGGTCCCCCCCGAGCTCCCCTCGCCCCATGCTGGGTTTCGCCCCGGGAAGGTGACTTCGGGAAGAAGGGGGACGCCGCGCTGGGTCGAGGGCAACCATGAATGAGATGTCAAGTTTCCTGCACGTCGGGGACATCGTCTCCCTCTACGCCGAAGGCTCCGTCAACGGCTTCATCAGCACCTTGGGGTGAGTGAACGCTCCCATGTCTGTCCCACCAGCGAGTCCCGTCCCGGGACAGCCGGCTACGGCGGCGGGACGGGACGAGAAAGCGGTGGTGGGCCAGAGCCCAGTGGGAAAAGGGTCCGGAAAGCTGTGGGTGCTGCAGCAGGGGTGGGTGCAGGTGCTGGGGAGGGGAGGCTGGGTGCCTCTGGGCTCTCCTCCAGCTCCAGGCGGTGCCGGGGGCAGGGGTTGGCCCTGGAGGGACCCCACAGCCCACCCTGCAGCCAGAAACCGTTTCCCCCCCTCATTAGGGGCTGCAGAAGACAAAATGGGTCTGAGCAGGGAGTGGGGTTGGTGGGGTCAGGAAGGGGTTGTGCGTGTGGCTGAGTGGGGTGGCTCGGGCAGCCGGGGTCCCTCCCGTGGCACGGGGTGATGAAGTGCTTCCAGTCCTGTCCGGTGTTGCTGGAGGCTGCTGTCCCCTGGGACAGGCAGCGATGGCTCTCGCGGTCCCGCACACTCGGTGGTCGGCGGGAACCACTGCAGGGTCACCAGCACGTGGGTGCCCATGGCCACCCAGTGCTGCTCGGGGCTGGGGGGACTGGGGCACTGCCAGCTCCAGGCTGAGCCAGCTCCTTGCAGCCTCCTGGACATGTCAGCGTGGGCGAGGGGGTCTCGCAGCCCAAGCTGGGGAGATGAGAGCTTGGGGACCTGTCGCTTGTCCCCGCTGTTTCTGTGCGAGCCAGCGGTGCTGCTAGAGCAGCACCCGGGCAAAGCCAGGCCAAGACCCTCAGCGGTGCCTTCCTCTGTCCCCCGGCTGCTCGATCCCACCGGGAGTTGTTTGCCCTGCGGCAAGAGGAGAGGCTGTGTCCCCGCTTTGGTGAAGGCGCTGGTGGGGTTACCGGGGTGCCCCTGGGTACGGGTGGGTTTTTTCCTTACGCCAAAGCAGGGACCCAAACCGTGCCCGCAGCCCCGGGCGGGTGGACGTGGGTCTGTGCCAGCGTGCCTGCCCCACGCTGCGTGTAGGAGAGGCTGAGCTCAGGCAGGAATGCTGACTTGGATGGGATTCCTGGGGCAGGAGCTGCTCGGCTCTATAATCTGCGATGAATGCACTTGCTCCCACATGCCTACGTATAACCGGAGACGTACATACCTTCGCCTACACGTGTTCGTGTGCCCACCGCTGGGCACAGGCAGCCCCTGGGTTAATGCCCGCCGAAGCCTTCCTCCCGCCGGCTGCGGGGATGCTGCCCAGAAACCAGCTGCTGGGTGCAGACCTGGGCGCAAAATCCCTGTGCATGCGACTGTACGGTGTCGGGCGGAAAGTCCTGCACATGCGGGATGGAGCCTGGCTCTGCCCAGCCCTGCCCGGACGGGTGGCAGGACATCCCCACGGTCCTGCTGGGAGAGGTCCCGTAGCTGGCCCTGCTCTCCCAGCGCCGGAGCTGTCCCGGGGCAGGGCGGCAGGCTCGGCAGCTGGGTGCTGAGCACCCTTCCAGCCTGTCTGAAACCAGGTCCGGAGGGGGCTCTGCTGGGACCCAGCACGGGTTGTCAGCCCGTGCAGCACGTCCCAATGGCTCGCCGGGAGCTGAAGGAAGAGCTCTTTAGGCTCTTGGGAGCTCCGATCTGCTTGCAGCTCTGGACCCCAGGTCCCTCTTTTTGCAGGGTGCTTCTCTAGACTCACTTATAAGCACCTGAAAAGCAAGGCTTGCTTGGAGAGCCTCTTCTCCTAGGTCCCAGCACGGCTTTTGCTGGGCAGCCCCACTTTCCCGGGGTTCTGCTTTCTCCAGGTTGTTTCCCACCCTCTGAAATTGTTTTCCCTTGTGCCCTGCGACCTCGGAGACCCAACCACACCTTAAATCACTCCTGCGATAAAAGACTGGGTGACTCACTGAGAGTGCTTCTCCCAAGCCCTCCTGCCACAGCTTGGGACCTTATTTAGCTGATTTGCAAGGCAAATAGTTCTGCCAGCCCTATGCTGGGTGCTGCGTGCCCGGCTGAGCACCTGCCAGAAGCGTTCCCTCCATCCTTCCTCACAGAGGGACTGGTTTTGGCTGTGGGATCGCTGACGGTCTCTAATGGGATCCGCTGTTTGTAGGGGATGGTATGGAGTGTCTCCAGGTGCCAGTCACAAGCGTCTGGTTCAGGGATGTGCCCCGGTGCTGTGGCATCCCCGTGCCAGCATCCCGGCAGGGCAGTGAGTTCCTCCCGAGAGCACTGCTGGGGTCTCTGGGGTGTCCTGGCTGATGCGGGTGTGAATGCCAACTAAATACCAACCCGGTGGTGCTTACAGGCGGTGCTGCGGGGCTCTGTCCCTCCGGGCTCGGGATGCACCGCTGGCGAGAGGCGCAGCAGAGTTTGGAGCCGCTGGCACCAAGCTCCTCCGCAGCCGCGAAATGCCCGGAGGGGTTGAGGAGGGGGAAAGGGGTCTGGCGAGAGCCCGGGGAAGGAGGTGGGCTGCGTGCTGGGGATGCTTCCTCCCGCCTGGCTCTCCTGCAGCTTGTGCTTCGTCTTAAACCCATCAGCCCCAGTGCTTTGTCACTGGTGGTGTCTGGCCCAGAGGCTGGTGGGTCTGGGAGCCCCTCGCCCTGCCCCGGGCTGCAGGGAAGCGGGCAGAGAAGGGTCTCAGCCAGGACTAAGCCATGGTGCAGGAGCTTGCCAGGCTCTTAGCAGCTCCAGCACAAAAGCACCGGCTTTCCTCCGAGCCCTGGCTGCGTGGGGGTACCTGGGGCTGGACTGGCCGCTCACGCAGCGCTGGAATTTCACGATCCATGGGATGCCTCAGCAGGGAAGAAGGATCACACCCCCTTAATAAAACTAAAGTCTTAATTCATTATCTTTTAAAGTGCTTTCCTCCTTTCTCACAGAGAACTTGCTGAGGAGGATGGAGAGGGTTGGTGGCGGAGGTGGGGGGAGCCCTGCAGCCCCCGGCTGAGCCTCTCTGCTCCCAGCCCCCCCGAATCGCACTGGTGAAGGCCCCTGGGCACAAACCCTTCCTCCCGCACACCCTCTCTGCAGCGGGCGTTTGCTTTTAAGGAGGAAAAAACATCCCGCTGAAGGGTGGGGAGGACTCCTGCGTGCCAGGCTAGGTGGGGGAACACAGAGCCAAAATACCCAAAGTAGCTAAAACGCTGAAGACAGCCCAAAAGGAGGAGGTTACTTCGGAAGCCCCATGGGAAGGCAGGGCGAGAGCTGGCCACTGAAAAGCAGCAGTGACCTGAGGCATCGGGGGAACGGCGCTGAGGGCAGCCACGCTGCTGGTTGCACCCCTTGGCTGCGTGCTCAGCACCCTGGGAGCGACACAGGGGGGAGAGGGGGAGGAGACGGGGTGCCTGAATCGGAGGTGCCAGAAGTGGTTTTGGGGACGTAAGAGGGTGCCCAGGAGTCTGTGAGATGCAGGGACCCAAGGGTGGTCTGGTTTTGCATCTTGGCTCGATTCAAGGCTGCTCCCTGCCGGGAGGTGGGGAAGGGCTCTGCGGGGCTGCCTGACTTTGCTGCTGTGGCTTCCCCGTTGCAAATGTCCAAGGGAATGGCAGCTTGGGACAGAAGCAGCTACGTGAGTCGGGGATGTGGGGTTGGTGCTGAGCAGCGGCTTCACCAGGGCATGGAACCCCCACCACAGGGAGCTTGTATGTGCAGCTGCTTTCGGCTTAGGGACTATCGCTGGTAACTCCTGGGAGGTCTGTGCTTGGGGAGGGGGAACTTTTGGGACTGGGTCTGGGATGGGGGGAACAGCAGCCGATGTGGGGTGCCCTGAGGGGATCATCCGGGCAAAGCAAACCAGTGGCCAAGCAGGGAAAGGAACTCGGAGACCTTGATTTAGTTCCTGCTTCGGCGTGATGGATGCAGTGATGCTGCGAGCGCTGGGAGACGCTGCTGTCATGAGCGTCCCCATCTTATCTCATGTCCCTGACAAGCCAGCACCAAACGGCCAGAGCCAGAAAGGAGTAGAACTGCAGTGCGGGGGCTTGCCCTTGCCGGGGGGAATGTGCTTCCCTGTCGCTGCCATCCCTGGGGTCTCCCAGGACGTGCTGGGGGCTCAGGGACCAGCACTGGGGGCTTGCAGAGGGCCAGGGCCAGTGGCAGACCTGCCTCAACGGCAGCTGGCTGTGAAATAACGCCTTCGATAGCAGTAATTGTGATTGCAGGTGGATTTGCAGGGTGGAGCAGTGCAGGGAGACGCAGTTGGTTAAAGGGTAACTCCGGCTCTGCCGGGTCGGGATGAACTCGTCTCTACGGGGAGGAGAGGGACGCAAGGCCAAGAGCGGCTTCCTCCTGACGGCGCTGGGACAACAGGGGAAAAAGCTGCATTTTTGTGGCTGCCCTGCGTTCTCTCACTTTATTTTTATTCCTCCCTGCGGGCTCGGTGCCCATGCTGCACCCCGAGCCAGAAGGGCTGACCCAGCCCCGTGCCCAACAGCGAGCTCTTCTCCTCATCCTCATCATCCTCTTCCTCACCTCCGCGGGTTGGTGGGCTTTGTATTGGGGTGTTTCTGCCTGGGTTGGGGCTCCCCTCTGCCCAGAGCACCTCTTCCCTGTGAACCCCCGGACCGCGGCGTGCCGGGGCTCCTCACGGCGTGGGCGGAGGAAGGCTCTCTGCTCTCCCCCAGCCCAGGTTCACGTTGCAGGAGCGGTGCCTCCACGTCAGCCCCAGCTGGCCGCTGTCCCCGGGGAGGCTCGGGGTGTCCGACCGCTGCGGATTGCAGCGCTGGATGAACTGCTTTTCCCCTGACCTCCGGCGAAGGCTCTGCCTCGCGCGAGGCCAAGCACGCTGGCCGTGGGCCAGGGAATCACTTTATGTTCAATTTTTTTTATTGAAAGCATGCAGAAAACCCCACTGGAACCACTGCAGTGACTTGCACGGCTTAAAACTAACCAGATGCTCGCCTGCGCTTTGCTGGGCTGCAGGCAGCGGGCTCATCGGTGCGCAGGATCCGGCCCCTTCTGCTCCCGGCGGGGTAATTTGAAAAGGCGAAGCGTGAAGATTTCATCAGTGCACCCAGCTGGGTGCTTCGCCCGGGATCTTCCTCCAGGTGCTCGGACACCGACAGCCGCTTTTCTCATTAACACCCGAGAAATGGAAGCCGCCCTCCGCGTGCCCGGCGTCGTCCCCGCAGCTCGGCACGGCAGCGAGCGCCCGCGCGTCCCTGCTGCTCTGATAGCGGAGGGAGCTTCGGTTTGCCCCATCCCGCCGTGCCGATGCGGGTGATTAGGGGAAGCGCAGCCTGGCCCCGGCAGTCCCCCGGGTGATTCGCGTCCATCCTGTCAGAATCCTTTTATTTAGAGCAATTTTTAACTGAAGAATGTTCGTCTGGAGTATCGGTTTAATAGAAATAACACTTCGCGATCCTGCAGAGCGTATAATCCTAGGATTAAAGATGCTGAAACTGCCTTGAGATCATTAACTAATTAAGCCTTCCAGCCTGGCAGGTCAGTGTCTCTCGCCCTGCGTGGTGGAGCGGTAACGCCGGGCACGGGGAAGCGGCAGGCGAACGCCGCGGGCAGAGCTGCTCTGGGTGGGAGGCTCCCGTGCTGGTTACTTCGGCACTGACCATGCAGGTCAGGCGCTTCCTCGGAGACCCCTAGCTGCCATGAACGGAGGATTTTTGATTTTTAAAGTGCACAGATGAATCGGGGCCTCCGCTTTGCAGGCACTGGTGGGAGCTGGGTGCGTGCCAAGGGTCAATGCTTTGCGCCAGGAGCCTGACCCGTGGGTTGGTGGGGGCTCAGCCCTCGGTGGTCTTCACTCCCAGGCACATAGAAAGCATTTGTTCCTCCCTGTCCCCCATCAAAATAGTAGTAAATAGAAACCAAAGCTGCCTACGAGTGGCATCGGGGCCGGGCTGAGGCTTTGCATATCTCCTGCGGGGTAAGAGATGTGGCACAGCCCCTCTCTGCAGCTGCCTCTGCTCCGCTCTGGTTTTTCCTCTCTTTCCCTGCCCTCTCGAGGCTCTGTGCCCCACAGGAGTTTGGGAACCTGCCCGACTCCTTCCCTGCTGTCATGGCCCATGGAAAAGGCATTGCTTTTGGGCAGCCCATGGTCAGGAGCCCAAAACCCCTGCGCTGCCGACTGGAAGTGTTTGCAACGCCGAGGCAACCCTGTCCGGCACAGCTCACCGTGCCTTTACTGAGACCTCGTGGGTTTGGGGGTTTTTTTTACAATCTTCTAGGTCTTTTCTAATTGTTTTTAAGTTCCTGCTGCCACCAAAAGCATTAGAGAAATTGCTTTTCTCTCTATTTGAAATCTAAGGTTAATCTCCCCCAACCCCGGGGAGCTTTAAAGCGAGCAGAGAGCTGGTGGCCGGGGCAGCAGCGAAGCCGGGTGTTCAGAGCACCCTGCCAGACCTCACCTCTCCTGCCAAGGACGCATCAGCGCTGGGGTCCCTGGGGTCCCAATCCATCAGCGCCGAGGCCGAATTCCTCTCTGCCGAGCTATTGAAAGGAATTTTCCCCTCCTCCGGAGAGCGGCTGGGCCGGGGGAAGGAGACTGGATCTGCGAATGGGATAGCTGTTGCTTTTGCCAACTCTTTGCAGCGCAGCGTGTCCATCTCCAGCAATGTTTTGGCTGTTTGGTTGGTTGAGGGGGTCAAGAGTCTCTTGGGGAACAGAACAGGGAGCACAGGCTCCGCTGTGCCCTTCGCTGCCGTGCCACGTGCACGCACCTTGTCTCTCCGGGCTGCGTCTTCCCTCCTGTCGCAGGGACCGAGCTGCCCCCGCCGTGGATGCTCCCTCCCGGGACGGCATCGTGGGTGCGACCCTGCATCCCCTCGCACGCTGCGTGAATTCAGCCTCCGCGGGTGGGGACATGTTTCTCACTTCCTCGCCTGGGGCAGGAGCACAGTTTCTCTCGGTGCATCGCTTCCCAGGGGCTGGGAGAAAGCAGGAGAGCGGGTACAGCCTGTCTCACTGGAGCACCCAGTTCCCTTGAAAGCCTTGTGGGGCCCGAGCAGACGAGCTCCAAGCTCCGGGTGGCCCCATTGCTGTGAGCCCCGGGGCGATGCTCATCCCTCCGCGCTTTGCGGGCTGAGCGGAACCTCGTGCCGGGTTCTACTTCACTGTTCTCGGTAACTTTGCTGAGTAACATCCCATCCATCTGGAAATCAGTCCTCGGCACCCAAGGCCAAACCTCAAGGATTTTGCTCAACGTTGGGAAAACAAGGAGGTGGGCAGGGAGGAGACACAAAGCGCTTTGCATCTCATGGGCAGAGCCAGCACCTCTGATCAGATAATAGCTAATAACTGGTTTCAGGGGGCCCCTGCCACCCCCATCCATGGCAGCTACACCCTCCGTGTCCCTGTGGGGTGAGCGCCCAGCCAGAGAAGGAGAGCCACTGACCGAAAGTTGAGCTCATCACATTTTTGCCAGATTAGCAGTGAGATAATTCTGCAGCCAGTGCACGTGCCAGGGGTGGGCTCGGCTCAGCGGGGAGCTGGGCAAGGCAGGGTTCACTCCGGCAAGATGCGAGTGTCTGAGCCTCCCGCACGGGTTGCTGAGCGAAGGCTGACACAAATCGTCGTGTTTCTTCACTGCTGATTTGTATTTGGTGCTGTTTGCCCCAGGGGCCCGGGATGAAAAAGGGATGTGAAAGAAATGGCGGGTGGTGGCGAACAAGGGACGACATGCTTGGAGCAAGCACCCAAGAGCAGCTGCTTGCTCCAGGAGCCGAGTGTTGTTGTTCTAAATATTTATAGCGTGCAAATGGGTGCGACAGGAGATGCAGCTTTTGCTGTTGTCACTTTGGGCCGGGTGACGGCCGCACGTCTGCCCTCACAGTGCTGTGGTGTGTGGCAAAGCCGCTCCCCTCGCTCAGGCACCTCGTTGTTGCTGACACCCTGCTCCCGCTTTTGTCCCCGCGCAGGCTGGTGGATGATCGGTGCGTGGTGGAGCCGGCCGCCGGCGACCTGGACAACCCGCCCAAGAAATTTCGAGGTGAGACTGGGGCCGGGCTGGGGCAGCTCCATTGCTGCCGTGGGCAGCCTCGGGGATGATGCTGGCTCCAAGCATCCCTGCCAGGGACAGGGACCGCGGTCCTGGCCATCCCAGCTCACCTGGGGCTGGGAGGTGCTGCTTGTCCTTTGCAGCGGACCCCGGAGGGGTCTTGGACAGCCTCCGTAGAGTTGTTGCTGTGGCTTGGCCAAACCACCTACCCTCCTCTGTTTGCCTCTGGGGGCATTTGTGCATTTATAGGAACCACCTCCACGGTTGGGTGGTCCTTGGGACCCCTTAGTCCAGCCTTAAGGAGCAGGGGAGGCTGAGAACCATCCTTGGCAAAGGTGGGTTCGACCACCCCAAAATGCATCCCTAGGGATGCTGGCAGCTGGGTGTCTACTCACCAGGAGCCAGGGAACAGGAGGGGCAGTTGCGACAGGCAAACTAATTCAAGGCGAGCCCGTTAGCGCTCAGCGCTAATTACATCTGCTCTGCTTGGCTGCACTTCAGAGAGAGATGAGGGTTTAAGTTGCCCATTTATGGGGCAGGCAGGGCTTAGGGAAAAGACAGTAAATCCCGATCTGTCCTCAGCCATCATCACGTTTCTGGCCGCGTCGTCTCCTCCGGAGCTTGGGGCTGCTCTCATTATTTCCCATTTGGGTGAGGGGTAGCCCCGGGCAGGAGCGGGCAGGAGCAGGCAGGAGCGGCCAGGTCCGGGCGGAAAAGGGGATGAGTCAGTGGAAGCCGGGCCTGTGGAAACGGTGTGGAGAAGCCAGGACAGGCAGCTGGGAAACGCAGATCGCGCATCCCGCTTCCCCGGTTTGCAAGCCCTGGGGCTGGCCGGCGAGGTGGCCTCGACCTTCGGGGCTCCCCAGGGAGCAAAGGGCTGCGCTGAGCCCAGGGGAGCACATCTCTGCCCTACGCTGCACCTACCTGGGAAATGCTGTTTGTGTGCCTGGCTGCCCCGCGCGCTCGGCACGCTGCAAAATGCAGGGGAAGGGCCGTGTCCCAGCGAGCGTCCCGGTCGGGTTTGAGTGCCCGGGACACAGAGCGTATAGCTGGGCAATTATAGAATCATAGGTTGGAAAAGATCTTTAAGATCATCAAGTCCAGCTGCCACCCCAACACCACCATGCCTGCTAAACCACGTCCCGAAGTGCCACACCTGCACATTTTTTGAACACCTGAATGTACACAGAGCTGTGCTGTACGCTGAGAAAACAACCCAAAGCCAGCAACTGCGTTGTTGGATTTGGGGTTTGGTTTAGGGCAACCTTTCCTTTCATCCCAGCTACTGTAATTTCAGGTCCCCTTTTAAGAAAAATCTTTTTAAATAGCGGTTCCCCCTTTGCTGTGTGCCTCTACCTCTTGCTGAGGGTGGCTTTAACACCCCTCAGCGGGTACCCTGTGGGCACCCTTCCCCATGGGGGTCCCACCCAAGCAGCGACCTGCCTTTCCACGGGAGCTGTTGCCACTAATTTGTACATGGGGCTGGTTAACGAGCCATCCGACAGCTCCCCAGAGTCCCACAGCCCCGCACAGCCCGGGGGGCCGTCCCGCTCCCAGACATCGGTGGGCTTTCACCTGGGGCTGGATGGGTAGAGCTGGAAGCAGCCGTGGGGCGGCCGGTGCAAGCCTCGTCCCAGCAGCCACACCGTCTCCCTGCCTGGATGCGGGCAGGAGTTGAATCTCTTTTCCAGGCGAAGGTCTGGTCTAGACTCAACCCTGCTCCATTCAAACCCTATCAGGATATCCAGGCGCTTGTTTTAATGGCCGGAAAAGTAGCGGTCTGCCTTCTCGATAGCTATCGCCGCGAGGGAGGTCAAAACAACGGGCTGCTGCTGTTTGCCTGCAGCAGCAGCGAGAGGCTTGAGAGGATTTTCATGTGCTGTTGCCGTCGCCGTATCCTGTGGCCGGACCCTGCCCTATCCTGCGCTGCGGTGAGGCACACGCAGGTCGCTCCGGGGCCCGGCTCGGCTTCCCGCTGGGGAAACGGGACCCTTCTCCCAGAGTCACGTCCAAATGGGTTTTTTTGGAAATGCCAAAACCCACCCGGGAGCCTGTCCCTGCGGCAAGGGACGCGCGGCTCGGCCGCCTGCGTCGCACCGGGGCTCGGCCCTCCGAGACGCCTGGCACCTCTTGGTTATTTGCTTTTCATTGCGGTTTCTTTCCCCCCGCCCAAGGCTCTTCCCAGCCCTGCGTTCAGGCACGTCAGGAAAAAAGCAAATAAAGCTCTCGGGTCCCGTGCTGAGCAGGCGCCGCGATGGCTGCGAGGCGAGCAGGCGGCGAGACCCCCGGCCGTGCCGCTGCCCGAGATGCCCCCGTCCCCAGGGTCTTGCATCTGTGGCCGTGCCGGGTCGTGGCCGCTCGGCCGAGCATCGCTGTGCCGGGCAGCACTGACGTGGGAGCTTTCCTCGGCTTCTTTCTTTTCCACCCACCACCCGTCTTGCAAAAGATTGTCGGTGCTTAGGCCTGGGTGCCAAAATCTCCAGCTTCCAACACAAGCTTTGCTGGAGCCTTTCTGTGTGCGAACGAAAGGAGAGGATGAGGGAGCTGGGCTTGTTGAGCCTGGAGAAGAGAAGGCTGAGAGGGGACCTTAGAAATGCCTCTAAATATCTGCAGGGTGGGTGTCAGGAGGACGGGGCCAGACTCTTTCCAGTGGTGCCCAGCGACAGGA
>Ga0065711_1050581_pt1 | contig 10768 bp, 8 predicted proteins | sample Hoacrofraction12_FD_59098 | JGI IMG/M metagenome (GOLD analysis project Ga0065711, IMG submission 59098) | Hoatzin crop microbial communities from Cojedes, Venezuela - Epithelial fraction 12 v2 (version 2) | ecosystem: Host-associated > Birds > Digestive system > Esophagus > Crop | place... | reverse complement strand
GGGGGGGGGGGAGGTACAATCCAAATACTAAGTGTAATAACATTAATAAACCCAGACAAATAGATGTCACATATTTTGTTGATGACTTGTGTGTCAGTACAAATTCCATTTTGTAAGACTCTTCTAACTTATGACATCATTTTAAAAGTATTTTTGTGTTTCGTCCCCCTCCCAGATCCTGCAGCAAGCCTGCTACTCTCTTGGTAGCTTTGCACCCCTGGCGGCCTGTAAATCTTGCTAAGGATAAAAAATAGGGGTATCAGTACAAGGCAGATATTCCCCCCTGTGCATTTAAGCCCTTCTTAAACCTCCGAAAGGAAACAGCTTTCAGCTCACTACAGCGCACGACTGCAACACAGGATATTTTTCCAGCTCACTGATATTTCATAAATACCATTTGTTGTCATGTGGTTAAATTAAAAACTCAGGATATCAAACATCAAACAGTATGTTAATGTCAAGTATGCTTGAATAAATACTAAAGAGTTCAACTGACTGAAATATGTGGACTACTAGCTAATTAAGAAAGAAGCAGGTGTGAAAAAAAACTAATTTAAGCATTTTTTTTATAATTAATAATGTTTACTTGTAGTTCCCCTTATAATAAGGCTCCAGTTTAACCTCCAGAGAATTCATAGCTGTAATCCAACATTTTAAAAATAATAATTGAACACAGCATTCTTAAAAGGAGATCAGTTTTCAAACCTGGATAATCTGCTTGGCATATATTCAGAGATGATTTTTATTTTAAATAATGATGATGCTTTGTATCAATTGGATCAGTTACCAAATTATTCCAGCAAATTTAGAAAACAACCCAGTCCAGTGTCCATCATGCTAATACCTGTAGGGATTACAGAAGTAACAAGGAGAAAAGCATTGGGTGTGATTGCTGCAAAAGCCATCCACTTAACAAAACAAACAAAAGGAGGCAGGTAATTTGGAGACTGAGTTTTCTGGTGGGTCTGAAACTTCTCAGAGGAACAGCATCTCTATGACATTATGGTCTACTTTTACATAGGCAAAAAAATAAAAAACAACATTAAGATTTTTATTTGAACTGTTTTGGCAGCATACACACAGCCAATCAACTAATCCAGGACTGTATTTAATGTAGAATTTCTTTCCAAGAAGGCAAATGGAAGTACAGGAGGAGAAAATGGCTACAGATGTAAAAACAGACCTGGAATATTTCATTGACATGACATATCTACTGCATTTAATTAAAAGAAGAATGTATGGGAACAATGCATCCTACTCAATCCGGGTCGGGAGAACAAAATAGGACTGGATTAGATAGGACAACTCTAATCCCCAGAGAGATTCCCATATTTAATGGGAGCGCCACATGTTTGATATGTAGGGAAGCAAGTGGGTGTTCCTGGACTTGATCCACTATTCATCATAATACCACAGCCTTGTTCATTCCCAGTGAGGAGGCTTAAAACCATGAAACCATATGCAGAATATTAAAAATCATTTAAAGTTAAAACGAACATTATGAAACCATGCACTCTGGTTGCGGCTTCAGTCCAACAGCCCTCCGAGTGCTCATGGTTCCTGTTGATATTGGTTAAGGGAGTGAACGCAATCACACGCACACATACGCGTGTGCACACACACACACCCCCCCCTTCACAGCTGCAGTGTTTCAGTGCAGATGATGGTTCCTTACTAATACTGTAGTGAGCTCATTATTGATAATTGATGTAACTTTAATACCTACAGCATCAATGCTTTAATTTATAATTAAAGATCAGAAACTCCAGTTTATTTTTTTCACTCCTACTATTTGTTGTTTAAACTTTTTTCTTTTTTTTTCTGCCATTAAATTGTTTCTCAGACACAGTCAATAACTTCACTATATTCTCATTGCCGTTGAATTAATCATAGCTCTGCCCTAACCACATGGAATTTAATTTCCCATAAGAGAAATGTTTACTTTGGTTTACTTTGTTGGAACTCCACGTACTTATACAGTCTATAAAGATTTACTGTAACATATTTTGTTAAGCAACATTAAAGCCTGTGCTGACAGATTTTGTCTTGCATTACTTCACTTACGTTCAGATCCTTAATGCTTTTGCTATACATCATTGCACCAATAAGGCATCAGGACTAACTCAGATATGCAGGTTTCAAAAGTACAGGAAATGCAAGAATCTTGGGGCCTTATTCTGTCTCAAGTTTATTCATAGCCAACTGCTCCTAACTTTGCATGAATTTTTATTATAGTCATTATAGCCATCAGGATGAACAAACAGAAGACAAGAACTTTGCTATTTAATTCCTTGTTACACATTAATTTGATCTAAATTGATTGCACTTGAAAAGCTAAAGGAAGTTCAACCTAAAGATAAAATAATCCCTGACAGAATAGTCCAGGGGTGGGACTCGGAAGATTTGAGGATTATGGCCTAATGGTGTGGTGAGTCTGTTCATTCCAAGCATTGCTTTTCCTGTTCTCCCCTTGTATCGATTTGGTCCATTTATACTAACACATCTCGACGTGCAGCTCCTTCACCTGGCATGCATGGGTGGCCTCAACAGAAGGAGTTCTAACAGGGAGCTGACAGCACCACCACCAGCACCAAAAAACTCAGATGCTGCGAGATGGAAGAGCCAGCATTGCGGCTAACGTCACACAAGCATGGCCTAAAACAGAGTCTAAATCCCTCTCCCCTAATGCTCAAGTTCAGCATTCCGAAATTCTGTGCTACAAGTGCCACTGAAGTCCACGATTCTCAGTGCCAATGCAAACTGAATTTGAGATCTCAAAAGCAGAAAAGTCCCATAAATATCCAAGCACTGGAAAGCAGCGCTACACCTACACGTTAGGCAATCCCATTACACAACCTGAATTCAAACATCATGCTTTTGAATGTTAAGCAACAAGAACTAAAATATTTACTGTAGCACTGAGCAAATTTGGTTAGGGAGTTCTCTCTGGTGCTGACAGGCTTTGCCAAAAGCTTCAGCACGCTGCCTGGTGGTAACTGCGACCTGGTCATTCTGATCTGGCCTTTCTCAGCCGATGACTGTCTCTGGAGTATATATTTAGTTCACATTCTCACTGAGAGATGCACTTTTACCCCAGGATCCAAACCGGACATAGACAGTGGGAGAAGCGGAAAAAAAAAAAGGGGGAACTAGTAAAAAAAAGTGATGATTGTATTAAGTTCTGGTGAAATCAGACCTATCATTGACTGCGGATGTGAATTCAGTTCACATGCATGCATGTGCATACGCACATTATGGGGGTGGGAGTTGGCAGTTGGGTGGAGGAGAAAGGAAAAAGTGATTTTTAAATATATTTATTAAATCATTGCTGAGAACAGAGGGGAAGAGAGGAGCCTGGGAATCTGCAGCTGAGGCTCAGCTGGTGAGAAGACAAAGAGAGACCACAGTGTATGCACTATACGAAAGTCATATGAAAAAAAAAACAAAAAGAAAGAAATCCCCCCAAATTTTCACACACACGCCAAGAAATAACATTTGCCTTAAAGAGACAGTACAGGAATCAGCTACACAAATAAATATTAGGACACTGTCTTACAAATATTTTGCACAAAGCAAGCATTTGTTATGTCCCCACCAGTTTTAAATGGAACTACTCATGTTAATAAGCTTTTATAGTAATTGTTTATTGCAGGGCATGCTAATACAGCCACTTGCTACAGATAAGGGAACTTCATCAAAGTCAATGCAGCTGCTCCCCGAGCAGTGGCACAGCAGATGACCAACTCCATCGCTAAGGGACTGTGCCCAGTGAGATAGAACCAGGCCTCCAAGATGGTCCTAAACAAGTTTCTCCTCACCTGCAGGTCCTCTGTCAAACCAGGCAGTTCTAATCCTTCTCCTGACACAATCTTTTTACTTCCTGGTGTCAACCAAAACCCTGGGGAGTGAAACCATAACTTCATTCCTTGTCCCATCCAGCTACCTACACAAACCAGGAATGGGAAGAGCAGACCATCAGCAGTCCTCTCCTCAAGCCCTCCAACAACATTTCAGTTGAAAAAGCGTGTTTTCCTGATGGTCACCTGGACGCTAACGGTTAGGATCACACTGGTGCAATACCTTCGCATCGCACCAGGTGGCTTCACCAATCTGCTCCAAATACTCACGAGACCCGATCAAACACTGCTTTGTATCTCCTCTCAGATTTAGCGTCTGTCCGCAGAGCGTGCCCGTGCTTAGAAACCAGAAGAGTCCTGGTTCTCACTTTCCGAGGCGCTTGCGAGACAGGTACGCTAAAGAGAAGCTGAGGGTTAAACTCTCGGCCCCTTCAGCTGGCTTGTGCGTAAAGTTGAACAGAAACACGAACCCTACAGAAAACCCAGTTTAACCAACACCGTAGTGTTTCACAGACAACAATTATTTTAAGGGCAATATTTCAACATTCAAATTTCTCATTTAATTTCTTTCATTGGTCATTTTATTAATTTTATTACAGGTGGACTGTAAACATAACATCTAATCATGCATAGTATATAGCTTACTTCTTATTCGATGCTTATTATGTTGCAACATGACAGTGAAATTTGTCCAGAAAATTGGGCTGTACAAGGAATAACTTCTTGTAAAATCAGAGCTGATGAAATTTTTTTTAACTACTTGCTTAAATAAAGAATACCCGTGATGAAACTTTTCACTAAAAGTGCTTTCACTCTCAAATTTTTTTCCCATGTTTGGGCAAGAGTGAGCAAGACAGTATTTTGTTCCTTTTTTATTCTTTGTCCTGTCTTCTTCCCTAACCTCAATTTTCTATATAAAAATTCCAGAACAGGAAAAATAGGAAGCAAAAAGAATAATTTAAGGACTACTTCAAAAAGTTGTGAATAAACTAATTGTAAACACTATATTTTGAAAACTTTGAAAGTTTTTTTGAAGAAAAGAATTAAATTTTTAAGCATATGCAGAATTTGCCACTATTTGGGAACTTCCCCCCGAAAGTCACCTAAATTCCATTTTTCTTTCCATCAAGCATACATTTGAATCCAAACATACAAGCCCAAGACTCACAAGCCTGGATGAAAAAAACAAATTGCAATATGACTCTCCTTGTTTCCCCCATCTGCCCCGGCCTTCTGGGAACAGGAGCCTCTCAAAGCACCACAGAAGCAGGTGTAGGCGTATTTTAAGTAACAGAAAATCAGTTTAATTAAGCTCTCCTCAGGCTTGCAAACTGTGAGAGTTGCTTTTCTTTCCTTAATAAAATAGCCCACAACAAACAGAACTGCTCATGGGTCGGTTGTCCCCCAATTTCACACCTCTGGTAGAAGGCACACAGTGATCAAATAGGGAGTGCTTTTGAAGCACTTCTATTCTTGGTAAAGGTTGTGAGGGGAATTTTTTTGGCCCTTCTGTGTTGTTAGCTTGAAAAATCCCAAGACCCCTCATCACAAGCCAGGATCCTGATGTGCCACACATCCTGCAAACTCAGGAGAAAATACAGTCCCCACCGACACAACCCTTCCAACCAGAATTGAGCATTGTTAGTGCTGCAGTGGAAAGAATACCATTAATTCTTAAAAAAAAAAAATCATAATTTGTCCATTTCTCTTCAGTATTTAACTGCAGCAAACTTTGACTTTCTCTATTATAAGTAGAGAAGTGCTATTACTCTCATCCATACATGGGAAACTGAGGTGCAGCAAGGCAAAGGTTTGGCTTTTCTAACCCAGCTTATTTAGTTGTTCTTCAAAAACTTTCTAGACTCAATGCATTCTTACATATCACAGATATCCAGTCAAAAACAGTCTGCGACAAAATGCAGCTGAGCCCCGAACTGTTTCCTTATTTCATGTTGTCCGAACGGCCTTCCCTTTCTTTACTCGGAGAGCTGCCAACAGTTACAGTACACGCGTAATTAGGCTCTCTGTTTCACCACCAGATGCTGGTCCTCATCAGCAAGAGCAAGCTCTAGGGGTACAAAAGCCGCTCCATGCCCACAACTGATTCAGCTGACGGTATCTCTGAGGGCTAACCACTTCCACAGCTTTAACGATACTTGTTGAAAGCTGACAGGAAGCCCTCCTCAAATACATCAGCTAAACTGTACTCATAACGATGAGCTATAAAGGTTTAGAAGCAGTGACTTATCGGCTACATCTGCTTGGGGTTTTTGTAAGGCAGGGAGAGAGTAAAAAACAAAACAAAACAAAAAAACCAACCAAAACCCAAACTCGCTTGTATACACACAACAAATGGGTTCCCAACAGAAAAGCTCAAGGAACATCCAGGGGCAAGATGCAAGCAACACACTAACAGTTCTAGATATTGATTTATAAACCCTGAATGATATTGTAGGAAAGTCCAGAAGGAGTAGTTTACAAGAAAAATTATTGCAGGCAAATGGTAGTTGACATTTTAAATCACTCACTAAAATTGATAAGTTAATGTATGTCACACTTGCTGAAGGTTCATGAACCAAAAAACCCCTCATCTTCTATTTGTTACTACCTCTATGCCAACAGATACACACACTTCACGCTGCTGAAGTCTGCTGTAATATTTAAAGTTTTCCAAGTCACTGACTTTCATCATACATCTGGATTTCAGAATTACATTTTCAAAGTCATAAACACAGACAAGCCATTTTCCTTCCCCACCCCACCCCCCTTTTTCTCTAGGGGAGTAGTGGTAAAAATTCAGTATTTTTCACCTTCCCTTTGTTTCAAGAAACTGAAAAATAACTTTGGTCTTCAATATTTTTTGAGCCAAGTCTTTTTTTCATTTTTTCATGACATTTCTGCCTCAACAAAACCTGAAAAAAAGTTAAATAAAGAAAAACGTTTTTAAATAAGGTTAAGTGTCTGGCTTAAGCTGACAAAACCCAGGAAATTGAAAGTTAAAGGCTGATACTAACAAATTCTGGCTCTTACGAAAAATAAAAGCCAAAGACAAAATGGTATGAGCTATAAATAATGCCTGCCAGAACTTTTCATCTTTAGAGTCAAGCCCACTTGTACACAGATGGAAGTGCAAGTACAGACATGTAACCCTACTTATATTATTTAAATGTTGGTTTGTGTACTTAATTCTTACTAGCTTCATAAAACACATAATTTACACCAGGGACCAACACTGTATCTAAGGTAAGCATGTTAACTAAGCAGTTCTGTAAAGGGTTCATTATTTACCTAGAAGACCAGACAACCGCCGATGGAGATGTTTGGTCTCTCTGGTAAATAGGGATTTAGTCTGCGGGAATGAGGAATTCAAACACCTTTTTTAAGACTCATTCGATAAAATACTGAATATATACAATGTTACTTCCATAATGCAGCACGATAAGCTCGATTTTTTTTTTTTATGTTAGAGCCTTATTACATTGTTTTGATGATACTGAAGCGGTTGAAATACAGAAGCAGTTGTGATTTAAACTTTCAGGATGGTATAAAGTGACCATGGTAAAGAGGAGAGCCCTTTGCCTTTCCTGTCTACCTTAAAAAAGGTGTCACTCCTTTGGCATCTTTCTAGTCTTTTTATTTTCAAGTAGCAGACTTTACACAGTAAGAATTATTCTTGTTCCAAGAGTAAAAGAACAGGATCTTGTGTATACAGTGCATTTTTTTTTAACTGTATTAGTTATGTGTGTTCATTTTTTTCAGTTAATTAAGATTTTTTTTGGCATGTCTAAATGATTACACCTCATTAAGAACAGCATCGTAAAAAACCCACAAAAAACTCATCATCCATGTCAAAATCATTCAAATTAAAAAACTACTGTACCTCCTCTATAAGATGCTCCGAGATCCACTAATGAAATCACATCAAGAACTACGGAATCTTAACAATAGTTTCGCAAATACAGTACAATGACTAGACTATGCTATCTCAGCATTATGCTAAGGTTCTCCTTTGCAACAGCAAATCATTTAGTCTCCTTAAAAATCCAGTCTCAGTTCCTCTTAGAAGTCTCTTTTTTTTTTCCTTCAAGATAAAGAAACTAAAGCATATGCAACGAAAAATAATTTATTCAAGCCAGCCTAAGATGAACTTTTATTCTCAATTTCTAAGCCCATACATAGCATTACACATCATGTTTGAAAACAGGAGAGAACACACATGCAGTGCACTAAGAGAAAGGGCAGGTGTGTTGAGAGTATGAATGGCTATTAGCAAAAATAGAAAAAAAACCCACCACCACACTCTGAAGAGGCTCACTGTATAAACTTTAAATTGAATACACCCTTCTGTCCTCAACAGAGCCGGGGGAGGGGGGAAATATCTTGGCTCACTAACTGAAATCTTAAACTGTTGACTAAACTTTCTGCTAGTTGTATGCTCACCATACACATTTCTGGATATTGGCAAAAAATCTGGAAATGCTTATAAATCCTGAATTGCAACATCAGTCACAAACAGCTAGTCTGCAATCAGATTTGTTATTATACAGTCTCAGGCTGTGCTCTACTACACTGAACAATACTTGGGAATTCAGAGAAGCAAGTGTATGATCCATAACCTTATATGTGTCCAAACGAAAAAACTGTTGCCAAGGAAACACCCAAATATCAAAATTGAAATATAGTGTGGCCCTTAATGAGTCCAAAAGGAGCTGTAGGAAGTTTACTCAAGTTCAGCAGAGATTTTGGCTAAATGTGGGGAAGACATTATTAAAAGAGATCCCAGCTCCACGGTGGAGGCAGAAGAAGAAACAGAATACAATTTTGCAATGTAACTGTGTTTAAAATCTTGAATTACATTTTTCTTCTCTTGGGACAATTGCAAACACCCTAAACGCAATAAAAGTGTGAACGTTACTGAAGGGCTGAAAAAAAGGAAAACATGCATTTGGTGACAAAACAAAACAAAAAGAAGGAAAACTTGTAATGTTAGCACAGCAATGCAACCTTAAAAAAAGGTACAGTTTTCCAAGAACTGCATTTTTCTGACATCTTGCGCATATTGAGGTCCATGGAGACTTCGCATTTTCCACACTCAGCACTTTGAGGGTCAGAGAGGTCAAGGTACCAGTATTCCCCATGGATCGCTGATAGTTCATCCAGAACAATCAAGCTACTGGCTGTGCCTCCCCCCTCGTTACCAAGCTGACACTGGGTAGAGAAATAGCCACTACCACTGCCACTAGGAATGAGAAATCCAGAGCAAAAGATTAATTTGAGGTAAGTCTGTTTCTTTTAGATTTTAGTGGTTTAATTCTTTTAAGTCATGACCCACATCTACACCAAAAAATACAAATAAAAGCTTCTACCAATCTCCAGCTGAAAGTAACTCCATCCCAAACCACTCCCTGGCACCTATGAAAGCTGAGCATGAGAAGAATTTCTAAGTTTCTTACAGCCGTATATCACGCAAAATTAGAAACCCTTGTAAGTACTTTGGGACAGGAACTGCCTTTTTTTCTGGACCATTCAGAAACACCTAGAACAAAGAAGCTAATGTTTTGAAAATTCAGCAATAGCTAAATTAGTCTATGATTCTACGAAAACTACACACCACCAAAACCAACACTGTTATTCGTGTTGAGTCTCGTATTTCCAGCTAAAAACTGACAGTGTTTGCTTTATAAATTAGGCAGGAAAATTATTTGCTCCAAAAGAAATAATGATTTAAGCAAACAGGTATAAGAGCAATCTTTCCTCTTTTTTTTTCAAGAAATTGTTTGCATACCTTAACTAAGAATCCATACTAGAATCACTGTTTCCATTCTCTAACACATGTATTTGTGTTCATTCAATATGTTCGCTAATTAAATCATACATTTTAAATATTCCATCCAACTCAGCTCTGTCTGAGAGAACTTGAAACTTTTTATGCAAAATAACTGCCTGAGAACAGGCACCCAATGTATGTGCATGTTTTTATATTTACCTAAATAGTAACTTTCAGAGTAAGTTGCTGGTTTTGTTCCAAAATAATTTCCGAAAGAATCAAAAAGCATACCAAGCATTTGATAACTACTTTACATCAATGTTATTCTTCAAAATAAAAAGTTAGGCACTATATATATATATCTTTTTTAAAAATACAAGCAAGCCATGGATTTGTATTTAAACAATAATGGTTTCTCATAAATGTTTTTCAGAGAGTTTACATAGCTACCAATGAAAAGTAAAAACTTAAATCCAAAAAATGAATTGATGCTTCTGGCTTAAATCTTTAAAAGACTCTTAAATAGTATCTAAACCAATATCCAATTAAAAAATAGACAACTATGCACACGTTATAAATAATATGTATTATGAGTCAGTTCTGACTTGTTCTTATTCTAATGAATAAACTCCTCGTAAGATAAATCACATTGCATCATGTGCTTCATAAAAATAAATTAATTTTTTAAATAGGATGTGGCTGAAATTGTTAAATCATTATTGAATATAGTTCTTAAAAACCACATGCAGTTTTTCCATGTTATTTCCCCACTTCAGAATCAAATTCAGTATAATTTAGCCAATTTGGCAATCTCCCATCATAGACTGCTATTAAACACTATCCAAGTGCTAAGCTTTCTGACTTCCATAAAGGTTTGTAGGCCCCAATAGATGCTGAGTGGCTATTTGACATCTTTAGAAGCACTCATAATATTCTGGGCAAAAGACTTAGGAAAATGACATAAAGTGGGAGTTAGCTGCAAAAATATACAGTCTACTTCAGCTGAACATGGCTGTTATTTGGGTATTATTCCCCCATTTTCTTGCATGTATTAGTTATTCTCATATAGTTTCTAGTGCTTGAAATTTCCAGGTGTTGTATATTTAAAAAAAAAAAAAGGAGGGAGAGACAGACATTTACGGGG
>Ga0065711_1050575_pt1 | contig 10768 bp, 3 predicted proteins | sample Hoacrofraction12_FD_59098 | JGI IMG/M metagenome (GOLD analysis project Ga0065711, IMG submission 59098) | Hoatzin crop microbial communities from Cojedes, Venezuela - Epithelial fraction 12 v2 (version 2) | ecosystem: Host-associated > Birds > Digestive system > Esophagus > Crop | place... | reverse complement strand
AAAATTGGTTTGAGCCAAATCACTTTGGGGAAGCATTTTAAAAGCCACGATGTGAGTTTGGGGAAACTCCTGAGTTAAAGTTGGAGTGATCTCTCTAATAGTGGAGAAGTTTATTTGATAAAGAATTAGGAATCACGTGATGCTTTTATGTTCCAAACATTTATTGGAATGCAAATGCTGTTGACAGCCATAAGACTGTAATATTTCAGCTTGGCAACCGCAACTAAGCGCCCGGAAATTGGGAGGACAATGTGGTCTCCATCTCAGATCAAGGAACATGAAACTGGAAGCTGAGGGGAAGGATGGGAGAAATAGCAGCTTATTACTGCGAAGTAGCAACCGATGCAGATGTTGGAAAGCTCAAGCGGAAGCGATCCAATCAACTGCGAGCTCATTAGTCTGATGTCAGCAGCGTTCAGGGTTTGGTATAAATACTCAGAGGGAGAATAATTATTAAAGACCTGGAGCTGAATGGAAAATGAACTCAAAAATACAGTTGTGAAAATTACTGATCTTGGAAGTGTGTCCTTCCGTCGTTAGCACAGAGGAAGGGCAGAGGGGGAAACGGGTGGTTTTAAGGACCAGGGTCATAGGAGTGGAATGGAATTTATTGATATAAAGTTCAGGGTTGTGATTAGGACAACGTTGACACAGCCAGCTTTGTACCAAAACATTTAAACACTTGTAGTTTGGAAGTAGCATAGGAAGACGAAGACACAGTTGGTCTTAAATTCAGGAAGTATATGAAATTAGAAGAGCAAAATTTGAAGAAGAACCTTCCTTGTGGAAGCAGAAAGGACAACAAGCTTCACTGGTTCCACGATGGAGCAGGGTGAGAACATGAAGCAGACTGTACAGTGTCGTCAAGTGGCATAGAAGAAGAGAATCAACAGTGCAGTGGGGTTGTTTTCAGACTAGATCCTGCATTTCCAAGTTCCTACACTATTTTATTATCGGGTATCTGAAAGGATTGGGCACATGTGGAATACGTCTGTCCACATGGCGGGGGATATCTCCATAGTCTCTCGGCCTTTGCAGTGACAAGGGTGGGCACCCTAGCTACAAAAACCTGCCCCTTGCAGGTCAGTGCAGATGAAACAGGCTGTGAGAAACATGCATCATAATTAGTGTCTTTTTTTTTATCACAGGAAACAATCCTGAGAAGTATTTTCGATATAGCCAGGCAGGGAGTGTCACGGGACTGTGGTCACACTGGAAATAAGATACATCGCAGGCGCTGCGAAAGTTCCTGGGAGAGGGCTGCTAAGGATGCCATGTAAATGTATTGTAATGAGCGCTCCTCAGAAAAGACAGGATTTATTTTTCCTTTCAGCCAGTTTCATGGATTTTTTCCTTGGGAAATCTATTTCACATTGTGCTGTCTTGCATCGTGTTCCCTAATGCAGTAGCTTGATGTTTGGTGAGGAGTTACCAAGATTGCCTGTATTGCTGTGTGGTTTAGTCTCTACCAATCTGCAGTTGCTTTAAGGGAATATCATTCCTGAGTGGAGAAGAACTGCACAACGTTCCTAAAGGTCAGCAAGTTGAAGTTGATTGAGCTAACGATGTAAGCTGGCTCCACAAGTAGGACAGTGCAGCTATGTACCTGATGTCAGCTGGAGTTTGAGGCAGGAACAGGAGGGTGATGCAGTTGCTCGGAGCTGTAGACAGGACATAGTTATTCACTTTAGAGTCTAGCCAGGCAGTGGGGTTAATATAACTTCTCTTAAGCCAAGTGTCTCAGACTCATTAATTTTCAGAGTTCAAGACCTCCGTGTCATGTTTCACTGAAGGTGTATCACCTCCAGCAGCAGAATATTCTGATACTCCATTCCTACTGAGCCAAAAAAGTTGCTTAAATATGGAAAACAAGAACAAGTTTGTGTCTGTATCTGGGATTATTGAATCTGTAGTCAAGGCAGATAATTTTGCTTGTAATGAAAAATTGTCTGTAGTAGCTTGAGTAGATATTTAATATACTGGGAGTAGTTAGCAACAAATTAATTGAGAAGTTATGAACGTGGTTGTTACCAAATGCAAGAGGAATTTTAGTGCCAATACATGCGAAGTCCTAAATGGTACAGATAATATATTAGAGGGATTTACCCGACTCCCACACTTTTTAAGGCACATTTACTTTTATTCAGACTCTTCTGTCATAAATTCTTTCATTTAATGGTGCAATGTAGATGCTGCAAATTAAATCAGGATTCAGAGAGAAGACACCTTTGATTTTCTGAAGTGCTGGATAGTCTACGACTGTGCTGAAGTGAAAGAGCTGCTGGTGCACAGATCCGCTGTAAATCAGGCAATAGCTGACACCGAAGAGTTTGGGATGAATTACCTCTATTCACCCTCAAGTTTTGAAGGAGAGGCTGGTACATGTGAGATCACTACATGCATTCATGGTAATGATGCAGAGGTGGCAGTGCTTTGCCAGCTGTATTCAACTAAAATGTAAGCTACTTGGCAAGTCACTATGCCCATGAAGCGAAGAAAAGCCCAGCAGGTCAGACTAGGCCAGTTTTTTTCATAAATCACGTTTACACTGCAGGAGGAGAATACTGAGTCTGTAAGGAAAGTAAGGATGCTGCTGAAAAGGAGAACAAAAGACTGTTTACTCACAGTAGTCATTCCAGAAAAGCAATAGAAATGTCAGCAGAAATGATCATTAAATGTCACCTACACAATGAAAATACCACACTTCCCCTATATATGATGACATTAAGGAGAGGGGGGAAGAATGGGGTCTGAGGATCTCTATATGTGTGCATCGTTTACGAAGTCCAGATTGTTACAAGATACAGGCAGCATGAAAATGAGTTTCACTGGTGAGAACGCAGACCTCGACTACCCTCCTCCTCATTTAGGGAATCTGTTGCTCGAATTACTGAGTAGGCCCAATGCCAGAGGAAGGAGAAAAAGTATGGTTTAAACTTCTTTAATTAACTGTAGTGTAAAAGACTCCTCATGGTAGACTGCATAAAGATTTATGCTTAGTATTTCTAAAGCAGTGGCTCTAAAAGACCGAAGATCTGAGGATGGAAACATAGCCTAAACGTAAAATCGCCCACTGGCAGGCTGCGCTATGCCAATGATGCCAGTTCTAGAATTCCCACAGAAAGCAAAACCTGTGTTAATATTCAGAGAAACAGATGTGAATGTTGTGAAGTCATTGAAAGATATTGGGCTGATACTCAAGTAGAAGAACTCAGTGACATGCTTTGGGAAGGCAGTCAATATTGTCTTTTTGGAAGAGAAAACAAAAGAGGGTAACTCACTGAGACATGGCAGGCAGGGGGAATAAAACTTCAACCTCTTGCCTGCTAAACCAGTGCCCTATACCTTTGACAACATTTCCGGCCGTCTAAATCGTTGGGATCACTGTGACGGTTGCCAGTGACCATCATTTTGGAAAGGGCGATAGATTTACATAGCAATAAGGACTGTCCCTGAGTCCATCGCAGAAGCTTCTTTGAGAGCAAGTGGACTGACAGCCACGGCCTTCCTGACAGCCAGACTTCCGTAACTTTTTCAATTTAATGCAGCAATTAAAAAAATCCATAAATAAGCAGGATCATATCTCATAAGCAGTTCAAAGACTGCAATGAAAATTACAGGTTTAACTGTAATTACTGCATATACTTATGGATCAGAATAGCAATTGATGTACTGGGATGGTTACTGGAAGCTGCCCAAGTTGTATTTGGTACCATTTTTTGTATTTTGTAGCCGATGACTGCATCTTTATGATTCTTTTGTACGTTGGGCTGTTCACTGCACAAGACATATATCTGTATAACAAATCAGTCAGGCGCTAATTAAAGTGTCTGAGGAGCTGGGAATTTTCAGGTTATAGAAACTTCTTGACTTTCCACTTTCCCTCGCTTCTTGCATCCTTTAAGGATGTATTTGCATGGAAGAACTTAAGAATAGCCATGGTGGGTCAGGCTAAGCATCCACGTAGCCCGGGACACACCTGCAACAGCATCCACAGAGAAGATTATAAAAACAGACCTGGTGTATAGTGATGTTTTCCTATGATAGTTTCCCAAAATGTTTGCTGATAGCTGATTTAACATGAGTTGAAACCCGTTTTACACCAGCTGCTGGTAGAAACCAGACACAGGGGTCTCAAGGACTTGAAACTCTTTCGCTTCAGTTCAATTTCTCAACACTTTACCTAGAAACACGTAAAATAGCGGATGGAATGGGCTCCATTCTCGTCTAAACTGGTATAAATTGCCATACTATATACAGCTGTAGTTGTGTGAAGTCACTGTAGTTCAGCAGTAGGATAAAAACTAAGCTGTAGGACAAAGCATGCTCCTGGGTACCTGAGTAAACCTGAAGCAATCCTGCTGGGGACTGGAGTACCCCAACTCTGGTTGCTCTGTTTCTGAATCTGTACTACTGAATTCAAATTTAGATTTTATATTGCATTGTGTTGGTCTCCCTCCTGTTTGCTTTTAGTTGTGATACTGCGTTTTCTGGACAGATAAGAAGTAGGAGAGAGTGACCCAGACTCCTTCCTGAAATTTCGCCAGCCAGCCTAATCCTAATGTGGGCTCCCCAGTTCAAGAAAGATGAGGAGCTACTGGAGAGAGTTCAGCGGAGGGTTACGAGGATGATGAGGGTACTGGAGCATCCCTGCTATGAGGAAAGGCTGAGGGAGCTGGGCTTGTTTAGCCTGAAGAAGAGAAGGCTGAGAGGGAACCTTAGAAATGCCTCTAAATATCTACAGGGTGGGTGTCAGAAGGATGGGGCCAGACTCTTTTCAGTGGTACCCAGTGACAGGACAAGGGGCAACAGGCTCAAACTGAAGCAGAGGAAGTTCCAGCTGAACACGAGGAAGAACTTCTTCCCTCTGAGGGTGACGGAGCTCTGGAACAGGCTGCCCAGGGAGGCTGTGGAGTCTCCTTCTTTGGAGATATTCAAGACCCGCCTAGACATGGTCCTGTGCAGCCTGCTGTGGGTAACCCTGCTTCGGCAGGGGGGTTGGACTGGGTGACCCACAGAGGTCCCTTCCAACCCCCACCATTCTGGGATTCTGTGATTTGCCAGTGGTATTTCAGCCTAATCTCAAGTACAGTTCGGTCATTAAACTTTGAGTCACCCCAGGGATTAAACAGAGCCTGGTTCCTTACACAAATGACTCCGGGCACTGATAATCTTTCATTTCCATGGTTTACATGCTGTCAGAGCCCTGTAACTCTGTTTTTTGAGTGCTGTACAGCCTTCACAAGAAATTAATAGTCGGGCAGTGAAGCCTTTCCCAAGACCGTTTTGCGAGCTTTATATGTCACGGTAGGCTTTTAGAAGATGTCTCCGTAGCAGAAGTCAGGTGTGCAGGGGCTGTTTCATACGTGCCACTTGATTGCTTGTGTCGTGAGAGCCGTCCTGCTGGCACTGGAGCAAGCCTTGCTCAGAGTCATTAAATAATGGTCTTCTCCCCTGTGTTACGGAGATGTGAGAGGCAGCACTTGGAGCTATGCTGCATTCGCTGTCCTCTCTCGTTATATCTGTGCGTGGGGAATTGCATGAAAGATTGACATGACAGTTTTAATGGTATCGCTGCAAAGAGATCAATTGGTTGTAAATTTTACAGTGTCCCTGTGCTGCGTTGATAACTCCATGCAGTATGAAACACTTCCGTGACACAATTAATCTCGTATGATACTTTCGAGCTTAATTCGGTTGTGATAGTTTCTGTGATCAGCCACAAATCAGTAGTGATTGATTCTGGAATATCCACTAATTAAACAGAGGAACTCTGCAAAAAAAAATAAATTTCCATATATATATATATACTGAAGACAAACATGCAAGATGTAATGTGTAATGTGATATTAGTTGCTTAGTTTTAGTAAATCTCCTCATGCAGAATTCAGAAGCAGTTATTTTTCTGGTCTTTAAGACCAGTGGGACCCCAGCAAGAAAATATGCTTGTCAGAAGTTTTGGCTCAGGAATTTATCATGAAAATGGAGTTTTCCAACTTCAAGCGTTCAGAACACTCAAAGTTATACAATGAGAGGAAAATCAAAGTTTTTTGATGGTTTTCACAATGAAGAAAGTGAAACAAAACAGCACGGAAGAACCCAGAAGCCCCAACCATCTGTAGTTCAAGTACTTGTTAGAGATGGAGGACACTGGGGTTCACATTGCTGTTTCCTCCCCCACTGGGGACCAGGGCAGACATCTGGGCCATGCTTTGGAGATGAATGTCTGCGCTCCCAGCTAGTGACACCAAGGCCATGATTTTTCCTTGTCTCCTGGTGGGACTTTCTACATTTTTGTATAATTCTGTAATTGCTGGCTGCAGAAATTGACTGAGAAGATCAGTGGTTATGGCACCCAACTGATATGGGAGACCCAGATTTAATTGTCCCAAATTAGGCAGAAAATGGGTTTGAACAAGAGTTTCCAGTGTCCTAGATGAGTGAGCTCGCTGTTGGTCTATTTTCTGGTGTCTTTGGTTTAGTCAGAAATGCCTTATCCTTCACCTGATCCAGCTTTCTTAAAGTTTTGTTAGGAGCGATGTGCTTTTGGGAATAAGCAAGCTTTAGATCAACAAATTGGCTTTTTCCTACTGGAAAGTGTTCCACCTCTCCAGCAGTCAGCAGATGTATTTTCTAGGGCTTGAAGACTATAGGTTATTGAATGTACTGAGTTTGAATAGATAGTTCCTTTGCTATCTGAAATGTCACCTACAGAGTGGGTAATGCTCATTAGCTTAATTTTGCCTCTCTTAAGAATTCTTAATATATTAATAATCCTCCTGGAGATAAAATCTATGCACAATCTGCATTCAGGCAATCAGTGTTATAATGATTGCTTCTTTTTATGTTTACTAATCCCACAATGTATAAAGTCTCCTCAGAGTCCTGGCCCTGCGTTTCTCTTCGGTGTGACCCCTGCAATGTGACACTGCAGCTGCCCCACGGAGCTGCTGGACCACTGGTGTTTCAGATTGGTTGTTTGCTATCAGAGCTCCCTGTCATGACTCGAACACCGGGATGAGGGTGTTCGCCGTGCCAGTTTATGCTGCACACCCAGGATGCTTTCATTCCTTTGCTGTTTAATTGCTGTTAATTTTGCTGTTCAGCGCTGTTGCCTGAACTGAAACTTTCGCTAGTTTGAACTTGCCTGGAATGAAAGCAGCAGACAGTGTCCGCCCTGAAACTGTCTTAGCTAAATTCGTTTTGCGGGCTAGTTTCTTTGGAATAATCTCCGCTTCCCCTCTGCTTGGACGCGCTCCGCTTGCATTTTGGTCTGCCGAGACTGGCCCAGGTTTGCCAAGAGTGGTTCAGGCTTTGAACAGTCTGCTGGCATCAGTGCTGATGCCCTAGGTGATTAAACAAGTCCTTCATCCATTAATGATTTAACCTACGTTTAAGCCCAGATAGTGCAGCCTGTGTGTGTATTCTTTTGTGCAAACCCCGTCTCTGCGTCGCGAAGGCCGGGCTTGCCGAGGAAGTCTGCAGGTCTGCACAGCAGAGGTTTTACACCTGAGGGGAGGAGGAGGCAATGGCGTCTTTAAAGCAGACTTCAGCTTCGTCTGATTCTGGAGATGGGTAAGAATTGGGACAACCCCAGGCACAAAGCAGAACAGCTGCCTGACATCTGCCCTCACCTGCACTGGCTTCCAGTAGCTTCTTGGAACCACTTTTTAGCCAGGACTTCCCGGCACATGCTGCACTCCCCGGCTGGTTTCGGATCTCCTGGGAGCAGCCAGGGACCTGTCAGCGCACAGTCCTCGACACCAATCTTAGCCTCAGGCTGCGGTTCGGTGTGGCTTTGGGTTATCTCTTCCAAACAGTACAACCAAAGGAGCTATAGAAAGCATTTGAAAATAAATGCACTAAAATAAAGCCTGAGCAAAGCTCATGGACATCACAGGCAAGTGTTAAACATCACCACTCAGTGCCTGGCTCCCAGTGTTACTGTCCGTGCACTTTAGCAGTGAAGAATGTGAGCAGAGGGATTTTTTACTCTTCATACATGCATCGTTACTCTGTATGACTTTGTAAATAATAGTAGTAACTAAAGGCAGAGAATGCAAAGGATGATGTTAAGGTAAATATTTTATTAAGAACTATATTAAGGGGGAAGCAAAGGACAAAATTTCTAAAGATAACAATGAAAGAGGAACCTCTTTGCTTTTGTACAGGTGTGCCAAAATTCCCAAAAGAAAAAATTGAGCCCCTTGATGTGGAGCATGGTGATTCTGTGATTTTGCACTGTAACCCCCCAAAAGGCATCCCGCCTTTGCATATCTATTGGATGAATATTGGTAAGTAAACAATTTCTACACAAGTCGTATGAGGAGACTCAAAACATTTGTCCTCCAGAGCAGTTTCATTAGAGATTCGTAACTGATGGAAATGGTAATTGTGCAAGTGCTTAGGAAAAGATCTGGATATTGAAAAACAAAAATGAAAAATAAGGAGCGGAGATATGTTTTTACATAACACAAAGTTCAATTGTGGAGTGCATTGCCACAACATATTATTAAATATGAAATATCAGAAAGCTTACACATCAGTAAATGAGTCTACCAGTGATGAGGACTACTGCATTTACAGCAGAAAGGATAAAATGTGTCAATGTATTGTTTCTATCATTACTATTTTCTTCTTTTCATAAACTAAAGGTTGATTAATCATACTAATAAAAAAAAATATCTGTCAGGTATGCATAATTAGTTCCTTGCGGGTTCCTGTCACGTTGTTCTTCAGCATTTGTGTTCTGCAGGAATTTCTGGCTCTTGGGAAGCAAAGTAACTTGGATTGCATTCCTGACAATTTGTTTGTTTCTGATGCTGACCGGGCACCTGCAGAGACAGGGTGCCAGATTAAACCTCTGATCTTATGAGGCAGCCTCGCAGCTCCTGACATACATATTTAGCACAGACCTGCGTTTGGCTGGATCGGCAACCAGACACTACAGCAACCTTAGTTTGTACTAACGCTCCTGTGCTGTAATCTGTAGTTACAGAAGAGCAAAGTGCTTGGGAGACTGGCCATGGGTGACATCTGTAAATGGTGACCTCCGTATCATCATTACAGGCCTTTGTGTCAGGGAGCGGTGCTGGAAATTTCCTTTCACCTGAGCAGGAACTTTGTACTGCGTATATTTTATTCTCAATTTTTGCTATCAATTATTTTTCATATATTAAATATATATAAATAGATATTGTTGTATGAAAATGTGTATTATCCATTATCAGTCGCATATTGAATATTGGTAAATAACCCATTGGCTACGCTGGGTCTCTTTCACATCGAAGTTACATTCTGGATCTGGAAGGAAGCGTATGGCAGGAGAGCATTAGTAGTCATATTGGTGAAACAGCTCAGTATCATTACCATATCATAATTATTTTTTCTTGCTAGATTTGCAGCACATTCCGCAAGATGAAAGGGTCTCCATGAGCCTTAAGGGAGATCTCTACTTTGCAAACGTGGAGGAAAATGACAGTCGAAGTGATTACTGTTGCTTTGCAGCGTTTCCAAGACTGAGGACGATTGTGCAGAAAATGCCAATGACGCTGAAGGTTTCCCGTTGTAAGTCTGTGGATGAGTAGTTCCTTGTTTTCTGTTGTTGTTTTTTTTTTTCTTTTTTTAACTCCCCAGGCATCAGCAAAGGCAGATGTGTGCCCTGTGTCTCTGATCTGATTCTCTCTGAAGAAAATGCATGTTACTGTGCTTATTCCTGCATTATTAACCTTACTCCAAGGGCTAAATTCAACTGATAAAAGCTTTTTTGCAGCTGTCAGACCCCACAAGTGCCCCGTTCTTCCTCCTGTACTCCCTCCAGTGAAAGCCAATGATGCATTAGGGAAACCTGCTTCTCTCGCAGTCCAGCGGGTCACTGCTGGATGGGACTTCGCTGAGTCCTGAGGACTTTATGTGGCCACCTCCTCCCTGGGCGCAGGCCTGCTTTGGTCCGGGCTCAGCAATGTGGTTGGGAAGGACGGTGCTTTCCAGGTCTTTGCAGGCTGCCTTGAGCATCAGCATGGGCCATTTTCCATTTCCTTAACGAAATCTTGTCTAGGGAGCATCAGATGTCATTTATTTATTTATTTTAGCATCCCTGTATCCCTGTAGGCTCCGAGGGTCTTATACAAAGGATGGTTTGATGTACTGCTCCAGCCCCTGAGTCTCACTGGGGCGTGTGGGGTTTGCTGTCTTATCCATGTACATATGTTAACATATATTTAGTGTATACCTGCCCACTGCGTATCAAACAGCTAATTCAAGCTGCGTAAGGCTACAGGATACATGGGATGTACAGGTATCAGTGTTGGAAACAGGGGAAAAGAATACAAATATCCAAGGAGAAAAAAAATAAAAGCAGCCTTTTAGGGCACACTGTCAGCTGCGTTAAATCGGCAAAGCCCGACAGAAGCCGGTGGAACTAAGGCACCTTATAGCAGCTGGAGATCCATCCTGCTTTGCTGGAGTCTCTTTTGGCTGGAATAGTTTCTGGTATCACTCGTACCACTCGCTGAGGCTGCCTGTGCCCTTAATGTCAGTCTTCTGTCTCGCTAATACTTCTGACCTTTCGGGCTTACGCATCCCAGAAAGCCAAGGAGATTTTTCTTTGTGAATGAAAGCTTAGTATTTAATGTATGGGTCTGAGAGTTTTCTTGTTGGGAAAAAAAGATAAAGGATTAGTAGTGGGTTTGTATATCTTAATACTTGCTTAAACCGTATCTTGGGATAATAATTGTGAGAAAAATATCAAAATGAAATGTTGCTCTCC
>Ga0065711_1011320_pt1 | contig 10768 bp, 9 predicted proteins | sample Hoacrofraction12_FD_59098 | JGI IMG/M metagenome (GOLD analysis project Ga0065711, IMG submission 59098) | Hoatzin crop microbial communities from Cojedes, Venezuela - Epithelial fraction 12 v2 (version 2) | ecosystem: Host-associated > Birds > Digestive system > Esophagus > Crop | place... | reverse complement strand
TTACTCCCTTGCACCACGGACGCTCACGCAGAATACAGGCTCGACGTGAGCTGCATATTGACTACAATCTAGCTGCAACACACACACCCCCACACCCTGCACCTCCCGGGGATTTATTTTTTTTTTATATTAGACATTTTCCAGCTACCTTTTACTTTGAACAGACAAATTGCTGGTCCAGTTCAATTTCACGCAAGTCCAGATGCAAAGAGGAGCAGAACTGAGCCCAGGCTGCACTCACCGCGAAGATAAAGAGAAAAACGAAAGGCCATTCCAAAATTTTCTCTTGTTCACCGATACCCTCCTCCCTGGGATCAGAGTCAGATTTTTAAGCAGATACTTTTTCCTCTTCTACAAGAAAATCACACGGCTGTATTTGAAGAAGTGAAAGCCTTGGTGCGTTTGCAGGCAGTTAAAAGTCTAGCAACAGCAGCGTTAATACCGAAGTAGGTCACTCTGCTGTGTGGTCCCTGAGGGTTTCATCACAGGACTAGTCCATTGATATTAATGGGAGGTGCTCCTCCCCAGTCCCCACAGGCCACAATGACAGTTCAGCTCGGCATGGTAATTAATGCTGCTTCTGAGCTGGCTTTGAGGCAAGCGCTCTCCCTCGCAGGATGCTCGGCAAACATACTTGCAAGACAACGTGGCCAAAGCCCAGACCTAAGCAGAGCGAGCTACTCCACCCCGAAGTATCTCTCTGTCTAGTGCAACACACACACCCCGATTCTCTGCGGATGTACGGCCAGAGACGCGTGTCGACAGATGCCTGGTGACCTGCCTGCGCTCCAAGCTGGCCAGGCAGAAGCCAGCCCTGGACTTGTGGGCGAGAGCCCTCCTAAGAGCGCGTCGTGGGGTGCAGGAGCACCCCGGCTCACAGGACAGAGCTGACTCCTCCGGCCAGCGCCGGGTCAGCTCTGGAGGCCAGACCTGCGCCCACCTCTCCACGCAGACGTTTGCTGCGCTTGCTCAGTATCAGTTGGGCGAGCTGGACTTTTCCAAACTCACATTCCCTCAACCCTCACCTTTTTCCATGCTCTAAGGTATTATTTGCTAGTACAAATGACAAAGACCTCGCTGCAGGCCATAGGGCACTCTCCAATCACTGTGAGTTTTCAATAGCTCCATGTAAAAGGTAGATCTCTTGAAAAAGCAGTATTTCACTTTATACGATCAGTATTTTCACTTGACCAGTATCTCATTTCACAATCTATCACTACAGAACTACACCAAAGCATTCAAGAACAGCATTTGGTCCTTCTTAATAAAACACTATCTAAATGACTTTTTTTTTTTTTTAAATACAGGCACACATTCTTCAGTAGCAAACCTTAGTACCAATTTCTTGATTGTCCATTTTATATTACATACATTATCTGGGGAAAAAACTTTGGCATAATTCCAATTAAAGATAGCAGTATTTTTTTCCTGAATATCAAATAAAATCTTGACATCAATCTTTCAAATATTTTCTGTGAGGAGAGATGACGAAGTAGAGAAGAGCTACTGCGATTATGAAAGCCACGACTGAAAGTCCTTAGGAATATGAATTGATCCAGAAAAGGTCTTGATCCAAGAAGCGGTTTTAATCACTCTGCAAAATCTCAGAGACTGAGACACGCTTTATTGACCTATAACATTGCCACCATCTTGTCAAAATATTTTCAAACTGGATCAAGCTGGAGCATGCTATTTTACAACGATACCACATATTTCTTTCCTCCAAAGGAGCACAGCAAACTGTATAATATCTCTGAGATAGACAAATATTCTGACCTTTTTTTCTTTCAGAATTCCTATCTTGGTGACCCAACAATAAATGTATTTTTGAAATGTCAAATTTGTTTCCATGGTAACATGAAATGTCATTCCTGGAGATGATGTTCAATACAAATGTGAAGAGTTGAAGGCTGTTTAACATGTTTTCAGTTGCACCTATTCAACAATGGTTGTTATACTTTAAAACTCAATAAGGAAATTAAAATATATTTATCAAAAGTTGATCTCTGGCAAAGTGACTTTTACACCTCACATTATTGTCTGCAACAACACTCACTAATGAGAAGCCCCTTTAAGTACCTGTCTACTGGTGGAGCATGGAAACATGTTCTATTGTATTGATAGTCATTGCCAAGTTCTATTGCCTGATTTCCAGAGAAGGAGAGGTTTCAGCTACCATTTCTACCCAAATCTCTTCTGCATGAATATGGGAGGGGAAAAAAAAGAAAAAGAAGAAAGAAAAAAAATATTACCAGGGCAGCTGAAGGTGGAAAATGGCTTTTATGTGTCCGTAAGAACTCATAGTGCAACCCATTCATATGTATTACATATACTATACGTAGAGTGCCTATGTATACACACACACACTGAGACACAAACCCAACTAATAACGAATCAAAAAGTTTTGTAGCAGGTTTTGTGATTTACATCACCTGCGTAACAATGTTCTCCCGTCAGAGTCCCTCTCTGTCCGCACTAAGGAGTGGCAAAGGGACGCACAACACTGCGGATGCAGGCGGGACAGTTCCGTGTCACCTGCAGTGCCACCCCGCTGAAGACAACACAGAGGCTGACCTCTGGCCTGAGCCCACACCGCGGGCAGCGACAGCAGGTTTGCAGTGGGAAGGGGGGGTCTGTGGCCCGACAGCACCGGGGGGCTCGCTCCCTGCCCATGGGCAGCTAAGGAGGAAACTAGCCCCTGGGAAGGAGGAACGCCAGCCAATCCTACTACAAGAGGCAGCTCTGCACCACAGCTCTCAGGGGCGGCTCTAAAAGGTAAAAACAAGATAAATTGTTCCCCAAAGTTCATAAATAATCTATGAACAATTAAGTCTCTTTTTATGGATGCTTCATCAAATATTAATCCATTTTTATTTTCATAAATTTTACAATTTACAAGTTGTTGTTGTCTTAATTTTATGTTAACAAGGCATCTGAAGCTGACAAATTTGATTTCAGGTAAAAATATAATCAACTTTAAAAAAAAATTGAGAAAGAAAACAAAAATGAGTAGGACTTCCCACCTGTAGTCTCAAATATCACAGGTTCTTACTGTTACTTCTTAAAAAGGAAGGAAGGGAAGAGCCAGTTTTCTGGCTATTCAAATAATTTTCAAATATCAGTTTCATGTCTTAAGTTATTAAAGACTATTTGCATTCATGGTGTCCATCCCAACAGGCATTCAGGCCAGGTACGTGGTCTTTTTATTACCCTGCTGTCTGAATATACCCACTGTATGACTAATAAAAAAACCCAATTCTGAATAAGCAGTAGAGAAGATTATTGTAAAGAACTGGAAAACTGTGTTTTGCTTGTATCCCTACAAGACCCTAGCTAGCTGAGCTAGAACCTCTGAAGGGAAAATTTAAGAACAATTAAGATTTATTACATTTAGGGCTACGCATACAGAAGCACAAATGCTGAACCATCCAGGTACACAAAGGCACTATAGCAGAGGTAGGAACCAAAGACAGCTGGCTCTCCAAGCCACCAAGGCTGCCAAGCAAAAAAGTTACAGCATTTCACTTGTTCTTATTTTCCCCCACAGGCTGAGCTTGTATCCAGTTCTTTCTGAAAAGATGTGAAGGAACCAAGACAGATAACAGATAAAGCAAGTGAAGGCAGCAGAAGCAGGAGGAATATCCTAGAAACATCACAGGGATAAAGGACCGGGGGAGCTTGCCAGAAGGAAAACACGAGTGTTTCTGTAGGCTTTAAGAAACCCAGTTTGTTTGATGGGAGCTGAGTACCTATTGCAGAGCCATAGTTCATAAACCTGGTTTACATATACCAGAACACTCGGAGAAACAGAGTGCAAAACCATGTGGAAAAGGGGCACCTGCAGGAGGAAAGCAAAAGAGAGAAGTTACAAAATAGCTGTTCTTTTGGATGGTCAGTATGGGTGGAACCTTTATCTAAACCCTGTAAAGGACAAATTAATAGAACCTAAATTTCCAAAACCTTGTTATTTTGGTGGTGTTGTATATTTTCAAAATGTTAAAGTTTCACAGATTCCAGGCCAGTTTTGCTAGTGAGGAAACAGAGGAAGAAAATCCTTGCATTAGAGCAAGATAACAGATGCCAGGCATCCCAACAGAACATATTAGGGGTCACTTTGACTGTTCTAGCATGAGTTAAAATTAATGTCCCAAGAAATTTTTCTTAGGTAACTTAGTTACACAGTTCCAAATTTTGCCTCTTGGTTCAATTTAGGTAGTTCTGCATTATGGTGTGGATGCAGCAATGACAACAGGAAGAACTCTCCAAAGGCATTAATGCAATCCCCAGCACAGCAGAAATACTGCTTCAGCACCATGCAGCCTGATGACTGATTTCCTCTGAGCTTCACTGACCAGTGTCATTATAACAACAAAAGTAGACTGTGGAAGTAAGATGAAGCCAGGGGAAATAATTCATTAAAAAGTAAAAGCATGCGCTGTCATACACATACTTGCACGCCCTCAAAGCAGCCAGCTGTTTTAGAACAGACTGATTTTTCTAAATGCAATAAAAGCGACACAGTATGTTTTACAGTGATAAAAAGCTCAAGTATGACCGAGGCAGTCACGGGTTTCCAGAAACGCGTGTCAATAACGGCAAAGCAGCCCCACAGAGGACCGAGGGCTCGTGCCTACGAGGACCTAGGTAAGCAGTTCTGAGCTCAGGGGGGAATCGATGCGACTTCCGTGAAGCCGTTGGTACCACCGGAGCCAGCCTCCCCGTGCGGTCTGCTGCAGGCAGCCCGGCCTCTCCAGCAGCAGCTGGTAGCAAAAAGGAAGCTCTCTACTGTGTCAGTATCTCAGCTGGAGCCTAAGCGACACCTCACAAACACCTCCACGCGAGCCAAACCCTTCTCCATCTTCCGTGCTGTTCAGCGCGGGTACCCGAAGGGAGCAGGGGCTGCATCATATCTGAAACCCTCCTAAGCCAAGAGACGTGACCCAGAACAAACTCTGCGCTGCTCTGACGCGTAGCAGGTTTAACAGCCCTGCAGCCGCAGGTTACGGGGCAGCGCGGCCGTCACCGAGAGGTACCTGTATCCTTTCACAGACCTGTCAGGAGAGGCCACTCCGCTGTATGGACGGGTAGCTCTGCACTGCCAGACTGCAGTGCTGCACGCCTGTCTTGTTTAGGTCAGTAAGCCTGGTCTCGTTGGCGGCGGTCTCAGCAGAGACCCTGAGGCCGGAGGTGGCTGCCCGGAGGGGAGCAGCGTTGCTGTGAAAGCCCGGTAAAGCTGGCCGGGCTGTGCGAGGGACGCATCGCCCAGGGCTGTCAGCCTGGCACCCCCAGCAAGCACCGCAAGGAAGGCAGCAGCGCATGAGGCAGCATCATTTCGGAGCTTGCAGAAGGCAGAAGCTGGGCTCCTCTGCTTCCTCACGTGCAGCAGCCCACCCAGCCACACTCTGCTCTACCCGGTGCCTGTGCAGACAGCGCAGTCGGGTCGCCCGGGGGGTCAGAGCCCGGCCTACAGCAGTCCCAGCCGCGGGCGGCCAGTGACATCTCCCCTGCTCAGAGGTGCCTGGCAGATGGGGCCGAGGCCACCCTCAGCCACACCTCTTACTGCTCTGTGAGAAGGCCTGGGTTTCCTCATTCTTTTAGTCTTCTTTCACTTCACTCACAGTTAATTTACAAGTTTATTTTAAAGAGTTGTTAGTGATGCTTTTGTTTAATTTGACCTTGTTTTTGTCTCTTACTCAGGCCAAGACCTCAGACAAAAATCAGACTTGAGCCTTAGTGAGCAATATCCTGGTGCACTTTGTGAATAAATAAAAACAAGATCATTCAATAAATGCCACTCAATTTTGTTAAACCCCTTACACATGTAGAAATGCTATTTAATCCTCCAGTAAGCAAAATGACTCCAAAATAAGGATCCAAGTGTAATGAACACATTGCTTTAAAATAGAAGAATTAAAAAAGAGGAATTCCATTTAAAAAAAAAAAATTATCTTAGGAGAAAACCTCATGCAAACAAGAAAGCTTAAGCCAACTATAATATGTAGAAACCTAATATCCCCCAAACTGAAAATAACTCCAAAATCCAATAATATAAAAATGCTTTATAAAGCTTTCCCTTCAAGTTGTGGCGGGTTCCAAAGGGTTCTGCAATGCAGAACCAACAAAATAACACACAGACTTGCCTTTGCTTTTTGAGTCTTTGCTCCAAGTGACAGCTTTCATTGCAAACTTTTGTTTAGGAACAACAGATTACATGATAAGGCTTTTCCAATAAAGGTTATGAAAAAGACACTGAGCAATTGCTCTCCAGTAATATTAGGAATAGACAGAAAGAAGTTGCCTCGATTCACAGCAAATGTCACTTTGATTATGGTCAGGAAGGAAAAAGAACCCAGGAAGGTAGCTCGGTACTTGAACAAGCCCTGTGTGGGAGGCCTGGGGTCTTCACAAAAAGAAAACCATTCAAAGCTGGGCTAGGGATTCTTGGCACGGGCTCACAGCGGCTGCTCCCCCATACTCCAACCTTTTCCTTAAATTTGGGTGATTCTTGCGGGTTTTATCTGAGAAACACCAGTGCATTCTGTCTTGGGGCACAAGCGCTCACGGGAAATCCAGCTAGACTTCTGTGTCCAAGCCGCAGGCTTCTCAGAAACTGCTGCCACTGTCTGGAGCTCCCACAGGAACCCAGCCTGCTCCCACCCACACCCTGCTCCCCAGCCACGGCCTCGTCTCCCCATTACCACGCCGCTATCTCAGGCTCCCGCAGCTCCAGGAGCCTGGGGCTGTACAGGTTTCTATTTACCCGCTACGGCTGCCTCCGGCTTCTGTGGCTGAGGGACAGCAGAGGAACCAGGCTACGGTGTCCGCCCTACCCCACACACACCTGGGACCCCCCCAGTCTGTCACACGAGGGATAGCCCCCCATTTCACAGGGCTTGGTGCTTGCATCTCCATGTCAGGCTACTCCTGACTTCATCATCCCATGGCCTTGACCCACTCCCAGCACAGACACACACAGATCACTCCACAGGGCTCTGGTGGTGAAAATTAACACACGGTACAAGTAAGCCTGAATAACCACCCACACACCAAAAGAGACAGGTCCCATGGAATAAAAAAAAATAAATCCAATCAGTCATGTAACTACGATTATAAATACACATATGAACACAGACAAAGAGCTCAATTTAATTGTTAATTCTGTCATTTCCAAGCTTTGAAGGCCTTGATTTTTCAACCTTAACACTTCCTTACCAGATTTACGGGGTGTAAATGTCATTTGCAGTCACTTGCAACTTTATGATATGTTCTGAATCCGACACCTACTAGCTGACTCCCTGCCAAAAGGCAATGTTTTTGTATAAAATGTGATCAAAAAAACATTCAGCTATATAAATATATACATACACAAGGCTTTTTTTTTTTTAAGCAGCTCAATGCGGAAAGATGGAATTTGGCAAGACAAGAGTCTTCAAACAAGAACAGCCTCGCGCGTTTGTGGTGAAAACTGGGTTTGATTTGATCCAGTTCTAAGTGTTTTAATATCGCACGTTGGGCATGCAGCGTTCACACTGTGCCGTTTTGAAGTCATTTTCAGAGTCCTACCAAGCAAGGGCTGCTGCACAGCACATGCCTTAGCTGTGCAGCGAACACACATCTTTCTCCGCAAGAGCAATACTGAAGGCAGAAGGCTTTTCCTCAAGTGCACACTGCAAACTGTGCAGCTGAAAACTTCACGCTCCCAGCAAAGGAAGAGGTTTTGGCATGCGTGTGACCAGAACTCAGGGAGCACAGTTGAAGTGGGAGGAGAAACGATCAAAGATGTGAAAGAGACTGAGAGCTGCCTGGTGATTATTTTTCAAATTCGGAGGAAGGCTGAGACATGCTTGTGTCTGAAAGTTTCTCTTTAAGGACATTATAGTTACCTGTTTGCAGCCCAGGAAGATACAGATGCCACCCAAAGGAAATCACGCCCGAAGACGCAACCGCAGGCCCCCCGCTTACCCGTTAGAGGCAGGAGCAGCTTGAGCAAGCCCTACCTCAGTGGGTGGCATGGGCCACACAGGAGCAGCTGCCCCGAGGCAAGGGGCTCTGCCCCACACCAGTGCCCCTTCCTCGGCCCTGCAGAAGGGAGGTGGGCAGCTCCCTGGGCGCATCTCCNACCAGGCCCNGTCCCCCTCCCATGGGCAGCAGCACGCTCCGCTCCCNCGTACCTGCTACTCATGGTACCTCTCTGCCCAGTATCAGAGCTCACCAGCCAGTCCGAGCCTCAACACCACCACATTTAACCCTGGGAGGATATTTCCTGCTTGTTAACACCGAGCTTACCCCCTTAACTGGAAGGGGTGGGAGTTTTCCTGTTTTTCCAGCAAATGCCGAGAACACCAGAATACCAAGCTTGGAGGACCTGAGCGTTCAGCAGGAGCACCCGGGCTCAGGGCCCTTCCTAGCAGCCGGGGTAAACACGAACAACCCTCTGCACCAAGCAGTCACTGCAGACCAGCTCCCGCAGTCCTTCCTCGGACTGGCCCAGCAGCTCCGACTGTGCTGCCAAGCAGGGAGCCCTCGGAGCCTCTGGCTCACCACATCCTGCTCTCTGCAGCGCATCCGCAGCTGAATCCACGCTGCAAGTCCCAGGGGAACACAACAGCTCGGGGAACAGCGCCGACATCTCTCAGCTTCCAGGGGCTACATGTCTTGGCTTTCAAAGAAACGGTCCCTCTCTCTCTTTCCAGAAGAAATGCCTCCCAACGTGTTAAGCTTTTCCGTGTTATTTTTTTCCCCTCTGTAGTTAATAAATTTCCATTGTTTTTTGTCAATTATTTATTCATTAAAACAAGGCTCGCACAAAACTAGCAAGCCTACAGAGGCTGCCGCACAGCACGGCGGTACCAGAAGGGCAACTACAACCAGACAGCGGCCATACTCTTGTCTCCAGCAGCAACGCGGGGGTCCCCGGCAAGGAGGGCACCCCGGGCAGGACCAGGACCAGGGCCAGGGCCGGGGCAGGCCAACCGGCCGCTCCACAGCACCTGGTGGCCGTGGGGCTGCCAGCACCATCAGACCTGACATGGGCAAACCCAAGGAACGGCAGGCACAAAGACAACGGAAAGACCTTCATTACCACGAAATTCAGTTCCTCCTCCCTGAAATGGGAGTGGATAGTAGCAACCACATAACCTTTTATTACATTTATGTTGCATGAGCTCTTTTAGGCACCAATTAATAAATCCCCTGGAGTGAGGTACGCATTCAGTCCTGCTCCTGGCAGGAGTCTGGGTAAAGGCAACGCAGCTGTGCCCCTCGGACGAGGGTGGGGGTCACAACAGGCCCAGCACTGCATGCTGGGGCAAGCAGCCTTCAAGAGTTCGGCTTCTCACAAACAAGATGGAAGATGGGAGAAAAGAACTGTTATTAATCCCTTCTGCAAAAGTAAGCCACGGAAATTTGCTGTCTGTTCAAAGTTAGTCTGCTGCACAGCTGGGAGCTGATCTCTTATCTCAAGTGCCAGTCTAGTGCCTAAACCACAAACGCGCTCTTTCCTCCACTCCTTCGACATGCAAATGGAGTATAATTGTATAGGCATGCTTACCATAAACAGCTAGCAGAACTTGGCATCATGTTAATGGGATTTTTATTAGCCAAATATTTCTTTGGTAACCAGGTCAAACAATCACGTTCTCTTTTGTTTCCTGTTATGAAATGAAACTGAAAAAATATGCCACTTAAAAAAATAAAATAAGAAGCCCAACCAGTCCCTTTTTCATAAAGAAAACAATATGCTTAATGCAGAATAAACCACATTTTATGAAAAGAGGTCATCTTTGGGGGGAGGGAGTGAAACAATTGAAAAGAAAAAAATGTAGCACAAGAGGGAATTACGAATCTTTTTTTTTTCTTATGGAAAGTATTTACATGTTTATTTTAAGCCTAACATAAATGTAAATATTTTAAACAAACAAAAACACACTAGGGGTAACAATAGAGTATTGTTTTTTTTATGCTGAATAAAAATTGCCAGGACAGTGCATGTATATTTTTAAACATGCTGCTTCAAAAAGCAGGATGCAAGGGATGTTGCATCTTTAATTTTTCTGTTAATTATGGATTGAGCATTGTTGTGAGTCTTGTCCTCAAAACCCAGCTCAGAAAATAAGAGCAGATGCTCATTCCCAGGTTTGGCTCATGTGGGAATTGAACAGAACATATTGGTTTATAATTAATGTAATTTGTTGGATTATCTTTTGTGAAGGAGCTAAGGTAAACAACCTTGCAGCATTGTAGTGAAATTCTTCTGCGCTCAGAGCCTCCTACCCTTCCTCCTGGATTGCGGGGAGATTTGGAAATGTCTGTCACATTCAAACATATTTTAATTAACTCAAAGGAAAAAATTAGGCTACAGACCCTAAAGCAAATTACAAATAGTGTTTAAAATCAGAGCTAATGATTCCCCAATTGACTATTCTGATCAACAGAATTCTCTTTTCCAGTTTGCTGTAATTTTGTTATGGGGCAAAGATGGAGGAGAAACACACTGAAAAACAGTAGCTGTTCCTCAGATCAAACCTACTGAGACAGAAGGCTCCTGCCTGGCCAGCATTCCTGTCCGGCCACACCGTACTGGAGCAAGCATGGCACCAAGTGGCAATTCAAAGGGGGAGAAGCACGACTGTACAGCGTGACACCTTCCCAGGAACACTCAGCGTCTTGGTAAGCATTAAAGAACACCACTTTAGTCTCGGGGCAGGGGGGAATAATGAAGCACTGTGTTCTTAGGGGCAATAACTGAAGAAATATGTGCCAAAAGACA
>Ga0065711_1050580_pt1 | contig 10769 bp, 5 predicted proteins | sample Hoacrofraction12_FD_59098 | JGI IMG/M metagenome (GOLD analysis project Ga0065711, IMG submission 59098) | Hoatzin crop microbial communities from Cojedes, Venezuela - Epithelial fraction 12 v2 (version 2) | ecosystem: Host-associated > Birds > Digestive system > Esophagus > Crop | place... | reverse complement strand
CGGGCACCTCTCCTGTCCTCCAGGACCTCTCAAAGATGATGGAGAGTGGCTCACCAATGACATCTGCCAGCTCACTCAGCACTCGTGGGTGCATTCCATCGGGGCCCATGGATTTGTGGGCGTCCAGATTAAGTGATCTCTCACACAGTCCTCCTCGACCAAGGAAAGGTCATCCTTTCTTCAGGCTTTCTCTCTTACCTCCAGGGCCTGGGATTCCTGAGGGTCGGCTTTAGTAGTAAAGACTGAAGCAAAGAAGGCATTCAGTAACTCTGCCTTCTCTGCATCCTCCGTCACCAGGGCACCCATTTCATTCAGCAGCGACCCCACGTTATCCCTAGTCTTCCATTTGCTGCTGATGTACTTGAAGAAGCCCTTCTTGTTGTCTTTGACATCCCTTGCCAGATTCAATTCCAGGTGGGCCTTAGCCTTCCTCGTTGCATCCCTGCATGCTCTGACTACATTCCTGTATTCCTTCCAAGCGGCTTGTCCCACTTTCCACATTCCATAGACCTTTCTCTTCCATCTGAATTCTGCTAGAAGGTCCTTGCTCATCTATGCAGGTCTCCTGCCTCCTTTGCTAGATTTCTTGCTCAGGAGGATGCACCGATCCTGAGCATGGAGGAAGTGATGTTTAAACAGTGACCAGCTCTCTTGGACCCGCCTACCTTCTAGAGCCCTGACCCATGGGATTCCTCCAAGTAGGTCCTTGAAGAGGCCAAAGTTAGCTCTCCTGAAGTCCAAGGTTTTGATCTTACTTACCACCCTGTTTCCTCCACGCATGATCCTGAACTGCACCATTTCATGGTCACTGCAGCTGAGACTACCCCCAACCTTCACATCCTCAACCAGTCCCTCTTTGTTTGTCAGTACAAGGTCCAGCAGCACACCTCTCCTCGTTGGCTCCTCCACCAGTTGCATCAGAAAGTTATCATTGATGCTCTGCAAGAACCTCCTGGACTGCATATGCCTGGCTGTGTGGTCTTCCCAGCTGATGTCAGAGTGGTTCAAGTCCCCCATGAGAACCAGGGCCTATGACTGTGAGGCTACTTTCAGCTGCTTGTAGAGGCCTCATCAACTTCCTCCTCCTGGTCAGGTGGCCTGTAGTACACACCCACAGTAATATCACCCTTATGAGCCTGTCCCTTAATTCTATCCCATAAGTTCTTGACTCCTTCTTCATCGGCCCCCAGGCAGAGCTCAATACATTCCAGCTGCTCCCTCACATACAGAGCAACTCCACCACCTCACCTCGTTGGCTTGTCTTTCCTAAAGAGTGTGTAGCCATCCACAACATCATTCCAGTCATGCGAGCTGTCCCACCATGTCTCTGTAACTGCAATGAGATCATGGCTCTGCAACCACACACAGATCTCTAATTCTTCCTGCTTATTTTCAGGTTTGAAATCTGAACTCTAAGAAAATGCTTCAGTATGTGCCAAAGTTAAACTCGTCTCTGTTGCATGACCACTTTCATGGAATTCGCAAGCTTGCCTGTACCTCTATGCTAAGCTCCAAACGTAGCCTAACCTTCCTTCCAGCATTGGTTCAGTGTTTACACTCCCACAGCTCCGACTGCTGCTCCAGCCCCCCAGCACCTAACCTCTGCCAGGCACCTTTTCCTTTCCCTTTACAACATGTCCTTTTTCTTACTGCTGGTTGTGATGGTCTTCCTTCCTCAGATTTCCCACCTCTGAAAGCAGCCTGCCCTTTATTTTCTCCTAATCCCCCCTTCCTTCCCGCAGTGGAATGAGAAAGCAAAGAAATGGAAGCAATAATGTATCATAGTTTATCAATGGTGCAGCTGGTGTACAGGCTCAAGAGCCCCTGTCTGTCACACCTCTAAAGCAAAGAGGAAGAAAATACTTTTTCCTGCCACTTCCTCATCCTGCAGGTGAAAAATACCAATACAGAAAAGGTTCAAAAGCAAGGAGAAACTAAAGACCAATTTCAAAAGGCAGCGAGTATCTGGAACTCTGTCCCGAGCACTGACGTCAGGGATTTTGCAGCATGAGGAAGAAACAAACACACATCTGCTAACTTTGAGAAGCTATGAAGCAGATTTGTTTCCATTTCATGTCCATATGATTTGGGTGCGCAGTAGGCATCCGTGTGCGCTTCAGGACAGATTTGCAAATGAACAGCATTTTGACCTTGGTAGCACCTATGCAGAGCCCAAGCAAAAGCTACTCCGCATTTACTCCAGCGTGTGAGAGGACTTGATTTGCTGTCATCACAAGCCTCCCACTCCAGACTCTCACACTCTCCTCGACAGACTACACACGGATTGCTCAAGCAAGGAGATGTGAAGGTAAGACACCAGCCTGTTTTCAGGACGCATATGCAGTACAAAAGCAGCAAAAATATATGAGCAAATGAGTTAGGAAAGCTTACTCAAACAGCTGCAGAGAGAGATAGAGACTAGCCAGCTGTAAGAGCTCAGGAATGGTGAGAGCAGAGAAGACAGAGGACTCCAGTCTAACCTTGCTGATCCTTTCAAACCTGGGACTGAAACAGGACCACTGCCAAACGCTTTTCCAAACCTCCTCTCCCGTTTTTGAAAGCAAACCTGTTGTAAGATGAAATTCTGTTTCATGTTCTGGCCTCCGCTTTTTCCTCCTGAAGGGCGGGAGGGCAGGGGCTTGAGCACATGCATGGAGTAATGGTGCAGAAGGCAGACGAGGCTCTTAGACGCTGGTGAAAGTGGTCCTTACAGACTGGCCTCCCTGCAGGGAGGGAGCTTGGGCAAGTGGTCCATGGGAACTCCCGGCTTCTCACTCCCCAACTCAAACGCTGTACTTACTGCAGCCAGTCATTTCCAGCTATTGTTCCAGCTACCTGTAAAACCTCATTTGAAATTTTTTACTACCACTCTGGTCATTCACATTCAAAGAAGAGGAGCTTGAACTGGGAAAATTGCAAAGAAAGGTTACAAGAATGATAGGAGTAATGAAGTCTCTTTTTTTAAAGAGAGAAATGACAAGAAATTACTCTTTTCAAATATGCAAAGGGTAGACAGATGAGAGAAGCGTGCAGGAAGAACTACAAACTATTTCAGTCACAGGACAGTGTTTCAGCTGGGGACCAAGTCATTATAAAACTGTTGCATCCAAGTTCAGACTGGAAGTCAAAATGAACTAAAAATGTAGAATGAAGCTGTAGAATGGTTTCCCCATATTTAGGAGGTGGAAAGGGAGCAAGAAACACTTGTGGTGTTTGAAGACAGCCTGAAAAGCTGACGAAGAAACAGTAAAAGCAACTGGCTCTCCAGGACAAGACAGGAACAGTTTGTTTCCGCTGTTTTTATTTTCTACAAATACCAGATTCAGATATTCACAAGTCATTTGGAGGATTCAAAACAGAAATCTTCCCTCTCCCAGTCCACACCTTCCTCTCTTTCAAAGCCCTAGAGAGTGGCCCTAGTTAGGCAGAAAGTTGGATAGGATGTGTTGCTGTTCTTAGTGCAATTATATGGCCAGCAGCCAAAGTGATGTGACCTGCTCATGTTTGATGTTAAATCATTTACAAAAATTTGGGGTGGAAGGAAACTCTATACTGTGTCACTGCCTCATAGCCCTGTCTGAATGCTAGGAGGTTTTTTTGCTTTGGTTTTTGCCGCTCTGTATAATGAGGTACACAGTCTAATTCCTAAGTTAATCTACAAATTTTATCTAATAAGTAGTATGCAAATGCATAGGTCTAAGACTCGAGCGATATCCTTAAACTCTCCTGCTCTGCTTTGTGGCACATCATAGTTACAACATCTGATCTTTTATTACAGGTTATCAATTCATACTACATTGTTAAGAAGCACACTATCACCCATAATATGTGGAGTTCATATTCTGTGAATATTTCTAACCACAACACAGTTGTTGCTGTTATGGAGGAGCACACTCAATGACTCAACAGTCCCTCCTATCCATATACTCATAAGAATATACAGTAACTGCGATAATGCTGTGCGACTTGAGAGTCCCTTGCTAACAGTTACTGTGAAGTCAACACTCCTTTTTTACGGCATGTGCTATGTAGAGGTGTTAAAGCAAAGCAATTTAAGTGCTACTATACATTTAATAAGATAAAAACAAGCAGTGAACATTACCACTCTAGATGCATCACTGGAGTTCAAAGGCTTTTCATTATCCAGCATATTTCACTTACTTTTACCTAGATAGTTTTAGAAGTACCTTTCAAATCACATCCTGCTCTATTAGAGACATTCAAAAGCAATCCTTCAGATTTCTTTTAAAAGGCTGTACAGTACTGAAACATATGGATGTAATCAGCTTGGTGATGGGCTTGACTCCCGGAAAGCAAGACTCCCAGGGCGCTCACCAATTTTATTTCAGGTTTGCACATGCAGTATCTGGCTGTTTAGTGGGACCTTCCAACCGCATCTGTGTACACTGCAGGGAGGGCTGGTGCTTCTGTTAGCAGATGGCAGCTGACCATTTCCCTGTATTGTCCAAATGGGAACTGAATATCCACAACAATGACTGAAATTGGAACAATTTTACAGGAAGCACTAGAGAATTAACTTAAGAAATAGCTACAGAAATTACATTTAATTTCCTATTCACTTCTCTTCCCAGCTTTCACCTAAACATGGTGTTTCCAACCAGCTTTTTATAACTTACACAATAGGGATGGCCTAGCTTTAATAGGCCATGGGTTATGCTGCACAGCACGCCTTCAAGGAAGATTTCTGGATCATTCCTCCTCCCTCCTCTTCATCCAGCAATGCTTTACAGAAGCACTGCCTGAGAGGGTCTTACATTCTTCCCCTGGGAACTAAACTACAAACTGTGTGGTTTGTACAGCTGTCTGGGAAACCCCTAGGACCCCTCCTTTTTGCAGGCAGCTAGAAGACATCTCCATCCTTCCACAGGAATGGCAGGCAAAGTCTTTGGCTGAGATCAGTAACTCGGAACAAAGCCTCAAGTACAGTATTTACGAAAGCATGCGAACACCTCTCTACGATAGAAGTTGCACTAGCTGCTATTTCTTTTCAAAGGCCTCAGGGAAATCTGATCCACAGCAATGGTCAAAGGCAATCCTTTATCAGGAAAAGGAAAGCGCATGCTGTGAAGTTACAATTAATAATGTACAGCACTTTTCATGTTTGTTGCAAATTACTAACATTTATTAAGGCACAGGAAATCTCTGCAACGTCTTGTGGGGATTAGGCAACTAGGGTGAGGTATTTCTGTTGTTGTTGGGTTTTTTTGTTTGCTTTGTTTTTATAAATTGAAAGGTGGAACAGCAGACATGAGGAATATAGTTGGACGTCACTTGTCCAAAATCTCAGCACAGAGAAGGGTTTTGAGAACAAGTCCCCAAACCTCACTCTGGTGCTCAAATCATCACCACCCCACTGGAGACATGACCATTTCTATACTCTGCTTGTGTTCCAGCACCAAATCCACTCTCTACACAATACGCATGGTCTGCACAATGAAAAAGAATAAGGGGTCAGTATCAGTCACTTGCATGGCAATGCTTAGCATGAAAACTTGGGGGGAGGGTGGGGGGAATGCACAGACTAACAAAATGTGTCTAAATTTCATCACTCTACTCAAGGTATAAATGACACCCCTGAGACCTCACCAGGTGGAAATCAATTTACTTAGTCCACTAAAGGGGGGCGAGAAGGAGGAATCAGTGCCGCAGGCATACAGGCTCCCTACATCGTTCCATTAATGCATTTGGTAGCTCAGTATGCAGTGGTCTAAACAACCCTTTTCCCCAAAGTTCAGATAAAAGGAAGCATAATGAAAAGAGGCAGCCATGAATAACAAAAAACATACAGACAGGTGGTGAAGACAAGAAAATATTTACAGTTTTGAAGGTAAAAGATATTAGATGCCAAGATAATAGCCTGCCAATACCTTCAAAGTGTCTTTGGAGAGGCAGTAAAATACACTATTCAAGATGTTAGCAAGAACATAACGCCAGACAGAACAGAGTCTTGCTACTATGAAAAGCTTCCATAGTTAGGAGAATGAGAATGCAGCATGCTTTTCAAGGCAAGAGTGCAAGGACCTACTCCTGGATAAATATTCAGAAACAGAATAGATAAGCCTTCATAAATATTCAATATAGACAATCTCACACACCACCAGGACTCCAGAGAGAGTAGATGACCAGTCATGTCTTCACTACCTCTTATATCTGGCATTGAAATAGTCTGGAAAATCTAACTGGAGCTGAAGTAAGGGCATCTATAGAATTATTCCAGCACCGATACAAAAGAAGCCTTCTGGGAGCAGTAAGAGGTCATTTTAGCTGATTTTCAGGCTGGACGGCTCTAAAACACGTCCTCTGTTTATCTACAGAAGAGATCCAACATGGACAGGGGCTATGCAAACCTTAGGTATTGAACAAAGAACAGTACTTCAGAACTAAAATTCAGCTTACTTTCTCATAAAGCTCTGTTGCAGGTGGCACTGTTAACAAGCTGAATGACTCATGCTGGGTGGCTCTGGTAATTGGTAACTAGATCTGGAAAAGGATGATTCAAAGGGTAAGTCACTCGGGAGCATAAAAAACTTTGGTTTCAGACCTTGCTCTCCACGTATTTCCCAAGAGACACTGGACAAACCACATATTATCTCAGCAATTTAAACAGCATTCAGTGTCCCAGATACTCAGTTAACCTGATCATGAACTTTGTCCATCCGTTTAATGTTTAGGTTATGACCGAGCTTTTCTTTTATCCTACCATTAAGAGCTTTTCAAACCCTCCCTTTCATACTCATTCACACCCCCCCACCCCCCCAAAGAGTGTGGGCATCGCTTTGGAAATTCTTATCTAGCACTGATTTTGTTATATTTCTGGATCAAAACAGGCACTACAGAAGCAGCTGTCTGTAGCTAGAGTGTTGTTCCTTGGTGGCACTGCCTTTCTTCTAGAGAGGATTACACATGCTATGCGTAAGGAGCTTTGAGCTCTAATGAAGCATAAGAAAATATAAAATAATTAAAAATAGTTTCTCAGAGATCCACCTTAGCTTCAAGCTGGCAAAGGTACATTTCACAGCAGATACCCAGAGGCCGCATGCACTGCTGAAGTCAGTGTTGTAAACAACCAGCTTCAGCGAGCATAGCTTTGTGCTGCTGGAGACAGGGCACCTGTAAAACACTGCGGTTACTTCGGGCAAAGGGGCTCCTAATGCATTTCATAATGTTATACATTGGTCATGATCAGCTGACTTGAAGCTCTCTTACCAGTAGCATTCAGCAGCGTAGATGGGACTGTTCCAACTCAATACTTTTCATGTCTGCTCTTGCCAATCTGGCTGGTTTTCCATAAGACCTTGATTTCCCAGTTCAAGCAAAACCCCAGCTAGAAATCTAAAGGCTGGCAAGTAAACTCCCACGTCCTGTGCTTCAGCACACAGCAGATGCAGACTTATAAGCTAATTTTCTTGCTAAAAGCATGCAAAATTGGCTCCATGCGTTTAGGACTTGGCCTTATGGATCACCCCGTAAAGACAACAACACAATTCCCAGCTGACTTCACGTTCTTTTCTGGCTCCCACTGAATGCGAAGTGAGGATTGCCCAGGTCCCATTTGTTTATACAGCCCGCATTTACTCTTGGACAGTGCACTCTGATGCCCAAGCTCCTTCTATGCTTGCCTCCCTTGCCTATTTTGGGTTTTTTTTGACATCTCATGAATTTTTTAAGTTAAAATTATTTGCCTTCCTACAACACCGGAATAGTCATTTGATTATTTCTTTTTTTATAATTGCAGGTGTTTATTCAAACTCCATTGGGAGCTAGCGACACAAGGGGAGTTAAACGTAGGAAAAAATGGGTGATCTTTTTTTTGTTTGCAGACTTAGTATGGAACATAAATTTTATTTGGTAGAAAAGATACTCTAGCACATCAGAATATAAAATCTAACTCCTTCCAACAATTTTCTCCAAGATGGAAAGACAAAGCTTTTCCATTACTTCAAAGAAAAATTCATTTAACTTGAGGATAACTAAACGAAGCATTTCAGACTTCCACATTACAACTGCTACTCATTATGTGCCACCAAAAATATTAATGCAATAACCAGGAGAGAATCTCCTTGTAGAAAAGGAACAAAACCAAGAACAACCCTCGACTATACAGGAACTACCTCATTATCCATTATACTGGTCAATAGAAACAGGAAAAGAAACCCTGCAAAAGGGGTTTATCATCACCTCCATACGTTCTGCCGCAGAATATCCATTTTATGAAGAAATGTTTGTACACGGCTCAGAGACCGCTGTAGCAGTGTCATTGAGGCAGAGTCTCTGTATAGTTCCGTAACAGAAGCACACCTGTATGAGGGAAAAAATCATTCCTACACACGTTACCAGAGGAGATGCTGAAAACTTTTATAATTTCATTATCTAGCTGCTTTTCTGTTGTGACCTACTAGAATTACAAGGATTTAGGTGGCAGGTGGAATTAGAAAATAAAGGTGAGAATGATTCACACATAAATGTTTGGTCTGTTACTAACAAATTATCAAGGGCTGTCAACGCACGAGTGACTTTAAATCAAGATACAATCACAGGCCAACCACCACTCATTAAATTCTAAAGATTATCAGCGAGCGGGAAGCAGAACATGTGACAATCACATAACGCTTGTGAACCCTGATTTTCTCACTCTAAGAAATCAAAAACACCGTGTTTTTATTTGCCTACAAGCTTTTGAAAAAATCCGTTTTGCACATCCCAACAGGAACGCAGACGACAGCCTCCAACTCCAGCGGCCTCGGCTGCCTGGCACAGGGCTCTCCACAGCCACGGCACCGGGTCAGGCCAAGGCATGGAAGCGGGAGTGGGACAAGCCCTGCTCCTACCCCACCTCTCTGCCAACGTGGGGAAGCTGCCCAGCTAAGGGCTCTATCGCTGAAGCAAAGCACAACCGAATCAGAGATTCTGCTGTGCTTCAGCTTCCGTCGGGATGAAAAAGCTTCATTTCACTGCTACAATGCAACTATATGCATACTAGTCAAATGCTGGTATCACAGTAATATTACAGAACTGCCCACGAGAAGAAAATATTTCTGACTTTACCATAAGATTTGCACTGCATGCAGTACTTAAGACGTAGCCCCAGAAAGACTGAGAAAAGGCAAATGCACTCAGGCAGATGTTCTGTGGGAAATGGAAGCAGTCTGTGAACATGTTACTAAAGAGTATCACAATACGCGTGAACAGAGGAAGTGGCTAAAGGTTGTCTTAACTAAAGCATTTTTTAGAACACTACTGCATCACATATTCTTTTAATGTAGTCTATGTATACGCATCATTTATAACAAATATTGGTGGGACAAAACAACACCCATATTAAAACATCAAAATACTGGCTGGCATAGCTAACTGCATGATAATTTATTTTCCTCTGACTACTGAGGAGAAAGAAAATGAGAAGAGGAAGAGGAGAAAGTCAAGCAGGTGGCACAGGTTCTACACAACAAACTTCTCCACTCTTTGTACAGACATTTTGCTAGAAAAATATTTATAAAATGCATATTTAAATAACTAGAGGATAAAACTGTGGGCAAAAAGCAGCATTGTGTTCACAAGGACTAAGTGTCACAAAGCCTTGCCTACCTTTTTTTGGTAAAATTACTGCACTAGGTGAATGAAAGTGATCCAATAGATGTAATTTTCAACAGCCGCGGGTCAAATGCATGCAATACTCTCAAGTAGCAACATCTAAAGTACATCCTTTTGTCCCTTACCCTTAGCAGGTATTTCATTCTTACTTGCCTACTTTGTGTCAGGACACATCTTTTCAGCAATAATAGCACAGACCACCACTGAAAAACACATGAGAACATGGGTGCTGCACTCAACTGGCTGGCATTTAGACTTAGAAATATTTCTCCCCAGAAGAGCCTAATTTCTGTCCTATGGAAAACTGCTGTCTTTCACATAGAAGCAATACTCTCAGGGGCAACACACAGCTGTTTCAATAGTATTTAATTTACCTGAGAGATGAAGAGTATGAAAAATCTGAACTGGAGATAGTGCCAGGACTGCAAAACATGACAGATCTAAAATAAATTCAAGGCTGTGCACTAGAAATTTTCCTTCTCATGAGATGGATTATTAGGAATACAATGTGGCTGTCAGTAATTTATTCATCTAGTACGTGCCCTTTTTCTAACTTTCTCTTCACAGTGCTTTTCTCTTCACTGTCTCTTTAGAGCATGCCCTTTCACGGAAACCATCAGAGCTGACAAAGCTGACCTGCCATCTCCAAACAAACACAGCAAGAAGAGTCTACACACTTCTCACTTCTTCTCTTGAGCAATCTATAGAAAGCCTTTACACATCATATACAATGGATATTTTTATACAAGCATATTTTAGCACTCATGAAAGCAAGCTCATATACTACAAGTCAAGCAGAAAGAAGGCAGATGCTGTGAAAACCTTCAGACAGTGCTTTGATGGCATGTTCCAGCTCTGAGCCCAGACAGCTACTGCAGTTCTGACCCCATGGGTTCAATTTATCCCTGTGACAGTTTCTCTTATTCGTGGACTAGAAAAAGCTGTTGAAGGCCAGTTCTAGCCCACTCTTCCACCAGTCCTTTGACATGGTACATCACACCTAATTTGCAAGCTCCCCAATCTTGTTATTCCTCTCCTGAGACTCATTTCAGCAGACTGATGAAGTGCTGAGCTATGTACTACCTAGCAACATGGAGTACGTTGCAAACTAAAAGCAATTAAGATCTCATCCAGAATCACCAAGCTCATTTCAGCTG
>Ga0065711_1050579_pt1 | contig 10769 bp, 4 predicted proteins | sample Hoacrofraction12_FD_59098 | JGI IMG/M metagenome (GOLD analysis project Ga0065711, IMG submission 59098) | Hoatzin crop microbial communities from Cojedes, Venezuela - Epithelial fraction 12 v2 (version 2) | ecosystem: Host-associated > Birds > Digestive system > Esophagus > Crop | place... | reverse complement strand
GGGGTGGAGTATGATAATGAATTCCTAGAAATAATTACAATAGTCCAGCCTACTTAGATAAGCTTTGTAATAAATAGGTGCATGCTTCGTGACTCGGTGTGCAAGTTAGGAGGAGCGATCCCCCTTGCACGCGGCGCCGCAATAAACATACCTGCTTTATAACTCTCTGAGTTGTGAAGTTTGATCCCGCACGTCAGCGGAGAGTGGCTCGAGAGCAGCCCGGAGAAGGACTTGGGGGTACTGCTGGATGAGAAGCTCAACAAGATTCTGCCCCTTTACTCCACTCTCCTGAGACCCCACCTGGAGTCCTGCATCCAGCTCTGCAGCCCCCAACATAAGAAGGACATGGATGTGTTGGAGTGGGTCCAGAGGAGGGCCACAAAGATGATCAGAGGGCTGGAGTACCTCTCCTGTGAGGACAGGCTTCGAGTGTTGGGGCTGTTCAGCCTGGAGAAGAGAAGGCTCCAAGGTGACCTTAGAGCAGCCTTCCAGTACCTGAAGGGAGCCTACAGGAAGGATGGAGAGAGACTTTTCAGCAGGGTGTGTAGTGATAGGACAAGGGGGAACGGTTCTAAACTAAAAGAGGGCAGATTTAGATTATGTATTAGGAAGAAATTCTTCACCATGAGGGTGGTGAGGCACTGGAACAGGTTGCCTAGAGAAGCTGTGACTGCCCCCTCCCTGGAAGTGTTCAAGGCCAGGCTGGATGGAGCTCTGAGCAACCTGGTCTAGTGGAAGATGTCCCTGCTCATGACAGGGGGTTTGGAACCAGATGATCTTTAAGATTCCTTCCAACCCAAACCATTCTATGATTCTATGATTCTAAGAACACAGTGCTGGCTGGTTCTGAGATTGTCAGGTGCAGTGGGGCACACTAGCACAGGCATGCGAGAAAAGTCGTCATCTAAATTGAAGATATGCTAATACGTTCTCGCAAATTTGACAAGAATAAATGCACCATCATAGAATTAAAAGGTATTCCTTGTTGTCTCTAGGTTATTGGGATTTCTTTCCATCTAAACAGCCCTGACTTTTAGCTCTCGTGCAAAAGAAATCCAGTGGTTAACATAAACGTGTTTTTCTGCATTCTGTGACAGACTCCCTGAGAATTAAATGGCAAAAATTTGAAATGAAAAGAAAAATTGAAGCTGACAAATACATTGAAAGAGAGATATGCAATAATCTCAAGGTAATATCACTCTATTGTACATCCCGCAACTCCTTAATAGATACTGTTATTCTAGAAACCATGCCCATTATTTTTCAATACCTGTTAAAAAAACCTTGGGCAGTGTTATTAAGAAGCAGTAGAAGCTATAGGATGGTAGAAGTGCAGCAAACTTGCAAAAAAACAGAAAGTACTTTCTCCAGGATACCCTAGTTCTCTGCAAGTCTCTTTCCAGTTCCAGCAATTAACCTTGCTATACAGTATCATATCGCATTTTGGTTTTTTTTCAGCACACCTTTGATTTTGTTAAATTGAGAAATATGTCTGGATGAAGAGGAAACATGGTCTAGTGACACCCTTGGAATGACATTATAAGTAGGGTTGAAGAATGAGGCAGTTTGTGAGTGACAACTAGGGGATTATGCAGGAAGAATTTAAGTAACAAAACTATGAAAGACATTGTGAGGAATGCTGAAATTAAGACATTGCATTTGTAAGTAGCCTAACAGCCTGGATTTCATTTGCCATTGAACAGTCCCTCAAAGGTTTCAATATTGTAAAGATACATTCCACTGGATCCTTTTACATAAAAGCTTTACTGTTTTTTCTGCAGCTTCAGACTGGATTTTCATTTTCATTAACTACTTACACATCACATTTTGATATCCCAGGTTAAATACTTTCTTGGAATTTCTTAATTAAGAATAAAAGTAATGTACTTTCCAAGTATATTCAGCCAGATTTCTGAAGAGATTGAGGCAGTCTCAGAGGCAAATCGGTACTTTAGACACATATTAACTTCGCAAACAACTAGAACAGTTAAAGACTTTATTAAGCCCAGTAATTATCGATTCCAGACTGCTACTTACACCCCAGAATCTGTCCTCCCTGCCACAGGGGGGTGGCTGGAGCATCCCTCAGCCTCCCCAGCACAACCCAGCTCCAGTGTCGGATTGGGTGGGGAGGCGGCCGCAGGAGTAACATGACTGCCTACGTGGTGCTGCAGGTACAGCTGCCCCAACATCTCCTCCAGCACTGAGCACTGATGCAGACGAATTGTCTAGCTTGCACAGCCTGACATTTTGTCTCCAAACGGGTGAAATTATGTTTTACCAAACATCTGGACTTTTCTGCCTGCCTGCTTGAGATATCAATTTGATTCTCGCATGGTCAAACACTACTTTGTGTAGTGCCAGGCCACTGAAGAGCAGTTCTTACACACATTTGGGGACCACTTTGAAAATAAAATGACTGAAAAATCTTTATCACAAAATTTAAAAGACTGTAATTGGTTGGCTAGGTTTCTCTTTCTCTTTCTCTTTCTCTTTCTCTTTCTCTTTCTCTTTCTCTTTCTCTTTCTCTTTCTCTTTCTCTTTCTCTTTCTCTTTCTCTTTCTCTTTCTCTTTCCCCTTCCCTTTCTCTTTTCCCTTTTTCTCTCCCCTTCTTTGTCCTCCTCCTCCTCCTTTTCTTTCTCCTCTTTTTCTTTTTTTTTCCTTCATGTAGTGTATTTTAGAAATATAACTTCTCACTTTTCATCCTACTCCATAACAAGACTGATGGGCCACTGAAGCTGGCAGCAGGATTTTCCAGCCACTCTTGCTCTCTACACGCTGGACTCCAAGGCAAAGGACTTCACGACCTCTGGAGGTGAAGTGGAAAACTTCTGAAATTCTTACCATGTGTTTCTGCAAGAAAAGGGTAGAGCCACAACCAGTATAAAACAGTGTTATGCATTGCCATTACTTAGGGTATCCCACTAATGATCAGTTTCAAGACAGGGAAAAGGATTGAGGATGGAGGAGTTTGGAAAAGCTGCGTTTTGGTTTATCCAAGACCAGATGTGCCTGATGCAGACAGAAAGACAGTATCTGTGGCTCTGACACAATATACATTAAATATATTGTGGAATGTATTGATATACCGTGATTTAAAGTATGATTTAGGGGTTTTTCTCATATTACAGAATTTAAATAAGTTTGCAGAACCTCTTTCCCAAGTCTGACCTTTTGCCCTTACACTCATCCCACTGACTGCTTTGACAAACCTCTGTTTTAACAATTTCTTTGCTAGAAAGGTTTAAATTGTGGTGAAAGTGGGATTCAGACTGGTTCTTCTTTCCTTAATGACAGTGAAAATCACTCACAATCAGTGTGAAATGCTGAACTGGGCAAAAGGTAAACTTCAATATTCAGAAGGGAAATTTTGCGGCCTTAGGTATTCAGGTAAAACTTTGAGCTAATCCTGAACTTAGGGTTTAACCTTAAAGAGATGCTTAAACTCTGTTGAAGCACAGGGGACTCAAACACTCACATAAACTCAAAACCATGCTTAAGAGCTTTGCACAATCAAAGATTATACTGTTATTTAGTCAAGATGGGGTGATTCATAGTATCATCTCTACAATTTACATCCTTAAACGTCCTTTAATACTTACTTTTGGCATTTACCCTTCTGACACTTATTGTTCATCTTGCCACACTTAGTGTTTAAGATTAGAGGGGATCCTTTGAAGAAGCATTCTGACTATCTGCACACAAATCCTCGATATGGGCCCCATTATCCATGCCTGGAGACCAATTACTCATGGTTATCTGAAGCATTGCTTCCAGAAGACCACTTCTTTCTGACTATCAAAGTTTTTCCTCTAATGTGTGCCTGTGGTGAAGGCCTGTCAATGTTAGAAGTTTGTGCGTTTTTTCTCAGCTGCCTGTGGCTGACTTCAGTGTTCAACCATTGACTCTTGATGTGCTGAGCTTCGCTAAAGTTCAGAGCCCCTTTGCAGCTTTCCCCAGGAAAGAACTCAAGTTGTGTCATTTTTCAGTCCTCTCTTTCACAAACTAAACAGACTTTCTTAGTTTCTCACTGTGAGAAATTTTAATCATTTTTTAATTAAATCTAATTTGATTAAATTTAACCTAATAATTTCAATTTTTTTAATAATTTTTGTGGTCCCAAATAATTTTACTTTCTTTCTAAATTGTAAGCACCAGAACAGTTACCCTCAGTAGTAATATTCAGTTTCTCATTTAAGATATTTCAATCTTTTTCAAAGTTCCTTGTGCTGGGACAGAGGGCCTTAGCCTCTTTGTGTGGCCTGCGCCCCATGTTCCAACACACATAGCTTTTCTTTTGGCTCTGTTAAAATGATTTGGACTCAACTTATGGTCTATGGAGAGCATTCTCTGTTGGTGCCCTGCCCTCATCGCTGTAGACATCATTAGATGCATTCCTATATGTAGGTTTAAACCAGACAAATTGTATTAAGAAGGATTTTATATTTGCTTCTAGAACACAAATAGAAATGATGAAGAGTATCACTTAGCACTAATTTTTGTGAAAACCACTTAAGAGATGCCCTCATGCCTTGCCCTTTGAGATCTTCTGTTTCACCAGCTCTTAAAACGGTTTAGCATAAGGTTATTCAGTATCGAGTGCCAATTTCTCAGCTTGGGGGGGGGTGATGTTTGTATCATGATGACAAATCAAAAATACATGTATTACCTCTATTACGTATATATAATACAGCAATCACCCAGCAAGTAACCTCACTGAAGAACTAAATCAGGTTTGTTTTGACAAGTCTTGTTGCAATCAAATTATGTTGAATGACTTTCATTGGTCTGATTGTTATTAATTCATTTTTATAATTCTCTGGGGCTGAAGTCAGAATAACTGTGGTCTACAGCTGCCCACAACAGGCTGCTGGTTAAGTCTGAACACGTACTGTGGGAATTTTATTAAGCAGTATGAGTTAGCAGTAATTAGTACATTGGTTAGAGGTTGTCTTGCCTAGCTCTTTTATGCTGAATGTTAGTGAAACCAGCTAGTTTAAAAATGGCTGGCAGATGACAATATCATCTTCTTTTTGTCCCTTTTGAATAATAAGCACATCTTCTTGTTTCCTGGTGAGTTATAGAGTTATATGGCTTCCTTCCAAACAGAAAATGATTATTATTTACTGAAAACTCTATTATTTTGGTTCATCACTAGTTGTTCTATCACTGTTGTGTCTCATTACAGGTATGGAGAAGGAGGTGCTGGTCTCTTCGCACCGATATCCAGTGATAGGTATGTCGGAATGGTTTGAAGCTGTGCTTAGGAGGTTTAGACTGAACGTTAGGAAGCATTTCTTTACTGAATGGGTGTTCAAACACCGGAACAGGCTTCCTGGAGAGGTGTTTGCTGCCCCAAGCCTGTCAGCATTCAAAAGGCATTTGGACAATGTCCTTAATGCACTTTAGCTTGATCAGCCCTGAATTGGTCAGGCAATGGGACTAGATGATCATTGTGGGTCCCTTCCAACTGAATTCTATTCTATATTCTATTCTATTCTATTCTATTCTATTCTATTCTATTCTATTCTATTCTATTCTATTCTATATTTAGTATCACTAAGATTTCTTTTGCTCCTAATATAGTTGTTTTAATTCCTTATCACCATTCACACTGTCACTCAACCATATTTTTTCCAAAATTCTTCCCTTCTGACTTCCATTCTCATTTTTCTGTGCTCCAAAAGCTTACACTTGGTTTACACAGACTGCTGTCTGTTCCTCTCTTTCCTCTTTGTAACATTTGTTGCTTAACTTCCCATCTCCATCTTCATTTTGCTACTGAACTAGAAGGAGATTTTAGCAAAGCATGACATCTTTTCAGCTGTACATCCATGGCGTTTTAATCATCTAATAGAAGTTTCTAAAGAGTCCTCTGAGAAGCCAGATAAATGAAACAGCCAGGCAGAAAATAATCGCTTCTTCTCATAATTTCCCTCAGCTTGAGAAAACTAACCCTTATTCTCTGTTTTTCTACACTGAATGTAATCAGATTGTGATAGCTAATCTCCAAGCTTTGCCAGCTTCCCCTCCAGTGACTAAACATTTTTTTAAGCCAACACAACAAAGCCTGCAACAGAATTGCTTTCTGTTGAACACCATATTGCTGCTGTGAGAATGTACCATCTAATGCTTTGGGACTGTGGTGTTTTACTACAGCGTCCCTGGGTGAAATCCCTCCAACATATTTTTCTTCTTTCTCTGCATTGGGAACAAGCAGTTAGAAAGACAACTGTGCTGCTCTCCTACTTGATTCATGCCATGTCCTGTAGCAGTCACCCCTGCCAGTCTCCCCCATCTCAGTTTCCCCTCCAGGGTTTTGCCTGACATGCATCAGATGCTCCAATTGTGCATTTCTCTTAGTTGTGCTGTACTGGAGCAGCTCCAGGTCTGTAACTATCTGCATTGCTGGCTGGGTCAGGAGGAAGAAATAGCAGCAAGAGATGGGCTCTCCAGCTTGGCAGACCGGGATCCCACAAGGCATGGAAGAATCAAGCTCAAGTCTGAGCTCCCCTCAATATGCAGCAACCCAAAACTATTGCCACTGCTGCGAAGTCTGCCTTTGGACTTACACTGGCTGGACACCCTGGCGTTTTCTGGGGAGGCCTAACACCAAGCTGAAGTCCTCAGCTGAGTCTGGTTTGAACTGTCTTCCCTGGGCAGCAAGGTGAGGGGAAATGGTAGTTGGCTTTCTTCTGCAGGTACACCTCCGAGAGGCCTGCACAAGCTTCATGCCAAACATCCATCGCACTTACTGAGTTGTTTTGAGTTTCAAAAAAATCTAGACATCAGAAATGAAACCAGAGCAAAAAGGGAGTAGACAAATGCTGCAAATATTTGAATAGAATCACCATAAGGCGATTTCCTCACATCACTGCAAGAATCTGCTTTTACCAACCTAACTTCAAGTCTCTACCATTTTTGTTTGAAATAATGTAGTGTGTTTTTTCTCCTCTGATGCTCTCGCATTTTCAGTTACCTTTTGCTTCCTAATAAATTCAGATAACTTCAGCTGAAAACAGCTATGACTCCACAGACCCCACTCAATGTCAGAAATCTGTATGCAGTCGCACCCGGTATTTCAGTTTGCATAACTTATTTGTGACTTGTTATTAAAGCTGCTTGCATAATAAAATTAAATGCAGTTTACATTTAGTAATGTGTCTGCTCACTTGCCTGTAATCAAACTGACAGCTTTTCCTTTAAACAGTCAATCAAGTCTCCAGTTCTTTCTGGCTCTGTTTGTTTGATTGGAGCTGAGATGTCATAAAACGGAATGGAATATTTTACAAGTTCTGATTACATGCTTTGACTTTTTTAGGACTGTAATTTCTTTCATTCATAAAAAAACACCCTGAATTATTAAAAAAACCCTGATTTTATTTTCATATTTGATACTGCAGTTACCAAAAGCACAATCTGAATTCTAAATGTTTTTTTTTTTTCTCAAAACTAGCTAAAAAGCCTACACATTAAGATCTTTATTGTTTAGATTATAATAACAATTTCATGAATAAGGCACAATTTTTTCCAGGCTATATCCTCTGAGTAGAGCTGTATTTAAAGATAAGGCAAAATGATTCTGCAGTAGAGAATTTAGGAACTGGATCATAAGTCTGCAGCTGGAATGGTAGGTGGTTGTTTGAAGTCAAAAATATTACCTGAAATTTTTTATTACTTAGAAATGAAGAACATGTCTGAAGTGTCGTGAAAGGAAAGGAAAATTAGCGATGAACATGAAACACCATGAAACTTTATATCTAATTCATTAAAAGGTAGACTCTTGCTAATGTGTAGGAAAAAATCCCAAACATTATATTTCAGATCAATCCTCAGTTCCAATTTGTAATATTTGGCAGACTGCATGAGCATCAAACACGGCAATATTTTTATTCTTTTCATCTTACCCTTTGATCTTTTCACATATTATACACACATAGTTAATGGTCTTACTCCTACAGGCCTCACGGGATCCTACATTCAAAATGTCTCTCTGAAACATATATCTGAAATAAGCATTTGAAATACTTATGAAAGCACTATGATTAAATTAAAGTTTTGTATATAACCTGATATAACCACAAAAAACTAGGACAAGTTTTTCAGTACTGACTCCTTCTTTGGGGTTTCTCTATATTGTAGTCCCAAGGGACCCAGTTTCAAGAAGTGATTGGTGCTTTTAAGATATCACTGTCTGAGAATCAGAAATTAGGATTGCAACATTACCAAGATATGACTTCTAATAAATAAGTAAACTTGATATGACTTCTCATAAATAAACTAAGAATCCAACCTAATGGTATACCATACACATACTGGGAATGGATGTTACATAAATCTCTTCAAATACACTTTTTTAACTGTATGACACAAACCTTGAAAAAGGTTATAGCATCAGTTTAAGATATTCTTTCTCTGTGAACAGCTTAAATGGCATATATTACCAATAGGAATGGTACCCATACTGGTATGCATATTTCTATCTTTATGGGTATGTGACCTGTAAAAGCAACATCTTGAAGCAGTCTTCCACAGGAAAGACAGGCACAGTGCAAGAAAATGTAAGAAGCATAAATCAGAATTGTATCATTTACTTTGAAGTCTCCTGAATTAAATTTGCTGTCATGTGATTGATGCTCTTTTCCGAAGACTTAGCTGTGTATAGTTCTCATATGGCTCAACATGACTAGAAATAACCAAAATAAAGAGAATACCATATACCCTGCAAAAACAGCTGCTTTTATCCCAAGAGATGGAGGTGTAAGTCCTTCTTGCCTAACTTCAGCTACCTAAAAGTGAAACACCTGGGCTAAACCAGGGAGCTCTGCTCTCTGCCTAGCCAGGGAGATGAACCCTCGATTCAGGGTCTATCATCTGAAGACATATTAATCATCTTCTGTCCTCCTAGTAGCTACAAAGACAGTCTAGGTCACTACACAGGGTTCATGTATGGATTTTGCAGGGCTATGTTCATATAAGAGAAATCTGACTTGGACATACAGACTGGTTGATTATTGTACTATTGATTAACTGTAACCGCAGTTTTATCAGCTCCATAAAAGTGAGAGTTTTCTGAATATCTCACTGAGTATCATAACTAAACTCAACATTATGGATATAACATTAGTAGAAAGACAATCGAAAAGTTCGAGCCTGAAGTGGTGCATATCCTCTGTCCAAGCCTGGTGGATTCTTATAATTCTTCCACGTTTTAGGATACTGAAAAAAATGTAAAGAAAATTACTGTGTACTTTCTCTCTGTACTCTGTAAATGTAACTCATAAATAAAATGACAGCAGACATTAAAGGAGTTCTATCTGAATTATTAGAATTCAAATTAACATGATCTATAGACATAATAATTTATTATTTAGAAGGTAAAAAGTATCTTCATCCATATTAGAAAGGAAAAAGCCCACAGAACAGAAGAACAGACACTTCTATACGTATCAGCAGTCTTCCAAACCTTTTTGAGAAGAAATCTTGATAATTATATAGTTTTTGAATGTATGGGAAAATGAAATCATATATACAAATTCAGTGACTGAAAGACATTTCAATAATTCTCCAGCCATTACATAATTGTTTAGCTCTTAGAAGCAAAATCTAACAGTCTAATTTAGTCAGCGCCTGTTTGTGGAAATTAAAAATACTACAAAATTGTTTGGGCTAGTTTTTTACATCCATCTTCTGTTTTCTGCAGGAGCACTTGCGGCTACTGGCAGCTAAATAAATGAGGTTCTAATAAATCAGTCATTGAAAGAGGGGCAAATTTCTGTATCTTGATGGTGAAAGAGCTTATTTAACTCCTTTTAGAGGCTTACAAGACTTCCTAGTGAATACTACAGTCTTGCAATGCACAGTACTCCGAGAGTATTGATCTTAGAGACATTGGTAGAGGTTTCCATGCCTTCTTTAGTTTTACGTGTGCAGATATTTCCATAGGAGAGTCTGCAGAGGAGCCTAGTCTCTATGTCAGGTGAGACTTGAGGGTGAGCTTACCCATGGGTCTCCTTCCTTTCACCCTCCACCTAGCTGGGCAGGGACAAAGCGGTGCCACCCAGGACGGAGACAGGAGAGGACCAGCCCATGGTGGCTGAGTGCTGGTGCAGTTGAGATGCGGACGCACGGGCGCAGTGCTGGGCAGCTGGGTGCTGCTCACAGGCGAGAAGACCATCGCACCCTGAGCTGTGCTTTCAGCCTCCCCAGATGCAGCAGGTCGGCTGGTGAAAAGCTGCGGTGACTGGTGGCAGCAGCTGTGCTTTACCTCAGTAGATTCACACTGTGTTCTTTCACCAAACATAAATAATGCTCTTGAATCATGGTCATTAGGGCACTGTAAAAGCGTTTGCTATTTCCCCCTGCTGTACTTTTGCTTTAACTGCAAATAACTGACAGCAACAATTTTGTTTCTCAGCACAGCCCTAACTTGATATAGAGTCCCTTGGACTAGTATCTCATCACTACTCCCTGAACATTACAGAAAGAGAAGTCTTTATTCTATGTTTTACGGCAGTTTTGCTTTAGCTGAGCTTTGTATGCTCTTCTTAAGGAGGCTGCTGAAAGAGGCTGCCTAAAATCCTTAGCAGCTTTGCGGTTCACACAGAATCACAGAATCACAGAATATTAGGGGTTGGAAGGGACCTCTGGGGAACATCTAGTCCAACCCCGCTGCCAAAGCAGGGTCACCTAGAGCAGGCTGCACAGGACCTTGTCCAGGCGGGTCTTGAATATCTCCAGAGAAGGAGACTCCACAACCTCCCTGGGCA
>Ga0065711_1050578_pt1 | contig 10769 bp, 6 predicted proteins | sample Hoacrofraction12_FD_59098 | JGI IMG/M metagenome (GOLD analysis project Ga0065711, IMG submission 59098) | Hoatzin crop microbial communities from Cojedes, Venezuela - Epithelial fraction 12 v2 (version 2) | ecosystem: Host-associated > Birds > Digestive system > Esophagus > Crop | place... | reverse complement strand
CCCCCTCCCTGGCAGTGTTCAAGGCCAGGCTGGATGGAGCTCTGAGCACCCTGGGCTGGTGGAAGATGTCCCTGCTGATGGCAGGGGGGTTGGAACCAGATGATCATTAAGGTCCCTTCCAACCCAAACCATTCTATGATTCTATGTTTCCTCAACACAACCCTCTCTTCGGCGCACAGTACCAGATCCAGCCCTCTTTACTTTGTATCTTTTCACCAGAATCACGTCTCCTCAACAAAAGCCCTTCTCAAGCCCCATTTATTTTTGCTCCACGGTTTCAATCAGAACCCGGCTATGTGTAAATGCACCGCTACCCGCGTTTCCCACACCAGAGCCGCCCAGCGTGGCCCGAAGTGCCACAGGAGTTCGAAGGCTGAGGAACGCCAACAGGTACATCACCTTACCAGAGGAGAACCCTTCACTAGGGCTGCCAGCTTCCCTCAGAATTACTCGTCTTCTACTTAAGATTACGGCAAACTTTTGCAAACTTTCTAAAAGCACTCTACTTTTTACCTCTAAAGGACCGGCACTGAGCTGGGTTTCCCTCTAACAAATTCCAGACATGGTTTCAAGTCTGCGTTACAACAAGCGCCTTCGGCTACACTGTTCAAACTGTTTGAAATCAAGTTAAACAGCGAGAAGAACAGAGCTACGTTTGAATCCGAGTAGGTTAAAAACCCAGAAAACAAATATGCTACGTGAGTAACGACTCTAGCTGTGCATGCTGAGACTCTTCAGCATGCATATTTATAACGAGGATTTACTGCGAAACTGTCAGCGCATCTTAATACTAAAGAAATTCAAACTGAATACTGAAAGAGACAAAGATTGCTTGAAATTCAGCTAAATGTGTGCTTCTATCTGATCTAGCAGCAAACCAAAGGAAAAAAGGTTTCAGTTTCAGTGGGTGGTACAATTTTCTGACAGAGGGAAATAAATTCTCATTGAGTATGACTGACATTTCTGTAAACTGTGTTAGCTTTGTTTCCAATCATCACATCAAAATACATTTGGGTGTTTCTATTCAGATCAGCACCATAATCAAAAGCCTAGAAAACACCTCCTTTCTACTACACCATTTTGAAGACATCTCTTCATTTTGCATTATGACTCCCCTCTGATCTTGAAACCTACAATATTTAATTAAAAAAAAATCCTTCCAAAAGCCAGGGCCAGTTTTCTTCATCATTTTTACAGTATTTCAGGTGTGACAAAACAACTTTTCTTTTTAAATGCTACATTGTCTTACAAATATTCATTATTTGAAAAAAATCTGTGCTCTCTCTAAACATCAGGCAGTTTTTGAACTGTGATTACTTGCAGAAAGTCATTTTCAACCCTAGCAACCTACAGAAATGCTGCTCGCTATGTCCATGTTGAAATCTGAGCAGCAGGCAGCGGGAAAGCTGTACAAAGGTCACAAGGATGATTTGATACTAACGTCATGGTTTCACAGCTTGTCAATCTATCATGAAAATTCCCCATCGAGGTTCACAAGCAGGTCCAACCAGACAGGAGTTTCTCTCCTCTCACATGCACCAGGAAACCAGCCTTCCTTACGCCCTTCTCCTGTCGTTGCCTGGAGCCACGGTATCCAAGACGCTGGTTTATTCCTTATTTTCAGCAAATGCAGTTCTGCTCAGAGGTGCTACCACAGAGAAAACCAGCAGATCTAGAGCAAAGGGAGGTGGCCCAGTGCTCAGCCCGGGGATGGCTGACCCCAGCGAAGGAGGAAGGGCAGCAGCAGGGAGTCACTTTTTTTAATACTGAAAGAGAACCATGCATCTGCTAGAGTCACAGCACGGCATGCTGGCCTGTAACCTCGTGTCTCTAACTCTGGAAGTTCTTTGATGTAAGCACACCCAGTTCATGAACTGCTCAGACATTTCGGTACTCAGTTCCGAGGCTTCTGATGCTTATGATTTATCCAGCTGGCCATTGATTTATATTGATGTAAGCCAACCATCCAGTTCAAAGATTCAAGTACCAGTACCAGATTTACGGCTTCTTTAAAATATCTTCAACAACCCGTTGTCTAAACTACAACAAGAAATTAACTTTTGAATTCATTTCCCTGGATTTTAACTGACCTTTCTGAAAATGACTGCAGGGATTCAGCAGCAATGATTTGAGATCATCTTGGTTGGCCACCCTCTTGCACGTTCCTGGCCACTTCCAGTATTAAGACCACAGTAAACACATTTTTCTGCCTCAAAGCCATTTATTAGAAGAAATTATCTTCTGGGACCAATGGCACAAGGTCAGAAGACAGTGGGTGAGTGACTGCTCATGCACTTCAGAAGGGATTGGTGCTAAATATTCGCACCTAACTAGCCTGTGTAATTACTGGTTAATTTCCAAATATTAAGGATGTTTAAATTAAATGTCATTTACTTACAAAGAATAAAAGCAAGAAGAGATTGCGGAAAAACTGTGACCTTTTGAAGCATCACTTGGCTTCGCATGGATGCAGCCTCCACCAGGACACGGCCACGTCTGTGCGAGATGCCTTATTGCACAGGTGGCAGGAGCACTGTTCAGCAGAGACAGAGCCTTCACACTCTCATGTTCAGATGTCCGCCTTCCATTTAAGTGACCAAATTATCACCTGATGGACCAACAGGGCAAACTGCAGGCTCAAATCCCTCACCTGCCAATACAATTTATCACCTGTATTTGAAAACCAGGCCTCTGCGCATTTTCTCCTAAATAACACGTCAATCTCAAGCCTTTTGCTTACCATAAGCAAACGACTTCAGCGATTGCTCCGTTCGTAGTGTGTGAGCATGTGTGGTGCTGCATTCCCAACGGTCTCTGCAGTCCAGCTTGGCTCCAGTGACATGGACAACACTACTGTTTAGTTACGTGGTCACACCGCTCACAGACATGCAAGGATAAGGACAGTGAAGGTGCTGGGCGGATCAACAGCAGCTGTGTAGATGTGCAGCAGTTCCAGAAAAACGTGCTGAGTTTATGAAGTCCATGGCACAGTCTTGCTTTAGTAGGATGTCCCAAACTTTAGCAGTCCCGAGTGGCTGGAGTATTTATGAGCAGAACACCAGTGTGGTCAGGTAAAACAGCCCTTACTGGGTAAAAAGAATTTACAGGAAAGCCATTTGCTATCCAAGAGAGCAATAAAGCAGTTCCTGAGCTACAAATATTTACAGGCAGAACCAAGCTTGGAGCTGTGAGTTACTGGCGGGTTGTGACTATGGTTTCAAAGAGCTTTCACCTCACCAGCTGCTCCGCAGCAGCAATCAGAGCAAACCCTTCAGCTCCTATCTGGAAGAATTAAGTCAAAAACTGGTTTTAAAAGTGAGACAATATGTGCATTTTGTCAGCTGTACAGCTCGGTATAGGCAAAGCGAAAAACAGACTAAGAGAAGTGAAAAACACTCGTATGAACATTTGATGATGATGAACATACGATTAATGTGAAAGATAACAACCAGTGAACTGCATTTTTAGAAATAAGTATTTCCCTCCAGCCAACTACCACTCACACTTCAGAAGTTGAACACAGAAATGGAAAATAAATATTATCTAGCATTTCCACATGCTATTAATTTAATTCAACAAACAAGCACAAAGAATTTTGAACTATACTACCACTGCATCTGTATACATATCACGATGGTAAATAGAAAACATCTGCTACACCCTTGAACATGTATGGTGGAATGGTGGTGGAACGGTGGGAAAAGTCCCCAAAGCTGCTCTCCGTAAGCACTGAATGAGTTGGTCCTGAATCACTTTTTTCTTTAAGAAGCTGAGGACACAGTGGGATTTCTGCAGACATCAGCTGACGTGATGTGCAACTGCAGCAGAGTACTTTGACTTGCATCAAGATTTAGCCTAGAGTTAAGATAGTTCAGTGATAAGGGATGTCGAGAGAGAAGACCATGTTGCCGTCGCCTAACTGACCTGCTTTAAGCATCAACTCAATGAAGCTGGGAATAAAGCCCCACAGTTGGTAAAAATGCAGAAAATTAAAATAAATATTTGACAACGTGCAACAACTTATTATTTCTGATTTGAGTTAGAGCAGATGAGGTTATCGGTCTCCTTTTTGTAATTGCAGTACTTTGAGTAAACTGGTAGTGGCCTGAAAGGAAAAAAAGCAATTGCAATCAAACAGAGCAAGACCTCAAAATAGTGCAAGAGAGAGCTTCCCCTGTTGCGCAGCATTCTGGAACACCAGAGCTACTGTCAGCACAGGCTGGCACTAAAATCAGCCATTTCTCTCAGCTCTTCTCTGCTTGCTGTGAAAAATAATGATCTGTTGATCTTGGTTTGTCATTCAAACTGTGTACCCACGAAGTCAGCATCTGTCTCTTTACTGGATCTTCTTCTGTGATGTTTACCAACTGTCAAAACAAAACAGAAACAAAAATACAAGAACAAAACTTCCAGATATACTTTTAAAGTGACTTTTGTCCAAGGGCCCTGATGATAATGGCCAGAGGTCAAAAAACACTCATCCGTAATGATATTGCGACCACATCTATGTCCACCCAGAAAACCATGAATTTATATCGTACTGCCATTATCAGTGCAATTTAGAGTGGGGTTTTTTGCACTTTCATTATGGAAAGTGAGCGCGAATGGCTTGTGCTCAGTTACAAAGCAGAAGGCAAAGCTTTGCAGGACAAATTCACAAAAACAAAGAACCTAACTTTCACAATAATACTTGTTTGATCATCATCCCATTTCTTACGGCAGCAGATTAGCAGCTGTTCTTTCCCCCTCCCAAATGTGAAAGCTTTCCAAGTACTTCCCTGTCAGTGGATATTTCACCTCACACGATGTCATACCTCTTCCACAAACACAGTGAACAACGTATCTAACTGGCCAGGACCAAAGTCTGAGATTTGCAAGTAAAGAAACCACTGCAGCTACCGCAAGATACACGCTAACGGAAAGGATCAAAGCTTCCACTGGCAAAGCCAGTGCAGCAGGCGTGAGCGCAACAAGCTTTGCTTTGCGTGGGTATGGCTGAAGTGGATGTCCAAGCAGCCTTGTTCAGTTAGTGGATCTTTAAAAAAGAATCAGACATTTTCTGAAACAGGAGCTGAGCCGGGCCGGGGAACACCACGCCGAGCAGAGCAGAGGGTCCTGTGTCTGGGGCAGAGAGAGGCAGAGAAAAAGGCACTTGTGGCTTTGGCTGGGCAAGGGAAGAGCTTTGCTTTGTTTTACTTGAGGATTTTGCCTGAATTGGTTTGCCTGAATTAATAAACAGTTCCCTGAAGAGAGGGCCAGAATGAGATTGATTTGCTTACGGGATTTCAATTCTCCTAAGTGGGAGAAATCTGTCAAGTACCTCAGCACTTATTAGACCCATGAAGCCAAGAGAATCCCGTTGCTTTGGCAGGAACCAAGTTATCACAACTTTCCAAAACCAGCCAAAAGGAAGTCTCCAAACTGCAAGATATTTGAAGTCAATGATTTCTTCAGACTTAAAAGAAAAAAAATTGAAATGCATCAGAAAAGCATACAAAAGCATTTCCTCTAACCACCAGTGACCTTCCCTTCCCTTCAACAGGGCATAACTGACCTGTATGGTAACACGTCCTGCAGTCCCCACCGCCGAGTAATGGTAAGAAAAGCAAGTCATCTCCAGACCCACGTGCAGGAAGAGGCAGCTGCAGCAGCAAGGCACAGATTTACGCCAAGGACAAGGCAGACGAGGAATAAAACAGCCCTCGACACACCCCTGCAATATGACCAACACTGGGGAGCCAGAACTGATCCGTAACATTCTCCAGTTGTCGGTGGCTGGAATTTGGGAGAACAAGTGAGAGCAGGGATGGACACCACACCGGGCCCATGCGAGTGGACCTGCAGCCCCACAGACTCTACTCATTTCCAACGATGGCTACCAGGCCCCGGTGCCCGCCTGGAGCTCACTGCGCTGCTCCCACCAGCTTCCCTTCGTAGCCTTTCGTGTGGTGGGTCAGGAGGAATCCTGGCTGGAAAGCTGACGTGTCACTTTAGACAGAGACAGGAGAGCTTGGGAAGAAAGAAAGATGGAGGGAAGTTGCAAAAAGCTGCAAGATGTGCCTGTAAGTGATATTTAAGAGTAGATTTCCCCCCATTTTTCTGCCATGTGGCTAGACTATCTCTATGAGTGTGCTAACAAATTTTACGTGGTGCAGCTGGAGAATGGAAGGAGCCCGAGCCAGCCCGTCCTGCCTCACAGAAAATACTCTGTCCTCCCTCCCCGTCGGCGCCAGGGACACTTCAACAAAGCGGCGCCGGGGCTGGCGCTGCCGTGAATCAGCCCTCTGTGCCCAGCTGCCTCGCCGGGCTCAGGGATGCTCCCTCCGACACATTCAGACATTCACTCGGCTTTCAGCCGCTCCGCATCACCAAGGGAAGGGGGGGGAAGCGAATCTGTTATTCTGGGATTCTGGGATTCTGGGAAGCGAAGGGAAGCCTTCACGCTCCCTGCAGCTTAGCCAGTGCCCTGAGAAAGGCAGACGGGGCTTGCGAGCCCAGCGCGTGGCCCTGGGGCTCGGGGCAGCGAGGAACAGCCGAGGCAGGCACGGCCTGATTCTGCCAGGACCGATCCTAGCCATCGGCAGGTTTGAAATATCTTGCCTTTATGCAAAAAGCCTAATTATTGATGGTCTTGATTAGGCCATGTGTTATCATTAAAATCATTCTAAAGGCACAGATCATTTATTTAGTATGAATTTTGAGTTATTGTGAGAAAATGAAACGACTCATTTTACGAGTACATTTATCCTCATCTTCCTAGGAACCCTCTGGGAAGGCTTATCTAACACCCCTCCCCCTTCCCACTCTCCATTGCATCCCGGAGGGAGATAACGAGGCGCATAAAGAATGTGCTCATTGATCAGCGAGACCGGTGGAATCGTTAACGAGGTTCGGATGGCAGGACGGCACACGCAGGGCCCTAGAGCGCTCTCCACGGAAGGCCCAAAGGAAAAGGTTCCTTAAATGCAGCAAAAGTGGCCCACTCTGTCCTGTAATTGGGCTCCCTAGAAAGATATTTCCATATGAGACAGGAAAGTTTCAGCTGTGAAGGTGAAGGAGCAGAAAGAGATTAATTACCCAGATGAAAGAAGGCAGGCGCTCAAGTTGGCCAGCACTAAACTCTCCCCTACTACTTTGCCACTACAGTAAATAAGATTTGGTTGGACAGAAACAACATCTCTACAAGTTTTTTCTTTCTAGATGATCTGAAAACAGATCCTAGCCTGGAAATTCTCTTTCAAAGAATTCTGGAGTTTCAAAAACTCAAACCATATTTAGGCAAAGACAGAAGATCAAGGAGCTCAGCCTGCTCCTGATACATCCTTGTGAAACGCAAGTTGTCTTTTGGGTTTCCAGCAGAGTATGACAACATCTCTGTGTAGATCTACTGAAAGATCACTTTGCTAGCTACAGACTTTTGGGGAGGCATTTTTAGGTGCTCAAGTGACGAGGCTGGTTCCTTGGTGGTCCCCCAACACTGCACCGGGAGAGGTAGCCCCTTTCAGACCACAGCTGGAGGTGTCCACGTTGCTGCTGAGCTGTTCTCTACAGAGGAGCGTTTCTTTTTGTTGATCACACAGACCCAATTGCTGTCTGGAGATGAGAGTATCCCCCAGACTGATGAAGCCCACTGTTTCAAAGTCTCACCTTACACGCAGACAGGAGGTGGAGACACCCACCCGTGCAATGCAAATCCTTCTTGGCAGGATGATACACAAGCAACGCTGCACACATAAGAGATGAACTGGTGAAAACTTCTTGACCAGACGTTAGAGAGCAAGCAATCAATAGAAGCACACTTTAGGTTTTGCAGATTAATCAAAGTATTTTATGGGAACCCTGACGACAGTGTCCAGGAGCTTCAGCTACATCCTTGATAACAATTCAGTACACTCCAACAAGAGTTCAGGCAATTGGCTTATAAATTACTAAATGACCAAAACCACCACTCTCTGACTGCCCAGTATTACTGCTTGAAGCATCCGATTTGTTCCTCTTTACAATCCACTGGGTAAATTGGTTTGATGGACTCCAGCTCTCCTTATCTATTTCATTTCATCTGACCATCTGTGGTCAGGTGTTACAGCAGGGAGCCTGCTTTCTGCGGTACTTAGCAGTTAATGAAAGAAAAAAAAGGAGATGATCATTAATCACTTTGAAATTGTCTCCTTTTGTTTCGAGAGGGAAACAGCAGAGTTAGCAGGAACAGGGCAATCCAAGGGAGGAAGCACAAGAGACTGACTCCATCCCTGCCAGACAATCCTTAGGCTTGCCAGCAGCCAGATTAACAAGCAATGTGGTACAGATTAACACCTGTACATAGTTTAGAGGGCACGTAATTATTTCACTACTGTTAGTCTATCTTGAGTTCAGAAAAAAAAAACCCACAACCCTTTTGCTATTGTTCTCTACATTTAGAGAATGAAGTTCATACCTCGACAGCATTTTTAAGAAGCAGCCACAAATGTAACAACACTGAAAGAGAGATGACTACTCAAAAAACTCCGAAGGACACAGCAGGATTTTTTTTAAAAAGACAGATACACCAAGCAAATATGATTACTGTTGCCAAAACTCCGTAATTCACTAAAAGCTGTTGAAAAAAGCTTATGTAATAATAATGCAAAACAAATACAAACACTCATACAAGCAATATTCACAAACTCTGCCATGCTTGTCAGAAGATGAATTTCCATGCTCCAATCACATAATACTGGTAACAAAAGCTTATACATGCTTCTGAGGAGGAAAGAATTAGTTACTACTGACTCCAGTGGTTACTAATCCCAGAAATCTTTACTAACTTGAGCACTACTTGCATACACAAATAGTCCCTCTGCTTCGAAATGCTGGGAAGCAGCAGGCAGGCATTCTGGCTGGCTGCATCCCTGTGAATGCCCACCGTCCTGCTTATCATCAGGCAGGAATCTCTCCTCTCTGTTCCTGCTGCACAGCCGCTCCCTTTCTCCTCTTTCTATAGAGGAGAACAAAGGTTCTTACAGAAGCTAAAAGGAACAAAAGGGGAAAAGAAAAACCACCCTCACTCCTGTGGAAGGCAGAAGTCTACATAAGTAAAAATTTCTCCCATTGGGTATGTGGTGTGGCTCTTGTGCAGATACTGGGTATAAAAAGCACAGCGAGCTTCTCCTGAGTGAAGGTCACAGAGCCAGGGTCTCCATCCCAGCGTCCCTGTTCTGCATCGCGCGGTCACCGTAAGCCGCAGCACATCACAGCACTCACCTGGCAAGGCAGACGTTGCAGATTTAAGATAAGCAGGAGCTTTAGAGAGATGGCTCACCCTGCGTGATAACTATTTTTAGTATCTACACCTTTGCCATATTTTTATATTAGTAAATTGTAATACAGAAAAATATGAACGTAGTATCCAATATTATTATTCATTTCAGAACCGGATGCTAAAGAAAATTAGATTCATATATAGTCTGCCCAAGAGCAGATCCTTTACCATCCTAAGGAACTTCTTTGTCGGTACAACAACGTGACACAGGGAACAAACAACAGTTTGCAGAAACACTTAAACTAATGTCGTATCATTATTCAAGGCCTCTAAGGCAACAAGGCATAAAGTAGCATCTTTTGAAAACTCTAAGTTATCGGCCACTACTATTCATTAAGACTTAGGTTTCCAAGCATTTCTGAGGTGGCACTAGAAACAGCTACCCTAAGCTTGCTGATGGGTTTTTCTTGTGGCTGCTCTGAGTGCTTACATTTGTGAGCGTCAGCTTTCATTTTCTTTGACTGTTCTTATTTACAGCAATCGATGCTGCTGTGACTAGCAAATGGTCATCACAAGTTTACCTACTAATGTGAATGCAGAAGTCACCCCAGCATTTTGGGTTATCTGGACATTTTGAATACCTTATTCTAAATATCAGGATAATTATTTCTCAATCAAGAATTTATGTGATGGTCACAGCAATTAATACAGCACCTTTCCATTATTTCTGCATGCTCCATTTCCTTTAAGTGTGGCAAGCATGTGAGATAATCACCTCTTCAGGACAGCTGGAAGAAAAATGCTGCACCACCATCCTGTGTCCTGGCCACAATTAGTAATTACACTGACAAGAGGATTAACACGACACAGCCTGGTATGAAAGGGAACGTAGGTCCAGTACGCTGCGCCCTTGGCATCTCAGTGTTATGGAAATGGATACCTAAACTAAGAATTTCTCTTAATTTTGTAAAAACCTCTGTGCAATGTTTTTTCAATCCAAGTATCTTTTATTTTCAGACCAGAGACATTAAATCCAGCTGCTGCTAGGTTCTGTTTTTAACCTAGACTTTATCTCTTCATCCAAAAATACAGTAAAACCGAATCAGACAAAGAAAGCCTCCCCAGACTCCTACACATCTTTCAGGTCATCAACCAGCTACAGAGAGCTGGTCTCCGCTCTTCCCAGCAGGTGACGACAAGGTCTACAGTGCTCGCCCTAATGAGCCCTCCAGACATTTCAAGCCGCTCTGGCTACCTTTCCAGTCCACAGGATGGGTACAGAACAAGGGCGCTGGGCTCTGGCCGAACGTAACAAACATCGCTTTGTCCACAAGCTATGGATCTAGAAAGAGAGGGACAAAAGAGAGACAGAGAACTGACCCTCCTTACTGTTACAGACACAACGTTGAGCAAGCTCATTCTGGAAGGATGGGAAATTCATTAAGTTCAAGTCAATTAACTTCAGATGCAGGTGTATAATCCCACTGATTTCTATTTTCTGTGTGTGCATAAATGCACATGTGAGCACATG
>Ga0065711_1050571_pt1 | contig 10769 bp, 22 predicted proteins | sample Hoacrofraction12_FD_59098 | JGI IMG/M metagenome (GOLD analysis project Ga0065711, IMG submission 59098) | Hoatzin crop microbial communities from Cojedes, Venezuela - Epithelial fraction 12 v2 (version 2) | ecosystem: Host-associated > Birds > Digestive system > Esophagus > Crop | place... | reverse complement strand
GCCCAGGGGCACGGAGGCGAGGAAGACAGGGCCGTCACTGGAATGGTACTGGGACAAGCACCGGGAGGATGAGGAGGGCGCTGGGGACATGGTGGTGTTCAGGTACCTTGCTCCCTGGGGAGCATCCCTGGGACGTGCATGGCCAAGCCCAGGGCTGAGCCACGGAGGCTTTCATGGGGCAGCAGCAAAGGGCAGGAGGGGTGGGTGCAGCCAGGTCTGTCTACCACCTCCAGCGCTGCCCTTGCCATAGACCCTGTCAGCCTGTCCCATTTTGGGGCTCGGCCTCTTGCTCAGGCTGCTCCGAGCCGATGCCACCCACTCCTGCCGTTTCCAGCGAAAGCAGGGCTTCCCCTGCCCAGGACCTGGCTCGCTTCCCGGGGAGGGGGGCCAGGCAGGGCTCCCACCCATGCCCTCCTCTCCCCATCGCCTCCTCCATCTCCAGCAAACAGCTCCCAGGGATTGCTCCCACAACCCAAGTGCATCCCCGCTGCCCACCACGCAGACGCCAAGCCCTCCTTGTCCCCGCTGCCCGTCAGCAGCACCACCAGCCCCATCTCCCCCAAAGCCAGGCAGAGGCTGCGTGCCCCGAGGCACGCGTTAGGGGAGCAGAGCATCCTCCCAAGGGTGACCAGGTTAGTGGTGGCTGTCAGCAGGTCACATCCCTCCCTGTTGGGGAAGATGCCGCCAGCGTGGCTGCGGGTCAGGGCTGGATGCACACAAGCACTTTCCACTGGGCAGAGGAGTGTGGTGGGATGGTCACTGCTCCCCGGGGCTGTGAGTGTGTGTGTATGCGTGTGCACCAGGCCAACGTGCTACTGGCTGTGACAATTACAAGTCTGTAAGAAGCAGCAGCCTCAAGAGTCCCATGTCAGTGCTTTTGGGAACATCTCACAGCGGGGCCACGTGCTCTGCACCTCGGGCGGGGGGAGAACGGGGAGGGGTGGGAGCAAGCACCACGAAGCCACAAGGGAGCCCCAGAGGAGGGCCCCGCTGCCGGTCCCCCTTTTCATGCTCCTTCCCTCATTTCATTCATTTCAGTGGGCTTCCAGCACAACCCTCCCAGGCCGGCGGGGTCACTGAAACAGCCGCTTCCGTCCTTTGTGCTGATTCTTATCGGGAAAATATCGGCTGAACAAGGCAGCCAGGAAGGCAACATGGATGTGAGGTCCAGCTCTCACCCAAGCACCTCCACAGGGTGCCCAGAGTGGGAAATGTCAGAGCAGTGCCCCCCTGGGCACCCCACGGCTCTGGGGACAGGTGGTGGGGCAGCCTCCAGCTTCACACAGCAACCTCAGGGACGTGGGGGGACAAACCCCAGGTGCTGTGACACCAAAGCCAGGGCAATGGGGCAGGTTGCTGCTCCAGCAATCCCACCTAGCTGTGTTTGAAGGTGGCAGGGTCTCCGGGCGAAGGGACATGAGGCTGCTGGGGTCCGGCATCTTGCTCCAGGCATCTGGTACCATGTCCCACTGCCCGAAGACAGACCCTGCGTGGGACCCAGAGGAATGTGCCCAGCTCTGGGAAAGGAGAGCGCTGGAAACTGAGGAGGAGGAATAAATGAGTCCAGAAAAGGACTTGGCCCATGGTAAGGAGGAAAAAGCCCGGCCCAGGCAGCGCCTTGGCAGTCATGGGGGCACAGGTGGGCCAGCCCTGCCTGTCTCAGGGTGTCCAGGCAGCGTGGAGGGTTGGGGCAGCACAAGAAACCTCTGCTCCGCTCCGCTGTGAGCAGCTGAGGGGCCAGGGTGGGCAAGGGGGCAGGGGGAGGCTGGCTGCAGGGAAAGGTCTCAAAGGCAAAGAAAAACCAACCAACAAACCCCACAACCCAATAACAGCAGCAAAACCACTTGTCTGCTTTATCCTCTCCAAACAAAACTCCTTGAGCAGGAGGCTCGCTGTGAGGATTCAGGTTGCTCAGGGAGGTTCACCAGCTCCCATGGCTGGTGGCAGGGCTGAGCCCCTCCGTGGGATGGGACCTTCAGCCCAAGGGGCCTCTTCACCCCCCGGGCAGAGGGTGGAGGGAGCCCGGCGCTCAGGGACCAGCCTGTTTATTGCCCGGGAGCAGATGGGCACCGAGCAGTCCCGCAGGGCGCTGGGGCCTCTGCGCTGGCTGTGCTTCCCGGCGGCTCTCCAGGGGCTGCCCCTTCGGGCTGGCAGCTCTCCGCACTGTGCCGGATCCCGTAGCCAAAGTAAATGAGAAAACCTGGGAATGGACAGAATAGGGTGTCCTCTCTCCTCCCTCTCCTCCCAGCCACAAAGTTCCTACTCCTTTGGGCAACACATCAGAGGGTGGGGTGCTCCCACCACCCTTTGACGTGAAAGTTCAGCATCTCCTCCACCCGCCCACCACCGTTCTGCAGCCAGCATCAATGCCACGGGCTCTCAAACCACCTATGCTTCACCCAAAGAGGTTGCTGCCCGCTCCGGGACCTCGAGGGCAGCAGAGCTTACCAATGGCCATCCAGAGGAGGTACCGCAGCCCGGCGGCTGCGCTGAGCTGGGCCATCAGGATGCTGTTGATGGTGATGCTGAGGAGCGGCAGGAAGGGCAGGCAGGGAACCTGCAGGGACCAAGCAGAAGGGAATGGAGTCCTGCCTTCGCCCGGAGGCACTGGCTGGCCCGCAGGCAGGGGTTTCGCTGCCAAATTCAGCTCTTCGCTGCTTTGGCTGGTCGCCAACAGGCAAGAGGAAGCCCAGCGTGGCTGTCAGGGCTTGGAGACCTGAGCTGGGACTGCAGCCTGTGCTGGAGAGGGATGGTTTTGTTGACAGGCCCTGCACCCGGGAAGGAGTTGCTGCAGGATATAAGGGAGAGGCAGTAAGCCACTAGCGAAAGCAAGCCAGGGTGTCAGGGCCAGGTATCTTCTTATTAATAACAGCTCTGACTTGTGCAGCAGGCTCTGGGCTCAGCTGGGGCTGCAGGAGATGACCCTTTGGCCTGCGAGTTATGGGGTGAAGAACCAGCAGCCCTCAGAAAACCCCACGAGCTGCCCCATGCCTCCAGCAGCACTATATTCAAGGTGGATGCAGCAAAGATCTGCCTGACCTGAAGCAGAGGGAACACCCCGCGATGCAACATAACCCTTTCCCCATGGGGCTGCGGCGCTTCCTTCCTCGCTGTCCCCCAGGTCCCTCTCTCTGGGGACGGTCCCCAAGGGCTGGGCTGCGTGCTCACCGTGAAGGATGCTCTCTCCCGGGTCTGAGGCTGCCTCCAGATGAGCAGAGCTGCTGCCAGGATCCCCAGGAGAGCCAGAACCAGGGTAGCAATGCACCAGGCGCCCGCGGCCCGGAGGCAGGGCAGTCCAGCGATGCTCACCCCGCTCACGGCGCAGACCAGGGCGGCTGCGGAGGGACCACGGCAGCGATTCAGGGCAGCCCTTCCCCATCCCTCACCCAGGGTGCAGCACCCAAGGCTGCCATGGCAGGAGGGACAAAGGGCAACCAGGGGACAGGGTTGGGCAGCTTATCCCAGGGGATTTAGGCTTTCCCTTCAGCCTGGGAAGCAGAAGGCAGTCAGGAGAGGGCAGGATGGAGCCAAGCAGGCTCTGCCTGCATCCCGCTGCCAGATGGTTATCAATGAGCAGGAACCTGCCAGCCCATGCTACAGCAGTGATGTCCCCCGTGGGTTCCCCCATAAAGCCGTCCATCGCTCCCGGGCATACCTATGGCTGTCAGAGCCCAGGCCACCACAGCAGAGGTACGCGGGGTGGGATGCGGGGACGGCTGGACAAGATGGTCCCACCAGAGCCTCACAGCCAGGACCTTCCCCACAGGAGCGTCCTGAGGGCTGGGTTCAGGCTGATACCTGGGGAGCAGATACTGGATATCAAGGCACATGAGCGTGTACCTGCAGTGCACCAAGGCCACTGTCTTTACCTCTGGGCATGGCCAACATCAGAAGTTAGGTGAGCCCTGTCCCCAGCAGCCTCACCTGAGCAGCAGCACACAGCCAGCCACCAGCGAGTAGGCCAGCAGTGTGCCGATGGACATCATGTCAACCAGGGCTTTCAGGTCAAAGAGGAGGGCCAGGAGAGCTGTGGGGACGAGAAGCCCTTTCAGCCTCCCAGCAGAGCTGGCGACACTACTGCTGTGCCCATCTCAGCTGTGCTCTGCCTCTGCCCCCCTGGGTTCCCCTGGCACTCGCTGCAACAGGACTCAAGCACCTTGACGAGTTGGTGATGCTTCAGTTACTGGTGCAAAGCATCCTGCCACCTCCTGTCTGGCAGCCGCTGCAGGTCATCGAGGCCAAATGGGCCTCACCCACGGCGAGAAGACCTCCCTCTGGGTGGAGAGACATTGCTCAAACAGCTACTGGCAAGCTAGGGGGTCTGTGTTGTCCTGCTGGAAGAGGACATCCACCAAGCCGTGCCCAAGGTTATGGGGTAACCCAATCGCTCACCCACCTGCCACTGCTCCAGACACCAGTGTTGCCACCACCGGGCACCGACGGCGACTAACTTTGGCCAGAGGTTTAAAGAGGAGCCCATCTCGAGCCATTGCATACAGGATCCGTGGCATGGGGAACATGGAGCCCAGGAGGCTGCAGAGAGGGGAGGAGATGGGGTAGAAGAGGGCAGGAATCCAGGAAGTGCCATCCTGCCTGTTGCTCCTCCCCGGGTGCCAAGGGAGCTCCCGTTTATCTGTACGGTCCGTGACCACCTCAAGACCACACTGATAAGAATCATAGAATGTTTTGGGTTGGAAGGGACCTTTAGAGGTCATCTGATCCAACCGCCCTGCAGTGAGCAGGGACATCTTTAACTAGAACAGATTGCTTAAAGCCCCATCCAACCTCACCTTGCCTGACCTGCCTGACAAGACCATCACCTCCCTCACAGGAGGGACAGTACCGGGGAACTGATGTCCACAGGTCACCAGGAGCCCTGTGCACACCAAGACACCCCAGCACCTCCTGCGGTCACGGTGCCACCGAACGCCTGACCACTTCCTCCAACTTTGGGCTCTAAGTGGCATGTCAAGGGGTCTGGTCGCTCTCCTTGATCAGGAGGGGCCAGGCTGGGAGCAACAGGGTTTGTGAGAAAGGGCTGAGGGATTTCGGCCAAGGAGGGCAGTCAGAAGGAAGGGGTTGGGGATAGCTCCTGGATGTGTTATAGATCCAGTGCAACCTTGCTCTGAGCCACAGAGCTGCCATCAGGGATCACCCCTCACCTGGTCGTCAGGGCACACAGTGACCCCACAGCCACAGCATGCTTTGCACCGCTCCAGCCAACGTATTCAAAAGCTGCTGGGAGTGGGCTCATGGTGTCCAGGAGGTAGTAGGGCATCATCAGGGTGAGGGCAGCAGACACACCAAAGTACGCGAGAAAGCAGATGAGGAGGGAGAGGATGATGCCTATGGGGATGGATCTCTGTGGGTCCCTCACTTCTTCCCCTGGGGAGGACAAGCTCAGCTGTAAAAACAGATGCCCATTTAATATCCTGTGTCCCCCCATGAGAAGGGACACAGAGGCCTTCTAGCAAGGACCACTAGAGCTCCTGGGCTCCAGCGTTATGGGGATAGGGACTGCCTCTGCGTCAGGATTAGCCCAGTTGTGCCACATGGACTCAGTTCCTCCTCTGAGCACCAAGGGTAGGTGAGAGCGGCTACGGCACAGAGCTGGCAATGCAGCCATTCCCAGCCCAGCCCTACACCAGCTCCCAGGGTTGCGGGGAGAATCACTGCCACGGCCCCCCAGCCCGCAGGGGAGGGTCCCACTGGCATCTCTCCCCACCTCACTTACCCGTGGTAGCGATGCAGTCAGACCCAACAAAGGCGTAGAAACAGGTAGAGGCTCCAGCCAAGGTCCCAGTGAAACCATAGGGCATGAAGCCTCCCACGCCAAAGGCACTGGTCTTGTTGTCGGCCATGGACTGGTTCCTGGCAGGAGGAGGAAGAGTCAGGCAGTGCAGAGGGGTCAGCGCAATGGGGCCTCAGGTGGGGCCAGGCTGAACAGCCCATCCAACCTGCTCACCCCTCCAGCATCAACCCAACAGCGCTTAGGACTCTGGCTCTTTGATGCATTGCCAACAGGGCAGGGAAAAATGGGAGAAAGCGGGATTTCCTGGGATAAAGCATTAGGGGGATGACCCAGCCATTGCCCTCTGAAGGCAGCACAGGCAGAGCGGTGCCCCTCGTACCCATCCTCATGGGCAGCTGCCCGTGGCAGCTCATCCTCCCTGAGCTTCCAGTTACTCAGGTCGCCTTTGATGAAGCCGCTCACTGTGATGAAGAGCAGGACAAGCACGTTGAGAGCTGTGAAGGCTTTGTTGACCATGGTGGACTCTTTCACTCCAAAGGAAAGAAGCCCTGGGGACAAAAAGAGCAAAAGTGGCCAAGTCCCCTGGATGACACCAGGCACAGGGTAAACATTACTGAGACGGGTGGAAAAGGGAGGACAGTGGTGGCATCAGGAGGATCCGCAGATTTCCCTAGATGCCCCATTCTTTGCTCAGGGAAATGGCAAATCCTCAGAGGGGTCACCACCATCCTGAAGAGCCCATGGTGGGGCGAGGAGCTCATCGTACATGAAGGAGGGTTACACGGGGGGAGGCATCCTACCTGCCAGCAGGACCACCAGGCCAGCGGCAAACACATCCGGGTGCTCCGCCAGCCCCACAGAGCTCATGGCCGCGTGAGCACTCAAAAACCTCCCCACCTTCTTGCTGAGGAGCTGGTCAAAGGTAGCACTCCAGGCCCGGGCGACGCTGGCAGTACCTGGGGAGAGGTGGTGGCTGGGGCAGCACTGGTGGCCCTGTGGGGTCTGGGAGTGACACCCAAGCAAAGCAAAGAAAGATCAAAAGGGCCTGAATACCGATGACATAGGACAGCAGCAGATTCCACCCAGCGATGAACGCCCACAGCTCGCCCACCGTCACGTAGCTGTAGAGATAGGCGGACCCAGCCATGGGCACGCGGGCCCCAAATTCGGCGTAGCAGAGCCCTGCCAGAGCAGACACCAGGGCTGCTATCAGGAAAGAGAGGACGATGCTCGGGCCAGAGCTGGTCTTAGCCACTTCCCCTGCCAGGATGTAGACACCGGCCCCCAGCGTGCTGCCCACTCCCAAGGCGACGAGGTCCACGGTGGAGAGGCAGCAGCGAAGGCTGGAGCCCTCCGAGCTGGCTGGGACTCGCTTTCTGCGGGAAAGCTTCTTCAAAATGGAGAACAGGGAGTCCCAGCGTGGGATCTACAGGAGAGGAAAGCAGCAGCATGAGGATGCTGCAGCCCCAATGGCACGACCCAAACCCAGCGTGAATATGTTCCTTGCAGCTCCCACCATCCATGAGGTGCTTTCCAGACTCTGGCTGCTGCCTGTTTTCTGTCTCTGCCAGAAAAGCCACCCTGTGTGGAGCAAGATGGAGCTAAAGTGGCTGCGTTGTGCTCTCATCCCCGGTGAGAAGCAGAGCAATGCATGATTGGGGTTTGCTGGGCGCTGTCCGATTCATCCTACAGTGAGAGGGGACAAAGACACCTGCTTGTCCCCCTGCCAGCTCAGAAAATCCTATTGCTCCAGCAGCATCCCACAGGGACGCACAGCCAGCATTGTCCCAGCTTTGACACTGACACTACTTGAAATGCAGAAACTGGGCCAGCAAAGGAGGGATGGGAGATGCTCTCCTCCAGGAGCAGCTGCTGGCCTTTAAATCATAGAATCATAGAATCATTCAGGTTGGAAAAGACCTCTGAGATCATCAAGTGCAACCATCAACCCATCCCCACCATGCCTGCTAAACCATGTCCTGAAGTGCCACATCTACACATTTTTTGAACACCTCAGGAATGGTGACTCCTCTGCTTCCCTGGGCAGCCTGTTCCAATGCCTGACCACTCTTTCAGTAAAGAAATTTTTCCTAATATCCGGTCTAAACCTCCCCTGACACAGCTTGAGGCCAGGAAAGACCCATCTGCTCAGCTGAAGATGCTCCCACACATCCCATAAACTGTGGGTCAATGGCACAGCTCAGACTGGGTCCCCTGGGCTGTCAGCCTGTACAGGAATGCTCTGGCTTGCTCAGGTCACCGACGGGGATGTCAGTCCAGCAGAAACCCTGTATCGCATGATATTTGTGCTCAGGGAAAGCGAGGTGCCCTGTATGACACACCTGGGATTCATAGGGCTTTCCCCATCCTGCCTGTCCTTCCCTGGGAGCTCCCAGGACTGGAGAAATCACAACTGCATGCCTCCACATCCGCATGGTGCTGCCAAGATCTCCAGGTTACCCCGCAGCAAAGCAAAGTCCATGCTGCATTCTTCAAATCCCATTGTCTGGTACTTAGAGGGCCAGGGACATGGTTGGAAACCCTGCCCACCAGCAGCACCGAGGTCCCACACCATCCCTGCTGCAGCACAGTGCCCAGTGGTGACAGGGACTGCCTGGGGACAGTGCCCAGCACCCCAACCCACAGGATGGGGTGCTGCAAGCCTTCGCTGCATGGGGACCCCCAACCTCTGGGGACAGCCACCATGTTCAGGGGCTGGAGAGCTGCTGGCTGAGGCCAAGCCAGCTGGAGCTGCCTTCTCACCCCCCAGCAGGACCCACCCATTGCACCCCACCAGTCCCACCCAGGGCACCTCATCCTGATGAGGGTGAGGGTCTCACCATGGTCCCTTCTTCTGCAGAACAGTCTACTTACTCCAGCCATCTCTGGGCACACTGCTCCAGGTGCGAGCTGACCAGGAGGGCAAGCACTGGGCAGCCCCAGCCACACTCTCCCCTTAAATCCCTTTTGGGAGCACCCGGGCCCTCCCCACACCGACCGCTGCTCCGGGCTGCACAATGGGAAATCTATGCAGAAATATTTTTCCCACCACGCCTTCCAAATCACACACACGAGCATGCAATGCTAATAGGCTCAGGGGCATTATTGAGGGGGTTTAATTAACATGTTAAAGCTGCCTGGGCAGGTAGAAGGGGGAACCCTTACTCCCTGCCCCTGCTCCCTCGCACCAGCAGCCCCCATCCCAATCTGTGGAGCAGGCTTTGGAGGAAACCCAGGAACACAGCCAGGTCAGGGTGCAGGGGTGCACGCACCCACAGCATGGTACAGCTGTGACCACACCTCGGCTGAGCTGTCCCTGGGGATGCAGAGGGAGGTGAGCAGCTCCAAGGGCTGACAGCATCAACGAGGCAGAGGAGCAGACCCAGCTCCATAGGATGTTGGCAGCAGTACATCCAGCTGGAGCTCCCACAGGCAGAGCCCTGAGGCTGCCTGCACTTTTAGATATATATGTAAAACATACAATAATTGGGCACTAAGACCTCAGTTATTACCCACACCCTGTCACAACCCCATTACATAGAGGTCACATTCTTAGAGGAAGAAGTCCCCAGCCAGCCCAAGTGCAGCTTGTAGCAGAGCAGCCAGCAGCACCATCCACCACCTCCCAGCCCAAGCAACACCCACCCTATCCCAGCCCTCAGCCTCCCCAGCTCCTGTCCCAGCTAGGGGGTTGCAAAGACGCAACAAGACCTGGGTGCTCCTCCAAGGAGAATGAAAGAAGCACCAGGAATGACCCTGATGCAGTGTTTCCCTCCTTGGGCACAGCCCACAGCAGCTGAGCAGCAGAGCACAAGCAGAAGCCAGTACAAGCCCAGGGCTGGGCTTAAATAAGGGCCCAGGGCTGTCTGGGTGGGGGTCTCAGGTGAGGCTGCTCAGGGCCAGTAAGGCATAGAAGTGCCCTCAGGCCCCAGCACAGCTGTGTTGCAGGGCTGCTCCTAGCAGGGAGGAAACATGGGGGAAGCTATGAAGAGGACCAAGTCTGGGATCTGATAGGAGGCTGTGAGCTGGTATTTTAGGGTGAGGAATTAGCTTTTATTTCTTTTCATATAGTGCTCAGGCTGAGTCTGCTTATAGTATTTGTGGACAAAGCCTTCTGAGGCTGTGGTATCTGGCTCAGCACATCCTTCAGTTTGCAAGGAGTAGAGGAATGGGATATGGGCCATGCAGGAACAAAGCAAGGAAGGATGTAAGGGACTTAAAGCATAGGTGTATGCTCTAACCCTAATTCTGCTCTGTCCTGGCTGTGTGGGGCAGCCTCATGTCCTCAGTGCACCCTGTGAGCTCCTGGGCTGGCACGTCTGGGGCGGGGGGGCTCAGCACAGCGTGACACAGCCAGGGGCACCGGGAGGAGGGCAGGGCTGTTGTCCTGCATTGCAGAGCAGGGTGAACAAAGCTGTGCTTGTCACCCACGCCGCTTCACATGAGCAAGGTCTCCAGACACCAACGCCAGCCCAAGGGAACACTGCCCTGAGGGAACAATGGGGCAGGAAGGAGCAGCGGGTGCTGGCTGGCTGTCATCTCCTCCCTGGGGACACACACACAGCCCTGTGGCTGCATGCTTGCCATCATGTCACACCCAGCCTGGGGTCCCTGCTGCCCAGGACCACCATCGCTCAGGACAGGCAGGGCTGAGCAGCTCTGCTGCCTTGCAGCCCCAGAGAGATGCTCGAGCCAGCGGGTACCACCAGCGCCTGGATGCCTGGAAGGTTACACGCCGGCATCCTTCAACATCTCAAGGGGGCCCTTGGTTTTATCTGCTCCTGCTGCTATCGGCCAGAGCGCAGGCACCACTGCCCATGGCTCCTGGGGAGCCCCGCCGGCTCCTTCTGCAGTTTCTGGGCTGGCTGGGGCAAAGGGTGGTGGTAAGGAAGGAGCGGGGTTAACCTGGGCGAGGCAGGGAAGGGAAGGGCCTCAGGGCACTGCAGGCAGCGTGCAGCCTGCCAGGAGCATCTCTGAGAGACCCAGCCTGCATCTCCACCCAGGGCTGCACGGCGAG
>Ga0065711_1011482_pt1 | contig 10769 bp, 7 predicted proteins | sample Hoacrofraction12_FD_59098 | JGI IMG/M metagenome (GOLD analysis project Ga0065711, IMG submission 59098) | Hoatzin crop microbial communities from Cojedes, Venezuela - Epithelial fraction 12 v2 (version 2) | ecosystem: Host-associated > Birds > Digestive system > Esophagus > Crop | place... | reverse complement strand
CTTAAGAAATTGAGATAGCTACATCATGCGGCTGTTGGGTAACACCACTCACAATTCTCTTTGTGTATTGTTTTGTTTGTGTTTTGTGGTGGTGTTTTTTTTTTTTCTTTAACCATTAGGAACATTTACCTGGAAAGTCTTTCACCTTTTGGGTTTGGCTTGAAGCTATCCTGGACTTAATTAAAAAACACATTCTTCCTCTTTGGATTGATGGGTGAGCAACAAACAGCTGCATATTTATCTCTTTCTGCTTTGTCTTTTTTCTTTACTAATCTCAGTTTAAGCTATGCAGAAGCGAATTTGCAAAGAGTTTAGTACTTCTGTCTCCCTCTTCCCATTTATAACTTCTTGAAATCTTTGCTGAAAGGGAATACCAGTGAATCTCTTCAAAATGCAGGCTTAGATCTGTGTATCAGTTTTGTCAGCGTACAGCCAATACTGCGATGAATTTTATCATGCTTCGTAGTACTTGGAGCTCAATGCCACACGCCACGTGCGACTCGCATTTTGTCATAGCTTCAAGACCTTACAAAGCTTTTGCAACCACACTTTGAACACCTGTATAAAGTTTGGCCAGATGCACTGCACATTGAAGACATTGAAGTCTGTATTTCTTTTCCAAAAGCAAACCCATGATTTCCTGTTACACTTCAGGTACGTAATGGGATTTGTAAGCAAAGAGAAGGAACGAATTTTGCTCAAAGACAAGACACCAGGAACCTTTTTATTAAGGTTTAGTGAAAGCAATCTGGGTGGAATTACCTTTACTTGGGTGGATCAGTTAGAAAATGGTAAGTACAATTTAAGAAAAAATTAACATAAACCCCAAACTCTGCAATACATCTGTAATACAGGAGCCATGGTTTCTTGGGTTTAAAAGTAAAATTCATGCGTATCATGTCTTGGTGTGGTTTTGTGCAAGGTTCAAGTATCATATTTACTGAAACACAAACCGAAACTCTGAAAGTCTGCCTCTCAGTTCCTTACATTAACTCTCCAAGTTCATTAGGAGGTGTACCTGCTTACTGCAGACTTTAAATTAGTTTCCACATGTGCAGAAAGTACAACCTGAAAGACAGTAACATTAGTACGACCAGGTAAAACCCACGCCAGCATAAACTGCAAAAGAAAGGCAAAAATATGTTCCAGCTGCAGATGCTGATCTACTAGTTATTGGCGGTTATGGTGCCTTTGTATTTTTACAGGAGACGTAACATTTCACTCGGTGGAACCCTATAACAAAGGTCGCTTATCTGCACTGCCTTTTGCCGACATACTGCGCGATTACAAAGTTATTATGGCGGACAACGTTCCTGAAAACCCTCTGAAGTATCTGTACCCAGACATTCCCAAAGATAAGGCCTTTGGCAAACACTACAGCTGTCAGCCAAACGAAGGTTGGGCTCCGTTTCTGTTCTTTACCCTTCCTGCAAAGTCAAGAGGCAGTTTGAGGAATGGGAGGGAGGAGGAAGGGAGTAGATTAAGATGCCTTCTTTAATCGGCATCTTCAAGGGAACTGTTTTAACACGTCTATCATTTAGACAGTTTCATTTTGTAGACATATCATTGGTCTTAGTAAAAGAAGCTAGGAAATAGATCTTGGGGTAGAAAGAGTCAAAAAAACTGGTAGAAAGAGTCAAAAAAAGAAAAAATCTGACCTCTTCCTTCAGGTCAGAAAAAAACATTTTTTTTCCTGACCAATGCATTACAAAATTCAGTGCTTGGGTGTTCAAAGCAGATGAAACTGAAAAGTCATCCTGCTTATCGGCTTCATAATTGTGTTACACTGCAGCATGCTGTCTCTAATTTGAAGTTTTATATTTTCCAAACAACTTGGAAGACCTGCTTTATTCCAGCAGTATAACCCCTGGCAACTGCACTGGAAAATACAAAAAGGCTGAACAAGAATGGCTCCACATATACTCAGGCCCATGCTCTTTCTTGTCCAAGTTGCAAGTCAGGCCATTTTTAGATTAAACTCGCTCTCTCTCAAAAAGCCCTCAAAGCCTTGATATTTCTTTTTTTTTTTTTTAAGAGACAATACACATTCTTCTGGACTTTCAGTATAAAAGGTTACAATTCCATTTAAGTTCAAGTCTCTACACTACTCAAAACTACTTGGAGGCTACAAGTGTTTTTCCTCTTGATTTTAATTCAGCAGACTTCGCCTAATGCTCCAATCCTCTCAAAATTTACATATATGCCTAATTTCATGTGGAAGAGATCGCTGAAGCTGTATCTGTACAGACAGAGCTCCACGTAAGGGTCTGCAGAACTGAAATCTAGAGGCTCAGAAGTACCAAGCTTGTAGGGTTACAGCAGATTCGTTTTTGAAAGCCTAACGAGAGCTTTCATCAGCTGCTGTATTATGTTCCAAGATGGTGATTTATACCAAGGGAGTACAGTCAATTATGACACTAAGACTTGAACCCAAAGACTAATGTCAGGAATTCCCCTCATTTTTATGACTGCTTATTTAAGCATAAACAGGGACATTTCTTTTTAACGTATTACGGTCTGCAGCACTTAAAGCAGATAATAAATTCCAAATAAACAACAAAATTACTAGGCAATATTTAATTTCTCTAATGTTGACTTTTAGTCTCCAAGCCCTCAGATGGAGGAGGCAAAGGTTATGTTCCTTCTGTATTTATCCCAGTCTCCAAAATGTAAGTATCCTTACAGATGTATTACACCTCAAATATTTTTATTAAATCTACATATTGTTTCAAAGTTTTCCTTGCCTGCCTTCCCTCATTCAAATAGTTTGGGATAGCAACACATCGCGTGTTTTATTTGGCCAAGGACTGCTAAAGACAGGAAAGGGAAGTAAAGAACTTCGCTTCTACCGGGCTTTTCCCACCCATGTGGCAAAACTTTTGTAAAAATTGAATGCAGGCTTTACAGTACTCTGATCTACTTGTCTTTCACCATCTCCTACATTTTTAAACGTGTACCAGGTTGTTGGCGTGTGCTTACAGGGCCACCAGCAAGCCTCAGTACTAGCTTGACTAACTTAATAAGCATTCACCATACTCCACTGCTATGCCTCAAGTTAGAGAGATTCAGGTTGCTTTTAAGATTATTTTTGTGTTTTTTTTGTTTTAAGCTTAAATGATTCTACAGATCCACATTCTCCATCAGATCTTCTTCCAATGTCTCCAAGCGTTTATGCTGTGCTGAGAGAACACCTGAGTCCAACAGTGATCGAAACTGCCGTATGTTATAAACTTTTCCATTCATAAGTCAATACTAAGGAAATGGGACATGTACAACACCAATGCTGGTTATAAAAAGGCTGCTTGTACGATTATGAAAAAATTAGAACTCTTTCATCGCTTGCTGTATCACATTCTGAAACAATAGCGTAGACTTTTCCTGTTCTAAATGGGACAGCGTGCTGCAAGCATACCTGGAAGCACCGCGTTCTGTGAAATTGTCTGACACGCTGGCCAGTGAACCGTGAATGTCCTAACTGAAAGATCTCAGAGTTCTTGCACAAACGAAGCCTTTCCACTGACAAATACATAACCATTACACTAATTCTGTATATGGCACGCAGGACTTGACTTGCTCAGGGAAGCTGCCCAAGGAACAAAAATTCCCAATTCAAACTTGCACAATTTTTCAGTGCTGCAAGTTTCTACATGGGGTACCAAAGTGAGAAATTAAAAGTCACCTAAAAGGTTTTTAGCAAATAAAATTAATATTCACTAAATATATAGAAAGATTGGGAAAATACTGTACTAATGTCCTTTTTAAAAACGTTCTCCTTTACTGACTGACTAGAAAAAGAGTTCTGAATCATCATGGCTTAGGGTCCTTAGAGCACTGATATACACCCACTGGGGATTTGTCCAGCAGACTTATTAGGAAACACAGCAGTGGCTTGGCTGTAACAGCTTTAAAAGAAAACCTCCTTTTTAATACTAGCTCCTAGTTTTCTGTATGTTCAGTGATTTATGATTTTAAAATGGTTATGTATTTAAAAGCCTGTCAACTCCCCTCCCAATGCCTCTCTGTAAACACTCCTCGCCCACAAATCTAAACCAGAACCCTCTGTCCATGACAGCAAGCACAGTTAAACTTAATATACAGAGGAGTTCCTTAATATACACCAAGCTGAAGATCTGTTCAAGAGCAAAACATCTTTTTTTCTTCTTCACCTTTTTCTCTGATAGCACTCACGACAAACTATTTCTTCAGCTAAATTTGACATACTAGCCTAAATGAAAATTCTGCTTTAAAACCTACCACAACCAGTCTCGAGACATGTCCCCACTCATTTGTTGTTTCATTTATACATACAAAAATATTTCTGACCTTCTAAACTGCCTTTGTAAACTACGTATACATTTGCATTTCCCAAAGTTTTGGCAGTGAAAAGAATAGTTGGCTTCACTTTTGTTTATCAGCAGGCTCCAAACATGTTTTGGTTTCGTTTAGCATGCACTGTAACTCTCAAACCAGCTCTGTCCAGAGCTTCCAAACCAGCTGTGACCATCACCATCTTTTGGGGTCGCAACCACACAAAAAGACCGCGTTCGGTGATGAACTGGGAGAGTCAGATACAATCACGCTGCAGTTTTTAAGGGTACTACAGAAGTGGTTCAGTGCTGCTAGACAGTCGATGGATTTCTGGAGGCTCTTGGTAGAAACGTTTCAAAGTTCCGCTAGAAATTGCTGGAAAACATAGTTTTGGAATACTTTTAAAGAATTCCTTCCTCCTTTTTCCATTCTATTTACCTTGCTAAATGGGAATAAGGAAAACATGGAATTTTTTTTCTTTACCATCCTAAATTCACACAACACAATCTACCCTGGGGAAGAGCTGGGCAAGTACAGTAAGCAGACACTCTGCATTATTAAAGCAATACTCCTCCTCCATGAGATGCCAATAAAAAGCAGCATGCGAGATACAGAAAACAAGAGTGAAATCTGCAGCAGCACAAAATATCCTCCAAATCAGTCTTAGCAAGATACACTTTCTGCAGTCTTGCTGAATTCCCTTCTTCCCCCCTCTCCAGATTTCCGTACCTGCCGGGAAAACAAGATATCCAGTAGGAACCTCGCTATATGTATCCATAGGCTGCAAGAACCACAAAAATTGATATGAAAATATATTATTTTTATTGCAACTGTTCCCCTCACAGTGTTTTCCAATTCCTGCATTTTGTAAAGAACTAGAAACAGGATCCTCAGATCCTCACTAGTTTGTATTACGTTGTCAAAATGACACTGCCTTTACCTTGAGCCAGAGCAGGCTTCATCTGCAGTTGTTTCTGAATTAAACGGTTTTTCACAAGCGCAGTGAGACTAATCTTTTCCTTCTTCTCTTCTAGCTGAGTTCTCCTTACTCAACTGACTGAAGTTCCCATATTGGAAAAACGAGGAACCGTGTGAACACTGGATGGCTCGAAGATGCAATATAATTTTGTTCGTCGTCTTTGTAAATCAGTATTTCCTGGAAATCATGATGATGCTATTCTTGGGCCTCTTTCTGTTAGCAATACCATGTAAACGAGGCATCTTCTTCCTAGGGATTACAAACAACCTCCCACAAGTCCAAACTGCTGTCCTCACCAATAAAAGGCCAAATTCTTTCTGGCTTGGAGGTCATTTGACTTCAGTGGGGTCCAGAAGGAATACATTTTACTTGCAGAATTAACATCTGTAGAATTGCTATAAATCTGAGAGTATAAGAACAAAATGTTTTGCTTCTGAAAACAGCATACAAGGATAACTAAAGACATTAATGTGTTTGGAGAAACTAGGATTTATCACGTTAAATAGTTTCTGTTTCATCATCACCTTATATACCATTGGTTTAGCCTCTAATTTAAAGCGAATATTCTCATCCCCCTGAGTTCAAATGTCCCATACATGTCCGGGGTTTCCTTTTTTCCAAAGATGAACTACTTTCAGCACAGATTTTTATCTGCCACCACAGCAGAAGATGCAGAAGGAAGGCAGGCAAGCAAGGCCGGGAAGAGAAGGGAGCTCCAGAAAGCAAACAGACACAAAACTTGTGGTGTCAAAAAGGCCATCTCCCATTTTGCCACTGAAAGAGAGGGTTAGCAAAACTTGCCCCTCTCACAAAATAGTTGCAAAAGTAAATCTATTTGTGCATGAAGCACTTGGGTGCTACAGCAAGTACTATCAGAACATCCACAAAGGAAAAATCCTGATCTGACAGAGTTTGCATACTCTCTGGTAAACACAGACTGGGAAACATGGTTATTAAAAGTAGTTACTGAAAAGGTGCAAGCATTTGCTGACTGGGCAATTTGTGCTACATGACAGGATATTACATGCCTGTCAGACTCATTTAATAAGCAGAATAACTAGTTTTTATAGAAGCGGTAAATTGCCTTTTTGAAATATTCTCTTTTTTTTCTTTTGGGCACTGTTTGGTGCTGGGTTTGGGTCATTTGGTTTTGTTGTTGGGTTTTCACCCCAGCCCTCAATATTATCCCTAAAAAACTTTGTTAATAGAGTGATCTTGGAATCACCTGTTTATTATTCTATTTCATGTATGCAGGCTCATTCAAGATTTAAGTCTTGTATGCAGGATACGTGGTTAAAGCATGCAAAGTTCTTAAAACACACACAAACATTTGAGCATTTGCACCTTACACTCTTCTTGAGTAGGTACAAAGTAGGCATCTGGAATGAAAACATAACCTCCTAGAACCAGTAAGACCTGGATTTTACTTTCATTTCTCCTTTTTACTCACTCCTCTCGCCCACATTTGTGACCTTAGCTGAAAGCAAGTAAATGGAAACAGAGTAACGAGATATTCCTGTGATACACGGGAGCAGATTTTAAATGACCCACCATGTCTCCGTTAATTAATTCTGAGTGATTCAAAGCAGGCTGCAGACAGGGAGTCATTTTCTCTCAGAAAGCAGCACATATAAATAACTTTCCAGAACAACAAGAGCAACTGTGTATATAGTTTGGTAACAGCTGTAATTTATATGACCGCTATGAATAAAAACAGATTTTGGCTTAAAGGTGGATACCTGGACTTTTGTGGAATTTTTTCAAGGTAAAGCAGATTCTTGCCATCTTTTTGTTGATCTCAAGTCTGAACTACAAGCAGTAATACAGACTTTTAAAGTAGCAAGAGTAACTCCACCGTGCATCAGCCTAGTGCACGCCTTCTTATTCTAACCTGCTCTCACAACCTTAATACAAACAAAATGGGGGGGTACCCTGTGCTTTTGACCATCTAACCTTCACGAGAAGTACTGTGAGAAAGGTAGAGACACAGCACATGAATCAATCTTCTCTCTCTTTCCTCCCTTCTCCCCATGCAATGCAGCTCTTCAGGACTCTCAAGCCTTGAGCTGAAGACAACATATTTTGTGTTACTGAACAGCACTGTGGATCAGATTTTGGCATTATAATTTCTGCTGTCCTTTTAAACAGACTTTGCAAGGGGTAGGTTTAACATTCAATTGAAAGGCATATTACTTCAAACCAGTCTGATAGTTTAAAGGAACATTAGAGGCATTATCATTTTCTAGACGATACACATGTACAGCTGAAGCCTGTTTCCATTTAAAAAGCGAGAAATTTGTCCTTACACCACTATGAGCAGGAATACGGTTCCTTGTAAAATGACCGGGGAGGCAGGAGGGGAGAGAAAAACACGCTGAAAGGTATGCCTCAGATACTGCCAGGAGAAACAAAACATCTGCTTTCAAGTACTTTCACGGACAGTGCTTGTGCTTCCACTGCTTTGCAGCAGCAAAGTAAAAAAATAACAGGGGGTGAAAAAAATTTTTTTAAAAAAATCACATAATTGTGTCTTGCCACATCGCCTTAATGGTTGTAGTTAAACAAATGTAAATACTGTCAGTTACCTTGTACTATAGCTTTTATTTATAGCCACATTTATATTCACTACTGGGTAGCATTTCACCCCACAAAGTTTACCAAACAGACTTTGTTTCTTCCACCGACTGAGAACTGTCTCCTCCATCTGAGGCGAGAGGGGGTTACAAAGGATGCCAAGAAGGATCCAGCTATCCTGGAGACCTGCACCAAAGCCTGGACTTCCAATCCTTCCACTCTTTGTTGCGGTGTCACACAGGAGACAAGAACAAACAAGATCATGCGTGTCCCACAGCGTCCTCGCGAACACGGCTGTTGAAAGCAAGCCCACACGAAAGAAAATGAAACCTCTTTTGATAATCAGTGGGGAGAAAATTCCCAAACTGACAGAAAGCCGGGAACGATTCAAACACTCAGCCGCCTCCTGTCGAGCTCCAAAGCTTCCGTAGCTCGGATGGAAACCCGGGCTCCTGCTGCGTGTGTACAACCTTCTGCCGCACTCCGCCTTTCCTCCCGAGACAACGGCCGCCCTGCGGGGCTCCTGTGCCCTGCGGCTGCCCGGGGAGGAGAGGAGGCAGGAAGGGAGGGAGAAAGGGAGGGCAGCCCTGTCCGCAGCTTTCGCTTTCGCCTTCCCCTCGGCCGCCCCTTTCTCGCTCCCCGCCGCCTTTCCCCGAAGTCACGTGACGCGGCTGTTCCCGCGCCGCCGCGCCCCTCCCGCCGCCGCGCGCTCCCTCAGGCGGCCCCGCGCGCTCCCCGAGGCGGTCGCCCGGGGCTTGGCGCTTCGGTGCCTCTCCTCCCGGGGGCGGCGGGAGTCACCTCCTAACAGTCTCCGCTCCTAACCGGGACCCCCGGGCGGCACCGCTTACACCGCCCGGGCTCCCCCCCCGCCCCCCGTTACACCTGCGCACGCATCCTACTTCCAGCAACAGCTTCTCGCTCCCTTCCCGGCAGCGCTGGGAGAGGCGGAAGCCGACAGGAACGGAGGCCCTGGCGCCGGGTTAATAGCGCTGGGCAGCGTCTCCCCGCGAACCCCGGGACCCGCAGCGGCCCCTCGGCGGGAAGGAGCGCCGCGCCGGGAACACCCCGCCCTCCCCAACGCGGAAGGGAAAGGGGCTGTGGGGGGGGCAGCCCGCCGCCGCCGGCTCCCATTGGCCGAGGCCGCGGGGGCCGGGGTTCCGATTGGCCCCGCCGCCAGCCCACCCCCCGGCTCGGCGGCTCTGCGGGTACTTCTCGGCGCGAGCGAGGGTCGCGGTGCGGAGCTGGAGCGTGGCCTCGTTCCCACGAGTAAGTGCGGGCGGGGGGGGCTAAGGGTCGCGGCTGACAGGACTGGCGGGGTTGACATGGCCGCCCGGGGTACCGGGACAGGCCGGGGCTGAGAAGGGGATTGCCGGGGGGCGGCGGGGTTAAGCGCGGTTAGTGGGCAGCGAGGGGGGGGCCCGGGGCGTTAGCGGGGCGCGCAGGCCCAGCACAGCCGCCAGCAGGGCCCCTTTTCTCCAGAGACACCCCTGGGCCCGAGGGAAGGCAGGGCGGCGAAACGGGCTTGCCACCCCGCACCGCCTCACGCGTCGGCTGGGCAGCGGCAGGCTGATCCCTCTCTCCCCGCGTCAGGCTCTCTCCGATGCCTACTGCGCAAAAGGGGCTGCTTTCCCACTTTTTTTGGTGTTTTTCCCCTGCTTGCATCGCCAAGGATCATGTCTGCTGCATTATCATAGAATGGTTTGGGTTGGAAGGGCCCTCAAAGATCATCTGGTTCCAACCCCCCTGCCATGAGCAGGGACATCTTCCACCAGCCCAGGGTGCTCAGAGCTCCATCCAGCCTGGCCTTAGACACTGCCAGGGAGGGGGCAGCCACAGCTTCTCTGGGCAGCCTGGGTCAGTGTTTCACCACCCTCATGGGGAAGAATTTCTTCCTAATACCCGATCTAAATCTGCCCTCTTTTAGTTTACAGCCATTCCCCCTTGTCCTATCACTGCACACCCTTGTGAAAAGCCCCTCTCCATCCTTCCTGCAGGCCCCTTCAGTCACTGGCAGCTGCTCTAAGGTCACCCTGGAGCCTTCTCTTCTCCAGGCTGAACAGCCCCAACTCCCTCAGCCTGATTATCATGTTACTCTGTAACTGCCTCTTCAGACAGTTCTCTGCCACCACTCCTAAATCCTTTCCCAGTCTGGTTGCTTTAAGACATAGGAAGATTGGAGTACATCTTCATTTAAGCACTAGGGGAAAAAACATCCATTATCTAAATTCACACATCTAGACAAATTCTTCCAGTTTCCCTCACATTTAACTGTTTGCCTTGCTGCCACTACAGCAGACTCAAATGCTTTGTTACCGGTAATCTGCACCCCACATGCATCAAAGTCCTCAAAGCCCTCGCTTTAAACGTGATAGCACTTTTAACTCTCACTCGCTTCTCAAACATGGCGTACACGTCACTCGGCAGCCGAGGAAACTGGCATACAAACACTAACGGGCTTTGCCAGAAAGCCACGTAAAAGATAGCCCTTCACCCCCATGCTGCCCTGTTTCATGCATAGGTTCTACCACTCTTTTTTAAACAAAAAAAAAAAACAAACACCACAACATTGCACATGCAAGTGGACTTGCATCTCACCACCTGTATTCTCTGCCTGGACTGTTCCTTGGACATACCTTTACATGCCATTTCCACTACAAGGTGCTAACCTGCAGCCCAGTGAGGAGACGGCAACAGATCTGCAGCCAGAGATCACCTATCAGAACATACATAGAATCATTAAGGTTGGAAGAGACCTCTAAGATCATCAAGTCCAACCATCAGCTACTCTGTCACAGAAGCGTTGTTGTACAGCGTGGCTTCTCTCAGTCGTATCAGTTCATTTCAAGTAACCCGTGTCTGCTGCAGACATTACTTAATATAGCCTGAAAATTTGATCATGGGAACTAAA
>Ga0065711_1050577_pt1 | contig 10770 bp, 7 predicted proteins | sample Hoacrofraction12_FD_59098 | JGI IMG/M metagenome (GOLD analysis project Ga0065711, IMG submission 59098) | Hoatzin crop microbial communities from Cojedes, Venezuela - Epithelial fraction 12 v2 (version 2) | ecosystem: Host-associated > Birds > Digestive system > Esophagus > Crop | place... | reverse complement strand
CGGCCGGCCCCCCCGCCTCGCCCCGCCGCCTCAGCACCGGACTTGGGGGAGGGGGGCGCGTGTCCTCGTTGCCAGGGAGACGGCTCAAACGGCGGCTGCGTCCCCGCTTAACGGCCGGCGCCCGCCTCAGCGCTCCCGCCGGCCCTCGGCTCGGTGTAACCCCGGGGGCGCCTCGGTCGCTGGAAGGTGAAACCTGCAGCCCTGGGAGTCGAAGAGGTGCCTGCCGCTCAGGTGGCGGAATGCCCGGTTCTGGTTGGGGAAAGGTTTGGTGCTGGGCACCGGGTTTCCCATTTGGTGAATCTTGGTCAACCCAAGGGTTGCTGTGGTGCCGCGGGTGGGTGACCCGTTGCAGTCCGTCTCTCCCCGGGCGTCGATGGAGGGTGAGTCCGGCCTGCGGAGCGAAGCCGGCGTGTCTGCGCGGTCTCTGGCAGAGACCGGCTGGCAGCTGATACGCGCGACTGGCACACGCCAACGCTGGGGAGCAGCGTGCCTGGCACCGTGCGCTGCGATAAAACGCAAAAGAAATAGAGCTGTGGTTTGCAACTTAGCAGGGTGAGATAAACTGCAGGCGTTGATCTTAGCAAATAACGGGAATACATATATATTTTTTAAGCTTCTTACAGATTTGCTGTTGTAGTAGCAGGGTATCTTCCAGATGTTTCAGGAGCAAGTTGGGGTGAGACCTTTTTGCGTAAATGTTAATGGCAGCATTTGTTCAGTCCTGAATCCCGAGGCCCCAACCCCGTTAACTGTAGCGCGTAGGGTGAAGAATTCCTGTCGCCTTGCCAGTGCCTGTTGATTCTGGGATCTGCCTGTGTGAAGCAGTTGGCAGGGGTAAGGCCTCTCTCTGAGGGTTGGTCAGCAACTGTTGAGAGTTTTTATCTGAAAGCCAAGTTTACTGTTTAACTAGATCCTACAGAAATCCAGTAATGCGCTGAACAAGTAGTGTAGTAAACACAGATGCTTAAAAATCGACCAATATATAGCTACTCAGTCAGATCTCTTTATTCTCTTCAAGTTTACAAATGATTAGAGAGAAATTTTTACTTAACTTTGAAAGTATTCCAGACAAACTCCTTTCTTCTGTCTGCTTTTCAAATTGGAAATAATATGACAGTATCTGTAAAGCATTTTGTAGTTATTATGTACGAAGTACTAAGCCAGGTATGGATACTCTTGGGAAACTGTTGGGGAATAAGAAGATCTTTCTTTAGTAGGACACTGTAAGTAATGCAGTCATACCAATTAATGCCTCTTAAGCATAAGATATTTTTTTAGGTTGCTGACAGTTTTTATAAAATATATCATTGTGATTTACTATGCATACGAGCAACAGAAGTCTTGGTTTCTTCCTGCATATGTGTGCATGGAGAAAATGTGCATTTGAGTTGGCAGATGTGGGGAAAATAGTACTTCTGATCTTTAAAGGAGGGAAGAAGTTACATCAGGGTTTCTTCAAAAATGATCCAGTTAGATTTGCAGGTATATCTTGCATTCAATTCCAAGCGGGGGCAAGTGCTTTTAGGGAAGGGAATTTTAATATGGAAATTGAAGTCTTGTTTATTTAACAGTTTATAGATCAGCATGTTATATGAACCACACAAAATATGAGATTGAAGTATCATCTTAACTGTTAGAAAACCATGTGATATTCTGAAAGTAAAGATGACTATGCAGAAGTTAAATTTCTGGAGATATTTTTGGGAAAGCAAGTTCGGAAGTGACTGAATTTCAAACAGACTCTGAACAGAAAGCATAGAGTCTTGCCTTGGACAGCAGACTCAAGATTCCCTAGTATCTTCTAGCTGAGCTGTAATCTTGTTTGAGTCTATCTTCACTGTAAGAAGGATGTGAACTGCAGTGTCTAAGAAGTCTGTGTATTGCTAAATGCGTAAGTGAATTTGACTCAGGACTTGAATTTGAACACACAAAGAAATTTGAGTAACATCAGGGAATGTGGTTTTTTGTTTGGTTTTGTTTTTGTTTTCTCTGATTGTTCGCTTTGTATTAAGGGGAACAATAAATTTCCAGTTTACGGTAAGGAGAAGTATTGTTGAAACATCGGCAGCAGATGGAAATTTAAGCTTGCGTGGGCCTTTCCTTCAGTGGGTACTTGCGAAGTAAAGTGAGTGGGATTTGACCAGAGAAAATTGTGTCCATTAAAAAAAGTGTCAGTTTTTGTTATTTCCATTTCTGATTCAGAATGTGTTGCTTCTGCCTGAAAAATCAGAATTTGATACAATGTAGCTTTTGACACTGATGATCAGCTCCTACAATGCAGCAAAAAGGCACGTATTCAGTATGAAATTCATGGTACTACTGTGGTGGTGTTTTTGATCGACCCTGCTGACTGCAGTGTGGTTGACTTAATGGTCAAGAATGAAAGTAATTTAATGCCACGCTAGTATGGGGAATTGATGATTATGAATTCGACTAGAAATGTGAAATGGATTAAGTGAAAAATGAAATTAACTTAAACACTCAGCAGAGTGTTATAGGGAGAAACTAGCCGGACATAAATGTCATCCACTATAATTACGCTCACCTATAGTAACCACATAGTTGTCTCAATTTAATTCTTTTTAGCGTGAAGAAATTATCCTTCATATTTCTCATCCATCTAGGACTTTCAGATGGCACTTGGCAGTGTGTTCTGCGCTCTGAGGACTGCAGTTCCTCCAGAACTGATTGCGAGGGGGAGGGGAATCCCATGTTTGAATTCTTGTATCTCACTTCTTTGGAAGTAGTTAGAGGAACAGTGCCAAAGGCCTGAAAATTACAGAGGTTTTCCTAACAAATTATTCAATTTCAGGAAACCTGGTTTTTAATTTTTTGTTTATTCATTCCCCACAAAAATTAGTAACTTATTTATGGTATGTCAATCCAATTTCTTGAATTATTTGACAGTTATACTTAGCAGTGAAAGACACAGGATCCTTGATTTAGCAATTTCTACATCTTCACTTCGTATTCTGACTTAAACAGCCTTTTGACCGCTTATGAGATAAAATGACATCTGATGTTGCTTCTGTCATTCCATACGCTTACATTTGCAGGAGATTTGCTTGTAGATGTGTGCTTTTATTTTACAGGCTTTTCCTAACTTGATTTTAGAGGAATTTTTGAGATTTTACTATCAAAATTTGATTACTGGAAGTTATTAGAGAGTAGACACTTTTGAAAACATTTTTTAAACAATCTTTTAAAATTTATTTTTTGAAATATTGGCTCATGGGAGGGATTTACATTTGATTGAATTATGGGCTTTAAGCGGCTAGAAGCTTCAATTTGAGAAGAAGCTCGCTTGGGAGAGAATTTTTTGAGGGGCATCCCTGCTGAGTCTGTGAAGAAACTCCAGGGACCAGATGCAACTCTGTGAGGTAGTTTGAAGAGAAGAGAACGAAGCGATGATGCTGGAGTCTGGCCGTTTTAACTGGGAGGCCAGGAGAGCTTTGAAACTCCTGGTTCTGGGTGTTCCCATGTGAACCAGCCACCCTGAATCTGAATCTGCCTGACCTTTATAGAAAGGGAACTATCTAGTGTAGGCCGGAAAGGAGCTGCAGCGTGTTCTGGGCAGGTGCTGGTCTGTGTCCTAGGCCACAGTCTTTGCGATTTCCAGCATGCATGGAGGAACTTTGCTCTGATGACTGCTGAGTAACCTGGCCAAGCTGGATTCGAAAAATGTTTTGTCAAGATTTTATCAGATTTGTATTTTAGTTGCACTTTTAACTTTTAACGATGGGGAAAAACTTGACACTGAAATCCCTTACCAGACTTTTTGTGGACCGGCAGTGTTTGGCTTCCTTTCTTGGGAGGAAGTTTTGCACGCACAATATAACTGAATTAGAATACCTCTTGTGCTCTGTGCTGTCACTCAAAGGGAACATACCCTGTGAGAACTGAGGTAGTACTGATGGGTCTTTATATACCTACATATGTTGTTAACTCTTCACAATGTGTCTGTCTGTCTGGCTTGAGAAATGGAAGGTGTCCTTTCAAAAAATGACATTCCAGTAGTGAATGCCGTGCAACTTCTATTCACACTCATGCTGGTTTGAAGATATTGACTTTGATATCAGCAGTCGAAAGATTTCTCTGTGATGAGAAAGCAACAAAATGTGTACACAGTTATGAGTAAAATAAATTGGAGGCTTCAGAACATCAATGGTAGTCGAGAATATAGGATTTTTCTCTGAGTTGGATGACTACTCTGAACAATCATGTAAACTGAGAATGTGTTCTGCCAAAATTTCTGTAGCAATATGCTGCAGCAATTCAGAAGATCTTTAGTTGTAGAGAGTGATCTTTATAGGGTGATAAATATTGTAAATATTTTGATTCATCAGTATTTAAAGGTTATGGTTGTTTTGAAGAGTGTCTTTTTCTGCAACCATCTGTCTTTACTTTTCCTGACAGGAATGATATGTATAGTCGTGGGTTTTGACGGTATAGAAGATGTGATATTGCAGCCTAATTTAGTGTTGTGTTTTTCCAGAATGCTGTGATTACTTAGGGTGTATCTTAAAAACGTGTATGTGTATTTTTTCCTCTAGTAGTCTAAACTTTAACATCTTCAAGCTTTCTAACCCCTTGTAGTTCCAGAATAGCATTTCTTTCTACTCTTCAGTAAGAATATGCTTGAAAAAAATTCTCGGCATCACTAGTTTGGATAACAGGGGGCTTTTGTTTTGAAGGTATCATATCTAAGAGTGACTGAGGTCCATTTCTCCAGTGTTGATAAGACTTAATGTTTGTCCTGTATGGTGTGTTTGGTTTTTTTTAATAAAATGATTGGTTATGTGAAAACAACATTGCTTAGATTAGTAACAAATTCTGAAGTGGACATGAGCAAGATTATGGCCTTATTATGTCTAAAACATTTTCCATCAGGTTTCATTTCAGGTTAAATAAAGTAAAAGGGCTAGTGCCTCCTGTAAGCTAAACTGGAACTGTACCTGGCTTGTCAAGACAGAACAGATAAAAACCTGGGATTGAAGAAATGTCATCAGCATAAGTAGAATGTATTCTTGCCAGGTTTATTTTTGAAATTCTCTAAAATTGGTATTAACGTTTTTCCCAACAGCTACATTTATAAGAAGAGAATGGCTTTGAATAATATTTTTTCCTGATCTAATACAGATTTTAAAATGATGTCTTTAAACAATAATAGGCTGTTAGTAATAAACCTGTTAAAAGGTTCTCCCTTGGAGGCGATACGTCTTTCATGTGTTTTTTCACTTTTCTGTGTTACACTTGGTTTTGACAGCCCCCTTTCAGTCAGTGACCTTTCTTCTTGCTTGCATAAAGCGAGAAAAGAACTGAGGTGATGTTTTCAGGACAGAACTGGGACTTTGACTTCAGCGAACTGTGGAGATAAACATAGAGATCTCAAGAGCTAAAGGCAGAACTGATGTGTGGAACTGCTTTAGTGGGGATAACAGTACCTGTTTTGTGGGTTTGGAATATTCCTGAGCTGAACTTCCTTTTTATTCCTTTTTTTTTTTTTTTTTTCCTTTTTCTCCCTTAGTAGAAAGTCCAGGAAAACAAACAGGAAGGGAACAGAACTCCTTTCTAGCAGGGTCATGGTGCATCAGGCCTGCAGAGTGCACCGGAGAATGTGCCATACCGCTGCTGTGCTGAGCTTCTCATCCTCAGTGAGGTTACGCTAAAATACGCTCCTCATCTCTTGCAGTCTGTGGTGACTTTTGCATACAAATGCAACTGCTGTATTTGCTTGTTGGGAAAGTGCATAGGAAATTGAATGATGCACTACAACTATGCAATCTCATACATTTACTTTTCCTGTATGTGCTCCATTCTCCAAACAGAATCACAGAAGTGCAAGAACGTAGGAGTTGCTGAAATGTAAACAAGAGGGCTGGATGTGCTTTGCTTGCTTACTGAGGGGGGAGAACTGTGAAGTAAGAATTCAGCTTTGCAGAGAGCAAGTCAAACTCCGAATGTTTCTGTAGACAGGGCTGGCCTTCTAATACATGATGATCTCTTGCACCAACGTGACTGGGCCCTCAAGTATGTACTCAGTTTGAAGCATGCCATTTGTTTATGTTTTTTTTTTTAATGTATTTTATTAGGATGTTCAGTTTCTTTAAGACCCTTTAATCAGATCTATCGTGTTAGATGCTTTATGGAGTCAGATTCCACGCTTTAGATCTTTTAGATGCAAAAGGCAGAAGAGTCTTACTCAAAATGAGAACAAGTCATGCACAAAACTAGTGTACTATATACTTCTTGCATCTGTTCACATTTCCACAGGATTCCAAATCTGGCAGAGCGCAAATCTACCTTAAAGGGAGGAAAGATGCTACACAGGCCATTTGAATTTAGTGTCTTTGCTAATTAGAAGTAACTCTTGCACTGTGGACTTGCGTTGATTTTTAGTGGTGTTGCTGGATAAGTAGAGAGAATTGAAGGCTGTAGTAGCTGAGCCTTGTCAGATGCATTTTGTGGCAGTTTAAGACATAAATACCTCCAGCTTTCCCCTTCCCTCTGCTCATGCTTGCCATTTTTCAGAGTAGAGCAGGTGGCCTGCATTTTGACTGGTTGTGGGCACTGCCATGGGATGTCAGTTTGGGTTTGTACCGTAATGCCAATGGGATGGTGGCAATGCAAGTGTTGCCTGTGCTCTGGGGCAGGAATTTGTGGCAGAGCGCGGGGCATGTAGGGGAAGGGACGTGGAAGCATCTTCAATGGCACAGATTGTTTCAATGAATTACATGTTATGATGTCTCTACGTTTTGTCCTGTCACTGGTCTTTGTACTGTGAATATAAAAAATTGTCTTTGGAAACCCAAGGAATGAATTTTCGTAGGCTGCTGCTTTAGTCTGTGACTGATTTATTCTTTGGCCCAGGTAGTGAGAGAGATTACTATGTGATTACCAAGTAGTCCATAGCAAACCAGACCAAGCCCTGAACACTTAAAAGGAGGAGGAAAAAACCAAAAAGTGTCAGTATAGCTATGATGTTCTAAAGATATGAAAGAGGTGAAGGGTGGGAGTTTATTTTCTGTTTGTTTGGGAATTTTTGTTGTTTTGTTTTATTTCTGAGCCAGTTGATACAGTCTGTAGGAGGTACGAAAAAAGAATAAGGCTTCTGAACAGAAGTGTTTCTTTTGCTTAGACCTGAAGAGGGCACAGAAGTCTTAGCCACTTGTCTGTTTCTTTTCTAATTCTATTTCTGATCCTAATTAAAGATCAAAGATTAGAAAGTATTTGAGATCTTCTTTTTAGACTTTTTTCCTTGAAACATAGGCTTTTTTCCAAAGAAGGAAAAGTTGTGTCTCAGACTAAGAGGGGTAAGGAAAGGTTGAAGAAAATCTGTAAATTCAGCACATTCGATTTGAAGAAAAAAAAAAGAAAGCCCCTTGATCTGTTCTCAGTTAAGATTATTTTTCATCTGTTTCCATGTGATACATGCATTCAAATGCTGTCAGAAGAAACAGATTTTATCAGAGCATTCAGTCTAATGGGTTTACGATCCCTTATGCATCTTGTCTGGATAGATGGATGACAATTGAGTAGAAGTTGTGGGTCAGTCTCTCCTTGCCTTTCTATCTTGGTTTGATACAAGATGTTCTTCAGCAATACTGGCTTAAGGTACTCATGATTCCTCCGCTTTCCTGCTGCAGGTTATTAATCTTGTGTTTTGCTGGCTTCACGGTTTGTGGAGGTGCACTGTGGACTGAATCACCAGCGTGCCTCTTAAAGCTTTAAGAAAAAAACGAAATAGAACAAGACCCCCTAAAAATTAAAAACCAACCCCACAGAAGTCTCTGTGCACTCTTAAGCCAGGTCAGACAAGAGAAGGAAGTACAGCAGCTGGTGTTGCGGCTGATCTTATACCCATTCTATCTTGGGCAAAGCAACTGTAATGAATATATGCAGACTAGGGAAAGACATGTTGACTGCAAGTGCTTAGTTTTTTTCCATAAACTAGGGGGTAAAATGTGTTAAATTAGTATTTTTATTTACCAACTTCTTGCACTGAACTGGAGTAAGCAAATGTTTTTACTGCAACTTGCCATAAATAAACAGAAGAATGTTTCAAAATATGGACCAGCTTTTGTGTAGGAGAGAGCAATCATAGCAAACCGGTTCTGTGAAAAACTGAAAACAAATAAAAGATGAGCTGTTATTCATGGTTTAAAAAGCAGAAGAGATTGTGCACAAAAGAGGCAAGTTATTTTCAAATACTGAAAACCATTGTTTGTAAACCTGGGACAAATTTCAGTAACATTTCATGTTCTCCTGTTTTCAGTCTTAAGAAGATCTCAGGAAAGCAAAGGCAATGACTTTAACCAACTCCAGCCTCAGAGAAGGGTGAAAATCTGCTCGAGGTACTGCATTCAATACTGCTAGAAGTCTTTTGAACTTCCCCAAGGTATTTCCAGGAACATTTCCTACCTGTTTGAGTGTTACAATCTTGCAGTCACTTACAATGTTGCAGTTAGCTAAAGCAAAGAATGCTTTCACGTAACAAAACTTTTCATACAAGGAAAGCTCTTCTTTTAGTACTTAAATTAATGAGATTATTAACTACTACATTGAAGTTATGTTTCTTATTATTTTGTGTTCTTGGCATTTTTCAGTCTAACAGTACTGTATAAAGTGGTAGGTAGGCAATACTCAGAGGAGCAGAGTATTTCCAGTTGTGCAGCTGAAGAGTGTATGTATTTGTGATTTTGTTCTTTTTTTGTACGTAGTTGTTGTTAAATGACACAAAATCTCAATATCAGTACTTCTTTTTTACTTTATACTGATACATAGTTTTTGTGGCTGGGTGATGTCCAAGTAGCTTCATAGCTAATAACTAACATTGACTTTTTTGCAACTTTTTTGTGGCTTTCATGCAACCACACCTGTGCCCCAAAGAAAGTCTCTAGCCTTAAAAGATAAGGGTAGACTCAGACTAGAAATGGAGCTGATGAAGTGGTAGTAAAAGTCATGCCTAAAGCTGCACCTTTTTTCTTAGTTATTCCCTGTGTGGACCAGGAACCTGTCTTAAGCAATCCTGGGGTCTTCAGAGAGAATCTCTTGGTTGTACGGTTCCACTGGGACCAAATAGGCTGGAAAATAGTAGCCATAGATTACATGTTTTTGTGACTGTGATGGCAGGAAAAAGAAATACAATGGTTACTGAAGGGATGAAACCTTCCATATAAACATATCATTAGGACATGTGCTGTGTAGAGGTACCTGCTTAGCTCTGAACAAAGTAGCAAAGCCTACGGGAGCAGTATTGTTAGTACAGTGTTTTGTGTGGGTAACACATTGAGAAACTGCTTGGATGTCTCTGCCAACCTCTGCATTGGGCTGTGTTGAATGCAGGTGAGGTGGTGATCTTTCAGGAATTGCAGACTGGTAAATTCCAGTCCAGATTCAGAAATTTTATTCTCTATCTGTGAGAAATGGACTTCAAAGACCACACTTAATGATAAATTGCGGAAGTACTCAAGTCCCAGCAGCATTGCTGCGTTGGATTTCGAGTCATCTCTGTGAATGTTTGTATTGCCAGTAGCTCTTACCAAAGGAATGTCATAAATACTTAAGATCAAATGGCTTTTAGTTCTAGTTAGACTGTAGTTTGTATTCTTTCTCTCCTGGAAGTGGGGGAAGGACCCTTTGTTTGGTTATCTCAGAATTAGTGTAAATAAAGACGTGAAAGCTTGCATTTATTTTTCGAATATAATTGAGAGTTGCCTGAGAGCATGCTGCATAGCTAGTCACAGTGGTGATGCAACAGCTGCTGTCTGCTCACTGACTGGCAGCACTGTCGGATCTGAGAGTTAAAGTGCTGCAAGGTAGAGATAGATCTTTCAAGCCTATTTTTTAGTTATTTATTTATTTATTAGAGAAAAATTATCTTCTGATTAGGTGGGAGTGACTGTAGTGTTGCCAGGTAAATGAATGAACCTGGCCAAAGCTAGAAATCAGCCCTTTGGTTATAGTGACTCAGGTCATCTGGATGCAGTCCTGCACTTCTTGGCTGCATTCAGCACGTTATTGTCCAAAGATGGAAAGAAGCAGTGAGTCTGTGCTTAGAGTGCTGGATCATGTACAATACAACTTCTCAGTTCTTTGGCAAGGTGAGGAGGAGTCTGTCCGCTGTAAATCCTCTGATTCAAATCCAGGTTTTTGTGTGTGCCATTTGGTAAAGAGAGAAATCAAATGCCATTTAATTATCTTCTTAGTCCTTGGATCTATCTGCAGTATCGTTGGGCTTAGTCATTGGAGGGGATGGGTGGGCGCTTCAGGCCATCTTTATGCCAGTCAGCACCTTTTAGGCCAGTGTGTCTGTGTTCCCAGCTCAAGACATTGATGAATAGCATCCATTTGTTATATCGTTCAATGGCTTTTAATTTTAGCATTGTCAGCCTCAAGCATTCAAAACCCAAAGTCAGTTCCCAGACAACACTAATTAAATAAATTCAGACACTTTCCCTTAGCAGTCAGAAGTCTGGTGTTTTGTTATGTTTTCAAACTTCTCTCAGTGATCTTCAGACCTATAAACTTTATTCTTTGTTTGAAATCACAGAATGTTAGGGGTTGGAAGGGACCTCTGTGGGTCATCTAGTCCAACACCCCTGTCGAAACAGGGTCACCTACAGCAGGCTGCTCCCTGCAACACAACCTCCCTGGGGAACCTGTTCCAGTGCTCCGTCACCCTCAGAGGGAAGAAATTCTTCCTCATGTTCAGACGGAACTTCCTGTGCTTCAGTTTGTGCCCGTTGCCCCTTGTCCTGTCGTTGGGCA
>Ga0065711_1050576_pt1 | contig 10770 bp, 5 predicted proteins | sample Hoacrofraction12_FD_59098 | JGI IMG/M metagenome (GOLD analysis project Ga0065711, IMG submission 59098) | Hoatzin crop microbial communities from Cojedes, Venezuela - Epithelial fraction 12 v2 (version 2) | ecosystem: Host-associated > Birds > Digestive system > Esophagus > Crop | place... | reverse complement strand
AAAAAAGTGTTTCCTGGTCATCAGACAGAGCCTCCTGCATTTCATTTCGTGCCCACGGCCTCTGGTCCTGCCACTGGGCACCACTGAAAAGAGCCTGGATCTGTCATCTTTACACCCTTGCTCCAGGTGTTTGCACGCACTGACGGGATCCCCCTGCGCCTTCTCTTTGCCAGGCTGAACAGTCCCAGTTCTCTTCGACCTTCCTGGTATAAAGAGATGCTTCAGACCCTTAATCATATGATAATCAACCTTAATGATCATTTGGTCATAATTTGACAAAAGAAAAAAATCAAATCTCAGCAGTGAAACAGATTAGATTAGAAATTTTAAGACTATGAATTCTAGTTCTGCTTTGCTTTCAATGTATTAGCCCTTTCATTAACACAGCAAATTAGTTCGATTAGGTGTACTTTTAGATAAGGGTCTTAGTGGCTCCAATGTTTAACACAAATGTATACCCATAATAAGAAAACAGAAACAACATCACAACTTACAATTAAATTAAGAAATTTAATGTGATAAGCATCCAGTGTTGATGTTAATGTTGACTTTGCCAAGGCTCCGTCTAACAGTTTTCCAGTACGCATTGATGTTTACTTCACAAACCAGTTCTGATGTCAATTAGAAGTTGAAGCTTGAGATCTAAAGTGCTAGCAACTAATAGTTTTCCCCCATATCATGTGTGTTTACCTCTTCTTCACTGGCAGAATTTATGGCATTTATAAATCTTTACAGAATAAACACTAAATTTACCAACTACAAAAACCAATGATTAAAATAAAACCTCAAGCTCAAAAAGTCATTTTTTATGGTGAAGGAGAACAAGTCTGATAGTATTTTATTACACTGCAATACTTACCAATGTCATCATCTGTCCTGTCTATTGGGTCTTTCTCCAAGCAGTCTCTAACAATATCCCTACTCATCAAAGGATCTGATGCCCTTTCAATGTCTTCTTCATCATCATCATCCTCAGAATCCACTGCTGTCTCTGGCAACCCACTGAGATCCATATCACCAGCCTCACTTTCTGTAGCCTAAATTCATGTATAAACAATTAAAAAAAAGAGAAAAAAAGAAATTCAAATGTGTTCTTCACTGCTACAGTTTTCTCGTTAAATATACGGAAATGGCTTCTATCACCTAACAGATTGCTCAAATTCAGTCTATTTTTTATATTGCTTTTTTCTTTACATATCTTTTTAAAACAGCTAACCATTAATCAACCCACAACCATTGTTTAAACAGAGCTTTTAACACTTGTTTCAATCAGCCACACATAAACAGGATTCAACACACACTGTTTAATCAGTAAGTCCTGGGGGAATTGAAGGCAGTTACACTTCAAGGAACAATTTATTGGAATATTAGCTGAATACATATTTTTTAAATAAATAGTTCATTTAAAACCATCTGTTTCAGTCCAGCCCCAACTTTACATTTTCAGACACTTAGGAATGCAATGTAAGTGGACAGTTTGGGGAAATAAGTATAGCATTAAAACGCTACAGGAATTTTGCTATCTCCCAGTAACCTAGGACTGTATTTTTTTTTTTTTTTACAATTCCAGTTGAACATAGTTAAATATGTCTTTCATTTGCTGATAAACAGTGTAAGACTTCAAAGATGCAGAAAAAATGTGAAGTCACTGCTTAAACACCACAGATGGACTACACAGAATATTTGCCAAACTTCACCTCCATTAAACTGTATCACAATGAAGGAAAACATACCCCATATATAGCCTGAGGTCATTAGTATAGCACCTAAAGGCAAACACTTTTTAATGATTCAGTTTTAAGACCAAACACTTAATAAATCCCACAAACATTTGTCTGGCACGGCTGATAAAGCTGCTTTTTCTCAGAACGTGATTTAATACTGCGGCAGCTGCCAAGGCTCAGCTACAATTTTTAAGGAAATGCAAGCTTCTAACGAGCAAGTCTGAAGCCACAGCTTGAGAAATCAAGTTTCACACGCCTTATAGGGATGGTTTGTTTCTGAGACTCTGGAAGCACACAACGCTTTCACGTCTACTTTGAAAATACGACATGGGCCAAACACAGCTACTACAGCCTGTTTTATCTATCTGTCTCTCATACTGGAAAAAAAAAACAAACCAAAAACTAGGTCACCGTCCAACCACAGAGCAGGTAAGACAAACTACACTGGTGTTTTTGTAGCATCATCTTCCCTGGCCCTGCCTCTCTGGCTGTGGCTGACGTCTGTTACGTTAATGCCGTTCTCCACAGCCACTTGAAGAATGGCAGTACGTGGCTGGTGACGGATCAGGGCAGCTAGGGTCATTCTCCAAGGCTTCTGTCCTACAGCACAGCACAAGCTTTGGAACAGGGCCTTATTAATATAAAATGCATAACAGCACCTACACAATATTCCAATTACTCTCACTTTGTGGTTTGGGGTTGTGGTTGTTTTTTTTTTTTTAAAGAAAATTGCTGAGTGTTTCTTAAGCAGGATAAAGAAGGAATTTATACTGGCCTCCAAACAAATCACAAAAATGATAGCACTGATAATATTTTCATTATAAGTCTTACTGTGTTTAATATGCATGCTCCCTATGATGTATTTGAAACAGTTGATCTAACTACTCTTACAAAATAGCCTTCATCAAAAGCGACTGGTGGAAAAATTAGTGATGATGAGTCAGTAGACACAGAGCTTATGACACCGATCTGTCAGAATCAGAAGTCTCCAGCCGCGACAATCCCAGTGACAGCGGGGCTGACTAATTCACGAGTCAGTTTTGCAGCTCTTCCCATGACTAACAAGCGCCTCTCCTGCCTGCCCAGAATAAGCTCTCTCAAAAGCACGTTGGCAAGACGAATGTAGAACTAAATTTAGTCACATGATGACAACATACCTGAGAAAATTAGGCATATTGTACAAAACTGATTATTAAAAGAGAAATTATTTGACCGTCTTAAAAAAATAAACCAAAACCAAACAGAAGTGGGAGCTCTATTGTCAAGAGAAGTTGATGCTATTAAAAAAAAAAATTTCACACAAATTAAATGCAATTATGTATTCAGAAAATACTTTAAAAATTACAAGTGAAGGCTACCGGTATTTCCTGAAGATGACCACTTCTTACAGAGCTAATTAAATCTTTCTGACACCTTGTCATTGGTAGAAATCTGAATGATAAAGCAACTATTTCTAACTTACTAAATTCTCCAAAAATATAACTCACTGCAACAAAGCAGCACAGAATTGAATGCAACAATCCACAGAGTAACAAGAAAATTAATTAATTTAACTTTAACCTTTAAAAATAAACCTTGTCTTTTGACAAAAAAAAAAAAAACCACACAATTTTTTTTCCAAGCAATTTTCTGAAAAAGATACAATTATGCAAAAATTAGCAAAGGAAGACAAACACAGCCTTTCCACACAGGCAATATGCATTCACAGTAGTAAAGAATCAAACAATTCATCCCACAGGGACTCCTTCTCAGTTCATACATGCAAAAAAGTCTTGCATGAGTTTTGTTACATTATTAAGAATAATTGGTTCTGTCTTCATGCTAGAAGCATGCACCAATTTATCAAAAAAGAACATTTAAAATACCTTCTTTAGGCTTAGTAGCATCAAGTGTGACATTAAAGATTCAAGGTCCTTTTGCTGACACATTAAACTTCATAACCCACCTACTTAGAGTACTTTCGTACTCCCTCATGCGTTAGAAAAAACCAAGCATGTCCACAGAGGAATCCTTAGTTATGAAGCCAGAGCCATACATTTGTGTAAGACTAAAGGGAAAACCTCGATTAGCTCCTTCGAGGATGGCGGCTTCCCCATAAACCTCAGCAGCAGCAAATCCAGAACACAAGATGAATACCCTACAGAATTTGTACTACAGTCAATCATGAGGCTTAGAGCTTCCCAGGGCATTTAATCAAGGATGAAGCCCACCTTGAAAATCAGCGCTTTCATAGGTGCATGATGTCCTTCGTTTCTTGGGTAATAAGAGAAATTACCTTCACTTAAATAAATCTAAAGAGACTGTATATAAGAAAACACGCTAGCTGCAGCTTAAAGTACAAAACAATGTGTCTCCAAAGTTTGAACACCAGTTGCAATGAAGATTTTCTTCGCAGTTGGAAAGATGGCATGAAAAACACATAATGAAAGCCTCATATTTCATTTGTCACATCACCAACAAGTAGGTTAAGAGACTTATGACAGACAATCCCACTTTCGGGAAAACACAAGCCTGAGGTGAAGAGTTATTTCACATCTGGTACCTAACGACACCTGCCCAATTTTAAGCAGTGTCTATAAAAGCTAATATTGCAGTAATACAGAAATGGTTGTTCCAACTGCTAAAGATCTCCAAGACCAAAGTCACTCCTAAATTCAAGTAATAACAGCTAATTAAAGAAATACCATGAAACAACTAGGAAAAGATGGACAGTAAAGGAGCCTTGTATAAGTCTTCTCAGTTAGCCTTTGGTTCCTTGACTGATTCTAGAAGGAAAAAAAAAAAAATTCAAAAAAAGTAACATCGTTCATTCCCCTTAGGTCAAACTGGGCAGACTGGGGATACAGAAGACCCTCTTGGTCCCTTCAGACTGGTATGAGAGGAAACTGATTAAGCCCAATTCTACTGGTCTTTCATTTTTTTGGAGACATCATGAACACGGACATAATGAGAGTGGCGGTAGACTACATGAACAGCTAAAGAAGATGACCTCCTTTACTGCCTCATTTTCTTCTCCAACCTATTTTTGGGTATCTGTTGAGAAAAAGATCAGAAGAGGCTAAGTGGGATGTTGGCTTAGCGAACAGATCTACACCTTTACAATCAAGTAGCTCTCCCTCCCATACTGTACCTGCTTCATCACACATGCCTGCACACAAATACCACCCTTACTATGGGAAAGAAAGTGGGAAGACTTGGAGAACTGCTTGCAAGATGACTGGCTCTGTTTCAGGTGGCTTTCGTGGGTTTCTTTTCTACACTGGTTGGGGGAAAAAGCTTCCAGCTGATCTTAACAATATAAAGAGGAAAAAACAGAAAACCCTTAAAATTAACCACATTATCTACTGATTTCTTAGTGTTTTAAACAGAATATTTTAGCCTACGCTTTTTTTTTATTTTAACCACTTATAGGAAACATTAAGAAAAAAAAAGCATCATTTTGAGTAAGAAACCCCCTTTGTGATTAATGTCACCACTTAAACTGATAATCCAAAATCTCCAAACATGCAAGAGAAAAACACTGGGACAAAATATAAAATGAAAAAGGCATAGAAGACACTCATTGTGCAAACCAGAAATATGTCTGTCTGCCGCAGTCCTTCAAGTCCACAAAGCTAACAAAGAAAGCAGCTAAGCTTGGCTCAAAAAAACAACACCCCCACCTTATTTCTCAATCATTGTATTTTAAGGGCTAAAAAATTAAACAAAAAAAAAGAAATTAAAAACATTTATCATCGAAAACATTCATTTTTTTACTTCATAATTTATAAGCTGATACTGACACAAAACACCAAGAACACTGGCACTACACCTCTTGTGAAATCACGTGCAAAAGTCCCACTAGCTTCAAACATTTCCTCCTGCCATTATACAGCACACTGGATCCAGCTTTTCCACCGAGGGAAATCACGGCTGGGGTTTTGTTTCACATTAGCTTTCAACTCACTGGGCAAAAGTTTACAATATAAACAAACTGCTATGAAATTCAATCCACGTAATTATTATATGTACTTGTTTCTTAAAGAATTATCATATACTTGACAATCAATTATGGCTATTACAGGCAGTAATAAGGTAGCAGAATTATTTTTTTGTACTCTATTGACATGAGCACAAACGGCCACGAAATACCTTACAACTCCTTCAGTCTAAGATCTTTACTGCACTCTCTCTTTACATTTATTCTTTCATTATCTACCACAAAATTTACAGCACAGCAGCCCACATCTGTCGCAGGAGTCACCCCAAGCAGTTTCCCTCCCTCGAGATGGAAAAGCGTAATAATCCAGACAATGCACACCAGCAATGGCGGCCTCCCCTATCGCCGATGCATCGCCCCGTTCTCAGAACAGAGCAGCACTTGCCCAGACCGCGGGCTTCCAGCAGAAGGACCCTGGAAGCTGCTCCTGGGCTGGACTCTGCAAAACAGATCACAGAATCACAGAATGTTGGGGGTTGGAAGGAACCTCTGTGGATCATCTAGTCCAACCCCCCTGCCGAAGCAGGGTCACCTACAGCAGGCTGCACAGGACCGTGTCCAGGCAGGTCCTGAATGTCTCCAGAGAAGGAGAATCCACAACCTCCCTGGGCAGCCTTTTCCAGTGCTCCGTCACCCTCAGAGTGAAGAATTTCTTCCTCATGTTCAGCTAGAGCTTCCTGTGCCTCAGTTTGTGCCCACTGCCCCTTGTCCTGTCACTGGGCACCACTGAAAAGAGTCTGGCCACTGGGATTGTCGCGGCTGGAGACTTCTGATTCTGACAGATCGGTGTCATAAGCTCTGTGTCTACACAGAGGACCCGAGTGCACCAGGAGTGCTTGGCCAAAACAGCAGGGAATTCAGCAGGACCTGGTTTCCCTGAGCTGTTTCAGACGTGCTTGCATTACCCAGAGCACTGCACTGCAGAGGCCGATACTGTCAGAAAGACTGACTCCTTCTGAAGGTAAAACCTCTTTATTTTGCATGCGGCAACTTGGGGGCAGTCTGCACAGGCTCTCTGGTTTCAGAGATGAAGGCTTGGGCTCTCCCAGGAAGACCTTCTGGAAGACTTCTCCGAGTCACCATATTAGACTCATGAGAAGACCAAAGCTGACATGGTGCAGACTCCTATGCAACGCACACGCCCTGAGAGGGTCTCGCAGAGAACATTCCCGGCAGCAGGCACGCGGGGCCGGGAGGCAGCTGCCGGCCTCGGCACAGGATACGGCAGGGACCGGTCAGCCAAGGAGAGAGCAGAGCCAGCACGGCAACACCTTCCCCAAACACAAAGGGGAAGCAGGCTTACCTCTCCCCGCTCTCAAACTGGGATCACCATCTGGTGATATACATGAGAGGTATGGAAGCATTTAGAAGTGTACAGGAACAGGTATAGGCTTCCATATAGGAAGCATTAAGTAACCACGAGCAACAGGAGTGAGCAGCCAGACGCAAGAAGCAGCACTGAATGACTGACTTTGCCAAACCAACACAAGTATTGTTCTTGGCAAACACAAGCTGGCACATAACCCTAACATTCAGCATCCCCTTCCTCTCCAGTCACGTTACAGTTAGTCCCTTTATGAACTTACTTCCTAAAATAAAAGTAACAACATTTAAGGACCTTCCTGATTGGCACCTGAAGTATTTTTGAGACTTGAGTGGGGTAAACACAAAGGATTATTTTATTTTGGTAAGTACTTCTCATCCTAAAAGAAGTTCTTTCATGTACAACATCTGACAAACAAATTTAGTTACCACATTAATATTTAAAATGAAATATTCTCAGCTCAATGCTGAAAGCATCTGAATATTCAGCTTCATGATTTATTTAAAAAAAAAAAATCTTAAAAGGCCATGAATGCATTTTCACTGCAAACAGCTGCTCTTCAGGCTAGAGAACTAAAACTTACTAGGATGCAAAACATGACATATTACCTCAGATTTCAATGGTAAAGATCTAATTAATAGTACAATTTTAAAAAGAAAACCTTTATTTTATTTATCAATTGAAAGATAAGATGGCAATCTTTCTAAATCATTCCTTTCTACTTAGACATCATGAACAGAAGTCCACTCTACTGAACAGAAAAACGCCACTAGATACAGAATGTGAGGAACAAGAGCACTGAGCTTTGCCTCAATACCTACCTATTAAATTTGAAGCAGAAAAATAGCATGGAGATGACTTGCTTATGGTTTACTAATTTTGAATAAACACTTGGGAGAGAACTAAAAGGCAAAGAATTGAGAGTTGATGACTGATGCAATCTCTCGGTTTAAAAAAGCATTTGTTTATTTAATCTTTGACTTGATCCTAGAGAATTCAAATTACAGCCTTTTTATTTGTTGTGGGGTTTTTTTGGCAGTACTTTAACTTAACATTGCTACTACATTTCTTTAAGTCTGAAATTGAGGTAAGAAATTAATTAATTACAATATCAGAAATAATTAAATCAAACAATACTTGGTACCACAAAATTAAATTCAATAATTTAAGAGCCTTAAGTTTATCAGTTTCCACACTTGAACTTACCAATTCATTTCTTTAAGTATGTGTATTAACACAAAAACATGAGGTTACATTCCACAACACATTTCTTAATGTTGATATGGACATAGGTTACTTTAACAATTACTCAGTCCTCAATACATATTATCTGTGCCAAGACATCTTTAAATGAGGTACTAACTCTAGAGTAACGGAAGAAACTAGACAATATTTTTTAAGATCACCAAGAATTACAAGGTATCCTCAATTACTTTTTTAAATTAAATTGAAAATAATATTTTAAAAGTAGGTATTCCCCATATATATACTTCATAGAACCACTGACTCTCTTCAAACAAAACGATCCCAATGATTCTATCACTGCAAACAAAATTTGTCATGGGAGTCATACACCAGGTTGGTGACTATATGAAGAAGTATTTCTCTGAAGCTTCAGTACAGTACTAACTTTTTTTTAATTTCCAAGAAATTCAGTGATGCTCTTCACAGTTACAAAAATTTTGCTGAAATTCTGCGGAAATTTACTCCAAACTTATCTAGAGAATAACTGTACGACTATAACTGAATGCCACCTACAACTGTGTCTCTAGAGGTACTTGTTATTTTTACGTTAAAATGTAAAATCTTTGGAAGGAGAGGTATGAAAATCTCTAGAAGAACAAAGCTGATTTTACACCTTCTTCACCCTCACAGAATAAACCTAAATCCTGTCTTGAAGTAATCCTCTCAGAAGAAATTCTAACAAACGTACTTGACTGGCATATTCTATGCTTAAACTGCTCAGGTACTTTGACATTTTTCACAAAAATAAACGTTTGCATTATGGCAGTTGCTATCTGAATTGAACTGGGACCTTTATCTAGCCCGTCTTCTCCCACAGAAGAGCCTAGAAGCTCATTCACCTGAAGCAGACTACATGCTACAACTATGCTCACAACGGAACTTGTCTGTATTTGTACAGATAACGCTTGTCCTGTTGTTTAAATGGCTACATTTGCATTTTTAAAAGCATCCCAAATAAATATTCTTCCTCTGCTAGTAAACAGTACTTCATGTAGAACTGGGCTAGTTAATTTTTTATGATTATTTTGATAGAACAACATTTTAATTAGATTTGATTCTTTTCTTTTTTCAGAATAACAAATTGCTGTGCTTTCCTCTCACAAGGACAAAACCTCCTCTGGCCCTGCAAGAACTGTAAACACCAAGTGAAGGATGTCGACTTCCTCATTTTATTTTATTTCAGCTTTTTTCCCGACTTACATTTAGAGGAAGCACGCATATCCCCAAGTGCCCTAGAGACCCTCTGGACCAGTTTCACAGTTAAGCCTCTCCAAACTCAAGCTCCTCCAAAACAAGAGCGCAGATCTTTGCGACAAGAAGCCCCCTGAGAAGTCTAACAACTTCAAAAGCCTCACCAGTTCAACCTCCCCATCCTTCCCAGGACAGCCAGTAGAGAAAGTGCTACGGAGGAGCTGGCACCAGCTTGACAGGGTGGGGAAGCTGGAACAGGCCCCTCAAGTCAGCCCAGCACAGGTTGCTCACTGCAGATTTCTTTCTCCCTACCACTGAATATGTTTTAGATTTTGAAGCCAACATACCTAAGAGCTGTAAAATACAGTATCGCAAAGAAAAAAAAAAAAAAAATCCCTCGCACTACAAGGTCCTAAATCTATAGTTCTGAAGTCCTGAGTCAGCTTTTAATCCTAACCCCAGGTCGCATGCGCTTTTCGTCAATCGAACTCGAAGTCTGGTCTCCTAGCACTGAAGGCCACAGCTGCTGCTTTACGTGCGGCAAACCAGACAGACAGACAGACAGGCGGACGAGGTGAAGTGCTGGAGTCAGGAACAGAACCCCTCTACCTCCAAGGTCCCACCAGGGACCTCTGCTTGGGAGGCCGCGTTGGCGCTCCACGCTGCAGTTCAGGAACATTTCCGCCCCCAAAATCACAAATTGCAAAGAAAATTAATGAAGCGCAACCCTGGAGCTCTGCCAAACGCCAGCTTCACTTCCACATTGCTGACTCGGGTCCTGACAAACTCCAGCAACACACCTCGTGCCACTGCTCTGCGGGTGCCTTGCTGACTTCTCACAAACATCAGATCTAGGACGTGGCAGCTAAAAGCCTGACATTATCACGATTCAAATGAAAATTAATTTTTTTGAAATCTGTCGAGTGCTTCTTCAGGCAAACCCAACAACAGGCAACAGCACGGGCGTTCAGCTATTAACGTCCCAACTGCTGGCGACTGCACCTCCCCTCAGCGTCCGTTCCAGTCTTACCTGGTAGATATCAGAAAGGCTGCTGCTCCCCGAGTCACTCGTGATGCTACATCCCGAGTGACTGGACGAAACGTGGGTCACCTGTGGGTGGAGACTGTCAGTAAGGTGCAGCTTTGTGAAATCTGCAGGGAGCTATAGGTGGAGCAGAAAAAGCAGCATTACAATTTGAGGTAGACACACAACAAAATTAATTTAAATCACTTATGTCACAGTTTACTCCCTGCCAAGTACCAAGGATATTAAGAAAACAATTGGGGCTTGAGAATGCAGAGTGAAA
>Ga0065711_1050574_pt1 | contig 10770 bp, 5 predicted proteins | sample Hoacrofraction12_FD_59098 | JGI IMG/M metagenome (GOLD analysis project Ga0065711, IMG submission 59098) | Hoatzin crop microbial communities from Cojedes, Venezuela - Epithelial fraction 12 v2 (version 2) | ecosystem: Host-associated > Birds > Digestive system > Esophagus > Crop | place... | reverse complement strand
GGGGGGGGGGGGGGGGTGTCTCAGCAGAGCAGAGGGGCAGAATCCCCTCCCTCACTCTGCTGCCCACACTGCTGGGGATGCAGCCCAGAGCACAGTTGGCCTGCTGGGCTGCCAGTGCACATTGCCAGGTCACGTCCAGCTTTTCATCCACCAGTACCCCAAGTCCTTCTCGGCAGGGCTGCTCTCCATCCCTTCATCCCCAGCTTGTACTGGTACCAATGGGTGCCCTGACCCAGATGCAGGACCCTGCACTTGGCCTTGCTGAACCTCATTAGAGTCACACAGTCCCACTTCTTGAGCTTGTCCAGGTCCTTTGCGGGGAGGCAGTACGCTTTCTTTGACCTTCCTCTTCTGGCTGACATACCTGTAGAAGCCCTATACTTAGAATTTTTTTTGTAACAACACTAGTACTTGCAAGTGTGTGATAAACAAGCTGGACTGCTGATCTAGACCAATACAGACATTCACCCCTCCAGGTGGCTTCACCGTAGTTGGAAGACCATGTATTTTCCTACACAAACAACATGTTCGGAAGGTGAGGGTTGAAATGCTGAAGAAAATACTCTTCAGACAGAAACAGAACAGCATGTCAAGGACTGACTTTTGTCAAACAGGTGACCAGCAATGTGTTCAGCAATTCTGTCTCAGCAAGGGTACAAGAAGTTCAACAAGAGCAGAGAAAAACGAATGCCACTGAAGTAGCAGTAATGCAGAGACGCAGACAACAGATGAAGAAAAACAGCATTAGATATGATGAATTATATGGATTAGAAACTGCAATGTATAGAATTACTAATAAAAAAATCCAGCTCAGTTCAGTAACAAACCTAGCAGTGATGTATATAAATGAAGTATGAACTTGCCAATGTTAACATGGAAATGGTCAATAAGTATTTCTGACTACACATGGCAGAAAAGCAGGACAATTTGTGTATATGACAACTGTGCCTCCTCCAGTTCATTAGGAACCAAATGGAAGGTTTTTATCCATAGGACTACATAAGCGAGCAGAACTTCATCATCCGGACTGAAAACACAGGTGGTGGACAAGATGACTGGCCACCTCGTTTTTAGGTCCAGCTTCAGCTAGGAAATTAGGGGGGAGCTACTCTAGTGCCCACATGCAAAGACTGCAAACAAGCAGAACTTCTATTTAATCACCTTATTATTTGTCTGGTGCTTGCACATCATCCTGTCTAAAGCTGACACAGGACTTTATTAAAGAAAAAATATGCAACCTGCACCTGTCAGCACAGCTTTGTAGAAGGTAAGATGAAGTTGGTCACAAAGGTAACTCCATAGAAAGACATGAAGAGCAGTTATTTAGGTTCACCTCCCATTACATTTAAAATAATTGCTCGTAAAACATTGCTAAGTATGAAAGTAGCTGACTGATCTACTATGTGGTCCAACTGTAGTAATTCAGAAATCTACCAGAAACGTTTTCACAGAAGAAAAAGTGTGATGAAAAGACTGAGGGTGGATCAATGTTTTGGAGCTACCTGTAACTCAAACTGGTGATTTCTGTGGCCAGCCCACTCAAATATAGCTTAATTTCATCAGTTGTAAGTCCATACATTTGCAAACGCATAATTCGGGCCACAAAAAGCATTTCCATGGAAAAGAATTCAGGGTTCATATTTGAAAAACAGTTCAACGCAATATTGCAGGAGACAAGGCTAGCACAGTACCAGGATGAAGCCAAGCATAAAGCAATTGCACACCAATTTAGTCATCACATATATTGCACTAGAACCTGTATTTTTAAATTGAAAAAGGAGAAACTGCACCTGCATTTAAGAGCCAAAAAACCTACGTGAAATCTGTGGAAAGTCTCTTAAGAGCAAGAGAATTAGAGAGCTCCTTAAAAGACAAAGGTGCTTTGATTACAGCATTTAAGAACCCTCACAGAAAGCAGGCATGGAGTTTAAAGACACGGCAAGTACTTCACTTGATATTCAGAGAAATCTCTCATTTCTGCAATCAGATTACTGAGAAACTGGATTCCTTGTCTCCTCAACTCTTCAAACGGAGACAAGGTACCTATCAAGAAGATACGTTAGTAACAACACAAGCTGTGTTAAATGGCACACTAGCTCATGAAGAGGTAAAAAGCAAACCTTACGTCTCATACTAGGTCATAAGAGACATGGCACACGCATGGCTTTGCCTCACTTTCGATTACTGAAATGCTTTTGGCATAAACATACAGTTTGCAATCAGCAGAGAGAAGCTAAGAACAGTTGCAGTGAAATCAACAAACATGCACAGCTTTAAAAACCTATGAAGTTCTCAGCCTGCACAGACCTCAGAACAGAAAATTTACTTACAGTTACACTGTTAACATTCTGAAATTTTACATAGCGAAGCTGGACAATGCCATCTTCTTTAATATCATCTGGTGTCAGCTCCAGGGCTTGAGTTGGTTCACTTCTTTCTGCTTCTTCAAAATCCATAGATCGAGGCAGGTTGATAAAGATTTTTATGTACTTTGGACCTTGCCCTGTGTTAAAATATAGGAGTCGTATTCCACTGTTTAAATATACTCTCAAACTGCTTGAGAAGCCCTCGCTTATTGCAGTCTCTAGACAACACAAGGAAAGGTGAGCTTCTACAGTTCTAATATATTATCTGTCAATCCTACATCACCACCCTGGTTACTGAAGGGCATCCATCTGCCTCCATGTCAGAGATGGAATTCCACAGAAAAAAGCCAATAAAAAGTCTAAAAGTAATAGTTTTAATGAGTCATAGCACCCGAACACTTTACGTAATTTTGTAATGTAAACTAAGTCACCATAACAACAAAGTTATGCCTTTCAGTAGCTCTCACATTAATTCCTGAAATAAACACAAGTTTCTCTTTGCAAGGTATCCAACTATAGCAAGTACTCATATTTGTGTCATACCAAATACCCATGCATGAGGTTAGTGAAAAATCAATGAGATCATTTGTTGTCATTCATTTACAGTAAATTTTCTGAAGCTACTGTGGGATTTTCAGAAGGTAAAAGGCTCCAGGAACAACAGTGTTATTTTTAGAAAATTCACCTAAACATAGACAAGGTTTTGGTTTCAAAGATGTGATTAAACAGACACCTCACTCACCATTATCTGGCCCCTGAAGTTTCATAGAATAAAGTTTGACAGGCTGACTAAAAGCTACAGTAATAAGCAGCTGTGGAGAAAAAAAAAGTTGCTGTTAAATAGTGTTTTCCTCATTCTTAAGAACAAACACAGCACAGTAATTAACTAGAAATAAGTTTCAGTTTTGAAATAAAATTAAGTACTTACCTTCACTATATTCCACACATGCACTAACTAGTCTGTCACTTTAAAATATCAGCTAATGCTACTCTGCTTGGAATCTTTTCCATAAATAAAGGGATGTGAAACTGGAAATGCTACAACGACCTCCGAACACTAGTTTTACCTATGGCCTACTACCATCTCCCACTCCTTCTTACACTACCATAACAATATATAGCAGACAAGTTTTTGAAAAATATGTGTGCAGACCAGACCATCATTAAAAATATCTCACTTAAATATCTACTGTACCTGCTCATCACAGTCTGATTCCAAGTAGGTAGAGTCTTTACGTAAACAATTGTCAAATCCGTGCTCATCACTCTCATTAAGACATTCACAGCCGGCTTTATTGATAAATGGCATTAAATCCATCTGAAAGTAAAAGCGAGAGCATTGCTGAGTGCATAATAAGTGCGCCATGAACTCATCTGGGATTAGTAAGCACTGGAGTGAATGAAACTCTTCATTCAATAGATTAAAATAACGAGACACAGAAAACCTCAGGGGTTTATATCAAAAGACATTACAAACAAAAACTACAAATACTATAGTACTCAGATGTATCCTGTTCATAACTGAATGACATTTTTTGCCTCCATTCAAAACCCCATACCCCTGCAACACATGCCTGGCATTCTGAGAATAAGAAATTGGGCACAGGGAGAATTTTCAGATACACTTTTGATAAACAAGGCTACATCATCCTAAGTCACAGTACAACACAGACAAACTGACATTAGACTGGAGCTATGATCAACTTAAAAACAAAATGGAAATCAGCCTCCCCACAATTTACCATATATTGCAGAACAAATGAAAAGACCATCACTATAGTTCTTATTGGACTTTATATGCAAGCTAGTCTTACTTTATGTCTTTTTCAGCACTGCATAAAAATTAACTTTATGAAACCTTTTCCTAATCCTTTCTCCCCATACTTCAGTAAAAACACAGAACAACAGAAAACAAAAGCTACACAATTCACCATGAACCAGTTTGTTTTATTGCTCAGCTCTTTGGTAAAAGGTCAAACGAAAAGCTTTACCATATATGCATTCTCAGATTAAAGCAGACTGTTATCCATGCTCCAAGCCTCAACCATTTAAAAGGTAGTATTATTGCAGTGGCAGAATAATCTGTAACAATTTCCAGATAACCAGATTTTTTTGCCTGCAGCTGAAGTAAACCAAGTCCAACTGAAGCATAAGCCAGGCCAAAAATCAAGTATTTCATGTATTTGGGCCTGAAGACAGAGTATTAACATCTCACACCGTAACAGTACAAATACAAGCACAAGCTGCTGAGAGAACAGAACTCATCGCCTGTATCCCACTTCTACATTGCTCTGAGCAAAAACCACTTTCCCCCTCCCAACATCCAAATGCAGGCTTAGCTTGCAACTCACATGCTCAGAAGACACAAGGTAAGAAAAAGGAAGGAACACACAGCTGCACAAGAGGATGAAGATGCTTTCCCGGAGCCAACGGCAGCCCAGTCTGGGTCAAGCATATCCTAAAGCTGCATTTCAACCTACCACTTCCAGGTCAAACAGAATTCCTGCTTGGCTCATACGGCCCTGAAGATACTGAGGCCTAGGTTTGCAGGGGTAAGACACCATCTCCTGCAAGATTAACTTTCAACAGAAGATGGTGTGTTCATCTCAAAACCAATCTAACCAAGCAGACCTCAACTTGCTGCTGGCATGGTTTTCAGTGCGTTTAGGGCTCCAAAGCTAACAAGCTGACCCTTTGTCTTCTGACATTCCCGTAGTGCCACAGAGGATTTCATGATAATTATAAATGTAAAGCGTTCACAGATAAAGCGAAGAGTAACACGTGCCATGGAACAGTTAGGAAGTAGCTGAACTGCTAGAAATTCAAGTGACCTGTGCCCTTGGCAGTTTATTACAATGAGAAATACTCCACTGGATTTGCACCCTGCTTACACTTGCCTGATAGGATATGGCTAGCTATGAATTTAAAATACATCACCTCCAAAAAAATCCGGTTTTACATTTAATAATGCAATCTGGGGTTCTATAGATACTCATCACAGCTAAGTTTAATGTACTAGATTTGCTAATGCAAAGTAGTGTGCACACTACAGCAACTAGCTAAGCACTGAACGGTGACATATGACTTAGGCGAAATGTAATACACCATACAACTAACTGTGTTTATACTTCTGGTAGAACAACAGACAATTGCATTTAAGGAGTAATACTACACCAAGGATTGCTTGGAGAATACCACCTAAGACAACAGCTCTAGTAAAAGTGTTTTGTCACATTAGACTTCTCATTTACATGTGTTTGTTAGTACAGCTGTCAGACAGGCTTATAATTTGAAACGCACAATTGCCTTGAGGTAACACAAAAAACACGCAGAACATGGTGAAAATAATTTCCTTGAGAGCACCAATATTTCTAAGCGGATTGCTCCCTTACTGAGATTTCAGCCAAAAATTCAAGCATCCCTACAAAGTTTTGATTTACCTAGAAGACAGGCAAACCATGCAATGATAAAAAAATCTGTTCATGAATATCAGTTTTTAAATTCTTCAAAAAAGTTAAAAATCAAGCGTTACTTACAAGACATTTTGATGCAAGGTTTAAAAAACATTCAGTCTAAGAACATATATTTAGAAATGTTCACTTTTCTTTTTTGCAAAGTACTAAAAAGTTACAGGTTATTTACTTAGTTTACATTATCTGCGAATGCCTGATCCGTGATCACTGGAGTGATACACAGTACCCCTACAGAAGCAAAATGATACACATTAAGCATTAAATTGAAAGCAAATTCACAGTTGCTCAGACCAGGCACGTAATCTTTTCCAAGTATTCCTCTGACATTTTTTATTTTATATTCTTCTACGAGCAAGAAAAAAAAAATCCGAAGAGAGCACTTTGTAGTACCATCCACTTTTGCAAACATTAGCAATCAGGCAAAAGAAAATATACCAGGAAATATCGCTTATCTAACAATACCCTCCCAAAGGCACTCTGTTTTCAGCTCCATCTTCATCTACAGCAGCTTGCCCTGAACTGTTACAAAGATTAATTCCTTTGGCAACAGAATCTCTCCTCTCCCCGGCCTTTTTTTTTTTTTAAAAAAAAAAAAAGATGAAGCAGAGAGGATTGAAAAACAGGTAAGGAACAAGAAGAAAAAAGGAAAAACCTAAATGAACCTACCACCACATAAATAACAGAGGATTTCTTCAGGAACAAGCAGAGCAACTTTTCAATGTTCTTGACAGCTATGCCTAACAATGTCTTTTCCCCTGGACATTTTTACACTTTAAAAAAATGTTTTGGGAAGACAGGTTGGGAAGTCCGAGAAGAGGAAAGCAGCAGGATAAACAGCTGCAGCAAAAAGTTCATCATAAAACATGAAATTCATTATTTTAATGGCTACGCGTGAAGATTTTTCTTAAAACATTTCACAGTTCTATAACCATACCTACTAAATCCATACCCGTTAATTTCTTACTTGTGTCTGAAAAAGGAAACCCAGACACATGCTCTCTCAAAGCCAAGGGAACTGGCAGTTTTGCCTAAAGTAGTATTGTTTGACTTAGGGTATGTTTCAAAAGCAACAGATTTTTTTTTAAACATTCAAGTTACATAAACATTAAAAGAAATTAGCTTCAGATAAGAGATGCATACATATCCTTTTGGGATATCTGTATCTTCACTGTTTCCAGGATCATTCTCCAGGTGCTGTTTAATTTTTTCTTCTAAACCTACAGCATCTGCTCCTTGATATTGGTCAATTCGCACTTTGTTTCGGAAAAACAGAAATGTTGGTGTTGCTGATATATTATTGGTAGCTGCTGTTCCCTGGAATGCATAAATTAGTTACAAGTGTTACATAACAGTATTACCAATATTAGGCAGAAATTTTAGCTTGCTTCACGTAGATAAGAAGGCACACACTAGACAATAATCAAGCTACATCACCTCAAACATCACAAACAATCTCTTCTTTTATAAACAGCTTTCACTCAGATAACAATTGTAAGTTAATTTAAATTCTTCAGATCCTCCTAATCCTTTACACATTTGGGCATTCTTTGAATGCACTTTGTGTTGTTAGTAGATTTGTTGGTACACCGTAAAAATCACATTACTCATTGGCTCTCGCAAATGGAGGGTGGCTTTGTTTACCACTTATTTTACAAGTTGGTTTTTTGTTTGTTTTACACCTGTACTTCTTCCTCTCCCAAGCCACATTCATGCACACCCAGGAACTGCAGCCTGCTGCTGTAGAAGTCAAACTCCATCTGACTTCTACCAGTGCTCAGACCTGTTATCCACTCATAGCAGTTCTTCCAAAACTCTCCACAATTTAGCGTCATTTGCAACCATTGTTACCACTTTAATGTTCATCTCTCTCCATTACAATATGCAGTAATTCAAGACACTTCCTTCCAACCTGCCGTTCTTAATTTTTGTTAACAGCCCTGAAGTCAACCAATAGCTCATCTGCAACACTGTCTGTTAAAAACACTTGAGTAGTACTCAGGAGGAATCTAGGCCCACTAATCATATCAGTTCACCGCATTTTTCATTTTGCTCAATAATTATGCCAATATTTGTTTGGAAAGACTTACTCTTTTTAATACATACTAGTGCTATCTTCTACATTTAACAGTATTATCTAAACTGCACAGGCAGGAGGAACTGTTAAACTGTCTGTACACAGCTTAAATGAAGGACATCACAGTGATAATTACAAGAATATTCTTCTAAACAAAAGCGTTGTTTGTTCGCATCTTTGAGCATATTCTAATTTTGGAGAATTTCACAATATGGCTATTTGTGATTCACCAAACATGCCAATCATCACAGGATACTACCCTTGGTATACTGTCTGAACAGTTTTTGTTCAAGTTTCCCATTCACTACATTACCTGCTCTTTCTCTTAAAACTGAAAATATGTTTTTGAATACCAACCTGGCATTGATGTACATCTACTTCCAAAAAAGTTGCCTGGGGGTATTTGTTACTCAGAGCATTGAAAGCTGGGGCTATCCTTAAACAAGGGCCACATCTGTGAAAACAAAGTACAGTTTAAGTTAACTCAATTTTTTCTGAAAAATGGCTGCCCCAAATAGAATTAGCACATTCACATTCTCACCGATATCCTTGATACACATAAAAATAACCTTCCTACCTGGCTGACAGATGGTGAACAATCCTGGTGATACAATTAAGAATGACATTTAGAAACACATCACTAAGTGTTAATTCCCACTTCCTCAGACAGCTTCAATGTCACATGATTAGCTATTAATTAATACTAGCCTCACATTTTCATCTAATAGGTTTAGCTCCAGCACCTTTTACCACAAGCCAAAGTCCTGCTAACTAAAGTGACATAAAGGAGGGCAGAGTTGACTGCTTTTCCTGGAACAGCAAAAAAAACTCTTAACAGAAAACTAGTACTAGCTCTTCACCTTACCTCCTGTGAAAGCATAGTATCTATAGGGAAATCTCGACATAGGACTTGAAATATCTAGCAGTAATAATGTATCAAACCCTTAGCAGGAATCACTAAACTCTCACTGCCTTAAGTCTCACTCACTACAACTGTAACCAGTTGCTACCATACTTATTTGACCCTGGTAGAACAGACCTGACTTCCGCTGATGTAGCTGTATCGCCTTGGCTGAAAATATGTATTTGTTCATTATTATACCTTTGCTGGCATATATGAAGTGTACAGACACAAGTATTCCTGCAAAGGAATATTCTCACAACTCAGCTTGCTGTGAAAGAAACAATTAAGTAACAAAACAGCAAAAAAACCCCAGTGGAAACTCCCTCCAACAGTATATCAGCTTAGGCCGTATCTAAACCCGAGAGCTCTGTCAGCACTAATCAGCCAACTCATATGGCTGCAGAACAGCACCAACGAGATCTGCTCCACCTTCCCTACTCTCTCGACAGCGAGGGTACAGACCCACAGCAGCGCAGCCAGCCAAACTCATATGTATCTACACGCTAAGACATCAGGCCATTAATCTAACTGGAACCACATATATTGGGTTGTCCGTAACCAAAACATTTTCATGCACGCGGTATTACTAAGATCACTAACAACTTCACAGTTATCGGTGAAGTTGACTGACCTTAGAAAAAACAACCACCCCAGCCCCATAACTAAGCAGCAGTAATCAGACATCCGATGTGTGTATATCGATGCTTCTCCCAGCACCCATTCAGACACACAGCTAGTGACTGCCGGGGCCTCTTCTACCCCAGCATAACTCCTTCCACAACACCAGACCTGAAGCCTCCTGAGCTCCAAACAGCTATTGGAAGTGGAATGGTTCAACTGTACATTGAAATATGGGGTGGAAAGAGGAGGAAAAAGAATATAGGCACTAAGAGGTAGGACTTCAACAATAACAAGGTGCACTTTGAAGCTCAGGACCACCAACACAACCACCACTCTCCCAAATTCTGCAGGTTACTGTGAATAACTGAATTGTGATGAGCTCCTCTGGTCACCAAGTCAGCCAGATAACACCACAGCTGTACTTCAAATCCCCACTGCGTGGGGGAAAAAGGGCACCTGCTTGCCCTGGGCAAAAAGGACAAGGATTCAGCAAAGCTTTAATAAAGCGAAGATGTTTTTAACAGGAACCGAGCAAGACGCAGCTGTCTGCGCCCTGTTAACGGGGCCTCTCTGACCTGCAACCGGCTTGTGAGCCAGCGCAGTGCCCGGCCCCCTCAGCACACCCGAACAGCGGCAGGTCCAGAGGGCAGGGGAAGGTGGCTCCGCTGCCAAAAGGTGAATTTCACAGCAGAAATGGGAAACATCACCCTGACGCCGCGACTATATTCACACGCTACAGACAGGGAGGGGCACTACCGCTAAAAAAATAATTAGTTCTGAGTTCTCACCGGCAGCAGCTGGCTAGGGACCGAGGCGACACAGCATTTCGCCAGCTAACTGCGCTTCTGAAGTTTAAACTCTGCCTCGCTTTGAAAAAATAAATAAAACCACCAAAGCTCCCTCCAGGGCCGCAGCGGTTCCCCGGGCCCCAGGCAGCCTCCTCAGCCCCAGGGCGGGGCGGAGCGGTGAGGCCCAGCGCCCGCTCTCCGCCGCCCCAGCGGGAACGAGGCCGCGGTGGGGAGCGGCCCCCGCCCGCCGCGAATAGAACCGGGCGCCCGCGTCCCGCCCGCACTCACCCCCGCATGGTGAACTTCACCACGGCCAGGCGGGAGCCGGCAGCGCTGAGCTCGGGCTGGAACTCGGTGTCGTTGGCGATCACCTTCACGCCCACCATCCTCGCCGGGCGGCGGCGGCGCCGGTGCCGGCCTCGCTATCTGCAGCGTCACGGCGGGAAGCTGCGCCCGGCATGCACCGCTCGGCTCAGGGCGCAGGCGCGCCCGCCACGCCGCTCCCCGGCCGAGCCTGCCGGGCGGACACTTAAAGGGCGGGGCG
>Ga0065711_1050573_pt1 | contig 10770 bp, 4 predicted proteins | sample Hoacrofraction12_FD_59098 | JGI IMG/M metagenome (GOLD analysis project Ga0065711, IMG submission 59098) | Hoatzin crop microbial communities from Cojedes, Venezuela - Epithelial fraction 12 v2 (version 2) | ecosystem: Host-associated > Birds > Digestive system > Esophagus > Crop | place... | reverse complement strand
CACCCTCAGAGTGAAGAAGTTCTTCCTCATGTTCAGACGGAACTTCCTGTGCTTCAGTTTGTGCCCATTGCCCCTTGTCCTGTCACTGGGCACCACTGAAAAGAGTTTGGCCCCATCCTCCTGACACCTACCCTTGAGATATTTGTAGACATTTGTAAGGTCCCCTCTCAGCCTTCTCTTCTTCAGGCTGAACAAGCCCAGCTCCCTCAGCCTTTCCTTGTAGGAGAGATGCTCCAGTCCCCTCATCATCTTCGTAGCCCTCCACTGGACTTTCTCCAGTAGTTCCTCAAGTTCTCCTCAGTTACACCTCATAGTCTTGTAGGCAGGCACGTAGGTGAAGATGACTGTCTCAGTCTGGTCACCTAACAGCTGAAGTGAAATTACTTCTCCCTTAGTGTAAGCTGTATCAGATTCACCTCATTCGCCTGGTGGCAAATACATTGCCATCAGTGATGGCAAGTTTTGGCCCAAAGGGTTCCAATGAGTGAAAGCAGCACAAGAGCAAAGTGGCATCCTAAACCCAACTGAAAGTGAGTGTCAGAAGAAAATGCTTGTCTCCCTGTCTTTTCTAACAGTGGTTGGCAAAATACTAGGTAGTGTGACTTAATAGTTCTCATATTTCTGTAAGAAAAGATCCTGTAGTACTTCAGCAGTGAGTGAAGAATAATGTTACTATGGTGACTTTTTGTTGCATGGAGGCAAATCTAATGATCAGTTGATTTGTTTGTAAGGTGTAACGTCTTAGCCAGTCTATATTTTGTAGGGCTTTTGGTAGCTTTTTGAAAGCTGATATAAATGACTGCCTGATGAGAAAATGACTAAATTAGTGGAAAAAAGAGAAGTGATGAAATACAGAGATATCATCTAAATGGAATACAGAGTTCTTCAGCTGGCCAATTAATAGTTGCTGATGTTGAAAAGATGCCATCGCCCAGCTCTCCTCAGAGTCGACCCCTTGATAAACTAATAGTCTAGGATGGTTTTAACAAACGGAATACTTCATAATTAATTACATCAGCATTCACATAAATTGAGGTTGTTTCAGAGCCACTTTGCAGGACTCAGTCAAGTGATGAAGAGATGCTGAAATAATTTTCATGGAAAGAGGAAAATGTGAAATAAGCTTTCCCCCTCATTTTACAGAAAGTGGTATTTCTAAAGACATGTAGGAATGTTTTCTAAATAGAATTCTGACTGCTGCTTAGGCTCTGAGTCTGAAATCTTTAGAGTCATAGATGTTTGCCAAGTCTGTGCACTCCATTGAATTATTAACTGCTAAAGATTTGTATGTTTTTCCTCATGAAAAGGCAGAGTTGTTATAATTACTTATCTGGTGCTGCATGTGCGCATGCTTTGCAAAACCAGAGAAAGGCGTTATGCCTGCTCCACAGGGCTTCTGCTCACAGTGCAGTGCAGGAAGAAGGCCGGAAGGGAAAGCACATCAGCGCAGATACACCAGCGAAGGGCTCGTTAAGGACAGTGCTTCTGAGGAGAGACTTGAAATCGGAATGCATTTGGGGGCAGTCCCAAAGTGCACTGAAGCACCCAGAAAGAAAGGGTGACTCTAGCAGTGGATAGCGTAAGTGGACTGAATGTACCAGAGTATTAAAGGGAAGCAGAAAGTGGAGGGAAGGGAGAGAGCTATCATCCGCACAGGAGAACGGGAAGTCATTGTCTGAGACATCAGAAAAACAAGTGGAAAAATCTTAATGTCCCTAGTAACCTAGAGTCACTAGCTTCACCACCTCACCACTGGAATTGAGACGAAGATATGTTTGTTTTAATTGCTCCTCACTGAAGTACTGGTTCTGCGTTAATCTTTTGGCTATAATGTAATCACTCCTCTCTGTCATTTCCTGCAGCACTGTAATCTAATACTGCACAAGCCCCTCACCATGTTCACATCCTCTATTCAATAATTGTGGCTTCGGTTTCATGAGGCATAGTCTGTTCAATCAGCGTGTAATTGCGGCGCTATCTGGAGGTATGGTTGGTATACCTATGTAATTATGTTTACTGTTAATAATGCAAATTGAATATGTTGAGTTAGTCCAATCAGTCATCCTCACTTGCAAGCAGCAGCTTCTACAGATGATTTCTTCAGCTCCTGTGGGCCTGTTTTTTCCAGTTCTATTTTTCTCATTCACACAAAAGACACTTTTGTTGAAAGATAACTTTGAAATAAGAACCAAAGCCGCATTGTGGAAGTGTCAGCACTAACTACAGAGGCTGTGCAGAAATCTTGTCCATCCAAAACAGCTGGAGAAGGCCCTGAACTCAGTGGAATGAGCATGATACTGGCATGCAGAGTGAGAAGTGAGAAATGCATGAACTCCTATTTGCTTTGGGTATTGCTTCCTATGGGCTGTTCTAATAATGGACAGGGTGATGAGTTCAGGAGTGTTTGGAGATGCCTCTGGAAAAGCATAGGAGCCATGCAGGTGCTGTGGCTCTGAAGCTGTGTTATAGCTTCTACAAAGATGTCTGTTGAAAAAACTTTGTGCCTCCCTGATACAGAGTCTTTCCCCCACAATCCCATGTAAAGTCAGCCTTGGCAAACATTTTCAGATATAGGTTTTTAGTTAGTGAAATTGTCTGTATTCCCTGCCATAAAAATAGCTCTTCAATTTCCTTCTTTTTCATTCACAGCAATTTCCTTCATACTGCATTACTTAAATGTTATGCCTATCAGGATAATATACTTCATATTCTAGTGTGAAGTGTTTAAAGACCATATGAGTTTGATTTGTAGGATTATACTGGTTTTGAAGAACATCAAACTGCACAGGGGTCATATTATGACATTTTGAGTGTCACCTCTTCTTTCACAATCTTCTGTTTCAGAAGCTATGCTATTTACTCTTAACTGCATTTGAAACATGTAAAAACACCTGTTGTATCAGCGATTCTTGAATGGCAACATGAAGAGGCTGTAATGCTTTGGCAATAGGCTGATGTGCACAGTTCTTCACATTAAAAATATTACACCGCATCAGTGCGAGGACTGCAACTGTCTGTGCTGTGATTATTTGGTAGGATCTGTCTATATTCCCTCTAACACAAGAGAAAGGCTTCAACCAAAGATATACAGAATTACACAAGTTAGAGGTAGAAGAGACATTACTTTTTGCAGAACACGTTTCTCAATCTGCAAAAAAAAACTTAATGTAACCTATGAGAGTACCCCCAAGCTGAGTCTGAAGTGACCTATCTGATACAGGCTACATGTGAGTCAACAGCAAGATGCAAAATTCTCTAGTCCGTTATCCTGCTTTCATTGCTCATAACACCTAAAAACAACTTCCTACAGCAGCAGTATATTGCTGGCAGGTCTCACATCCACATAATGATCCAGCCCACATGTATTTATACATGAAATGTGATTTCATCATGGCCCAGTCATGGCTTCAAGAACCTCATGGAAGTGTTCCAGTTAATTAAATATGTAACAGGGACAGCAGTTACAATATTGTCAACATATTCTGCTGTCAGCTCTTAAAAGGACAACTCTTTAGCTTATGGAAAACCAAACCTCCCCAGCCTGAGAATCAAAAAGTCAGATGCCTACTCAGAGAAACAATGGTCCTTTGCAAAACTAAAAGAATTCCAGCTAAAATTGTGTGTTAAACACAGTGCACCATTGGCAATAATTATACAGGATTGTATCTATCATTGAACCTAAGAGTATAATTTAATTTAGAGAAGTTAATTAGTCTTTGCATGACTGATTGTACTTTGATTATCAGTATCTATCTTTGTGGGTGTATGTGCTCCATCCTCTTGTGCTTCTCTGTGATCAGCTTCAGAGATAACACGGTGTTTACCATATATCACCAGGATTCAGAGTAGAAAAGCATTTGCAATTTCAAAAACTGTCTGGTGTTGAGTGTCAGATTTAAGTTGTTTCTAATTAATTACCTGGAGGTCTCGCTCCAAACTCAGTTTAGGGCTGAAAGTAAAGTAAGTAGCATGCTTCTTCTCTCCCACACCCAGACTGTCATACAAGCCTTAGCTGACCCAGCATACATTTTGTGTTTATGCTGTAGAAAAAAATCAGGTTGGAAGTATCAAAGACAGGGTCTGCCTGTAAAATTAGTTTTATGCTTTCACCAGATAAAGTTGAAGGACAGCAACATTGTTTAACATGTATTTAGCTTATTAAAGACACTTGTCACCAGAGAAACAAAATGCTGTATTTGAAGAAAGATTAATATTTCAGTTCATCTAGGTGTGCTAGGCATGTGCATACCTCTGCAAAGAATAAGGTGACTTTGCAACTCTGAGTCCAGGGGTGGAATTAGAGAAGGAGCTTAGGGCAGGACAAGATAGTGCGGAGGCTATGTATTGCAAGGGAAATAGTGGAAAACAACTACCTGGACCTTTCAAACTACGTTAGTAGTATATTTGATAGAAAATATACATTAAGAACAAATCATGCATTGTAAGAAAGAGTGCCATGACAACATGACAATATTCCTCCACAAATACACAAGTGGTATTTTACGGGTAGAAGTAAAATTCATTAAACAGTTTAACATTTTTAGACTCATTCTCATTTCAGCGATTCGCAAGTGGAGCTTACCAGCAGAGACCTTCATGTGTATGTGTGCTTCTGTCTTCATGAAGAGATGCACTTCTTGCTCTAGATTATCATGTTTTTCCCCCTTGTTACTCATTTATGGTTTGCTGTTTCTCTTACTGACAGTGCACATCTATGCAGCGGTCATACAATCTATGTAAACTGTCTCCCTACACAGAAAGGTCGCAGCTGCAGAGAAAAATAAACAAGACACTTATAGGGCAGTTTAGTTGAATCCTGGATGCATAATAAAGTGAGAGACTAAACAATGACAGAATGGGATGTGATAATATAAATCACCAAGGACAAAATATTTAACATTGCAAAACCAATAATAAAGAGAAAGGAAAAAAGCTCTAAGCAGTATCTAAATGTATGTCAGGGTATATACATGGCAAGGCTTGGGGAGAACAGAAGAACAGAAGAATATAACCACGAAGAAGTGACAGGCAGTATGTAAATAGGAATAGCGGGATGACAGAAAGAAGCAGAACTTAATGTTACTGCACAGAAAAAGCTGCCCAGAGATGAGTCAGTGGAGTATTCTTCAAAACAGAGTATAGGAATAAAGACATTTAAATGGACAGTGAACCAAATGTTTGGCCACACACATCTGGGGAACGTCCCGCCCTGGCTGTGCATGGCTCTGGGTACGGGGCAGGGACTTTCTGCTTCCCAGCAGTATGTGGCACGTCGTTTCCTTCTGCTGAAGCCTGCTTTCTTGGGACTTCCCTGTCAGCAGGAATTACTCACATCGTGGTCTTTTTAGCTCAGGATGCTCTTTTTGTAAATGAAGAATTGGTCATACAGTGTGAATAATATTTGAAAATGGATCTCTTGAGCACATTTAATGAGACTGAATATAGCACTGTTGCAATAAAATATAGTTCAGCCTCCAACAGCTGGGAACACTGCATGGTTTATGTTACACAGTCCCAGAGTTCTCCCCTCTTTTCTGTGTTAGGTGGCTGTCGGAAACCATTTGTTGGTACTATATCGTTGTTCTGGGCAATTACTATGGCTCTGTAAATTCCCTGAAAACAATTATTACTGACTCTGAGTACAGCTATTTACGTAAGAGCTGTGAAGTCTTCTCGGGAAGTGCCCTCTGAACATGCAGATCTCTCCTCATGTTGCATGTGTGGTGCCCAAGCTCAGACTGCCCACAAACATCACTTCAGGTTCTCATGTGATGCAAAAGTGGACAAAGGAAGAATTATCAAAAATGGAGCTTTCAAGGAGTGGTGTTATTTTGTTTACACAAAACTCATAAGTTTCTCTCAAGGCACTCTCCTTCCATCCTTCTATCTCACAGCTGGCCTGCTGGGCCCACAGGCGTGGGGCTGTAGCCAGGCTGAAGAGTACCTGCCCAGCTGTTTGGAGTTGGCCCTGGCCATGCAGCAGCTCTGCAGAGGGAAGAGGCTTGCTGGCTTCTGTGGGTCAGGGTTACAGAAAGGGTTACAGAAAACATCAAGGAGAATCTACCAAATTTGCTATTTGTTCCGTAGCAGCACTGTCAACCTGTTTCATACTTCATTCTTCTGTCCAGTTTAAGCTTTGAAGTTTCAGAGTATTAGTAAGGACTTCAGGACATTTTCGTAATAAATCCAGGCTTTCGGCTTTTCAGACTGGAGCATAGTTACTGCTTCATAAATTAGAAGCACTTCCAAGCTGGTGTTACGGCAATTAAATGGAAACTATCATTGTTTCCCTAGAAGCTAGGCAAGAGCCTTCTCCTGTTGTTTTTGATTTCCACTGTTACTCCGCCTCCACTCTGCTCTGAATGTGGGACTTCATAGGGAGATGAAGTGGTTTTCTTCTCTACAATATGGGTGATAAATAACATTTGTTTGTCTCTTCATTATATCTTCTTGATAATAAGACACTATTTGCCTTTTTTCCCCTAACATAAGCATCATTCCTCTAGAGCAACACTTGAGTCCTTGGAAGTGACCATCCCAACAAACGCAAAATCCCTGTGCCAGGGCTTGGGTAAAGGCAAACCATATCATCGACAAACTGATTGCACAACAGAGAAGCAGCTAATCTGTCTTTCACCTCATGACTGGGTTATTGGTTATATCACAACAGGATAAATTATATCCAAAAAATTGTTACACAAATGATGCATTTGTACAGTGAATGGCAGCACTGCCAATTACGCCTTGTGTGGACTTCATCATAAGTCTGAAAATTGTTCAATATCATAAGTAAGGCAAACTAGAAGCAGGACTCTCTAGAGCATGTAGATTTACTAGCCCAAACAGATATTTTTTCAGAGATCCTACTGCCAGTTAAAAAGTGATTGGCTATGTAATTACGGATGTGATTACGAATATTAGATCAACAGGCCAACAATAATCATGGTAGCCAGATTTTAGTCTCTGGCAGAAATGAGATTAACAATTGAGAAGTCCTCTCATGGAGGCTAACCAGATTTCCTGTACACACAAGCATTATTTATTAAGCTTGTCAAACAAAAAGGCCACAAGACATCCTGAAATAGCAGTTCCAAGAAAACTATCATTTCACCTCTTTTTGTTCCCCTGAATAGGTCAATGCCTGTTGTTCCTGTCAGGTTGTTCTATAGACTACTCATGCAGTGTGGAATGGGAGTCAGGTTTGATGAGCGATCCAGAGACTGCAGGGAAGGTAGCAGAGCTGGATCACTGCTAGGCGAGGTGTCACATGAGTCTGGAGCAGGGCACCTCACACGGTTACTGGACAAGCTGTGGGAGGCTGATGCATGGGCTGCTCAGGGTGGCAGCCAGGTTGGGATTGCGGTGTCAGAAGTCACCAATGTCCACGCCAAGCAGGCAAAGGTTTTGGCTGAAGGCAGTGCAGCCCCTGGGGAGGCAGCCAGCACCATTTGCTTGAGAGTCTGCATGTTCATAGCGCTGGGTATCTTCTATTCCTGCTGGTTAGTGGAGTCCAAACACTCTCCCCCTCAAGGATGATAAATCCCTTGTAAGAGGCTCTTCTCAGAGTTTTCTGCTGTCTACTCCTGATGATTTTTCAGTGGAGGCTGCTGACAATCCAACCCCATGCTAACAACTGCTGGCTGCCATACTTGTGTGTAACATTCACAGCACTGCCAGCCCCAAATCCCAAAGTCACCCTGTAAGAACCAAAATGAGAATTATGATCTTTTTCACAATTTTTAGCCACACATTTTAATGGCCCCTCTGCCCTCAGCTTTATAACCTTACAGAGCGCACAAGAACCTTGTGTTCAGGCTTTTCTTTGTGACTGTGAGAGAGTACTTTCTTTTATAAAAGAAAGCAGAGATGCTCCTGGATCACAGTAATGCAGGGGCTGGGAGTTCAAAGGAAAGTGTTCAGTATCCTTGATACACCACTAAAGTCAATGATGCTGACAAAACCCACAATTATTGATGATTGCTCCAGGAGCAAAATGGAGAGCTTGCAAGGCAATGATAAAACAGTAAGAACTGGTTGGTCATTAGACTAATTCAACTTGCTGAAAGTTTACACCAGGGCTGACTGTAAGAGTCTGCCTGCAATAAGCAGTGGCCAGGGCTAAGAGCTCAGATGAAAGTCCAGAAGCAGCACTAATAAAAATATTGGAAGGTTTCTCACTAAAAAAGTGGAAGTCTGTTAGAGGCCTGTAAATTCTTTTAGCTAAACATAGGTGCATGGAAACAGAAGTATTTCATGCTGCTTGAGGATTATGTTATTGAACAGCTATTGTTGCAATTAGCCTTAATAGAAAAATCCTCCTGAAAGCCTATTTCAGTTAATTGTCTGAACTCTGCCTCTAGCTCAGTTATTAATTTCCTGTCTAATTACCAAGTCATATTTCCTCTTTGTTACAAATCCCCTGCTATTTTATTCCTTATAAAGAGCTAGTCTGAATATTTACATCCTTACTGCTATAAACTTAACACGTAAATTGCTTCAGGAATTCACTTGAGGCAGTTTGTTAAGCAAAGCTCATTAATCTACTTGCCTGGATTGCCTACACACTTCTCTGCAGCTGGGAGTGCAGGTGCATGCAAACACTGGTGACCCTATCTTACAAGGTGCTAGAATACTCCTTTCTGGTATGCAGCCCTGCTTTCACTGCAACCAACCTGGTGCCACCTGGCAAGCACCAGCACAGTGAGTACCTTCATTAGCAGCCTCCTCAGAGAAGGAAAATACCAAGTCAGGTTTGAAACTGGATTCATTTAGCATCAATACTGGTGTTTCTCCTGACTGCAGGATGACACAATGTTTGGGAACTATGGGAGGATTTGCAGGACTGATGTTGATCTTCCAGCCAGCAGATAATGATTTGACACTCTCCTATCCTCTGCTCACTCTTCCTCCAAGTTACACTGTTGAACTCCTTTTCTTTGCTACTTTTCCAAATTATAGGGACACAAGGTGTCTCTTTGTGGTTTCTGTTCCCTCACAATCTGTGTGGGAAAGCCTTAAGCAGAAAAACCTGTGGAGGCTGAAAGGCTGTATGGAGATGCTGTTGCATGAAGTCCCCTGGACTTCTGCTACTGACTACTGTTGGAAGCACAACTTGCCTTTGATCTGACCTGATCTGGCATAGCTTCATTAAGGCATCTTCTATGAGTGGATTTTTCTTAGCTTTTAGTGCATTGTAATACAGAGGCTGGTTTGTATACAGGAAAATGTTGAAATGGGCATATACTGCTACCACAAAGACACTTGTATCTATTCTTCTATGCTCCATGAGGAATAAAAGCTCATTGCTAGCCACAGAAAGTGTAGCATTATGCAATGAAGAAGCCTTTGTTCCACTGACAACTTTGTTTTAGGAAGACCACGAGGGACCTGTGTTCAGGTAGCAGCTCTTTAGTGAAGGGATGCCCAGGAATGACCAAACCTTGCCTCAGGAGGTCTCCAGTTTGCATGCTGTTTCTGAGGTGCAGAAGGCAACTTCTGGGACAGGAGACAAAGAAGTGCATTCACAGAATGTGCTTGATGGCTTGGTTTCCTACAAAAATCTTATACTAACACAGGAAAAATGAAGGAAAACAACACCTGCCCGTACGATACAGGCTTATGAGGGGGAGAAGAATGGGCTGAAGCAACCTAATCCTTTCCCCTGCTGGCACTGGTGAGTGAAGCATGTGCTCCCTTAACTCACCAGTCTGCTCAGAGCAGAGCCACGTTCATGTCTCCTGGGCTGGCAGCCACAGCACCGGTCTGTCCTGAGTCAGGGCATGGCCAGGGCTTGTCTACCTCTGTCCTCAATAGTGTTAATTCTAGAGTCAAGCAAAACTTTAGCTTGTGCATCAGAATCAAAGGGCTACCAAGCACATAACATATTGCAACAAGTTCAAAAACTGGAAGGCGCTGCTTGGGTCATGAAACCCAGTCGCTATGATCTGAGGCAGCCACACAATAGATGTTTAATCCACTGTGTTCTCCAGAGCATCCCCTCCATGCCATGGCTCTGGCCTGAAATATTTCCCCACATCCTGTGACAAGTGTAACCTCTTTCGTACGCACTACCATAAGTTCACAGGACTGTAACATTCCATGGCAAAAAGGCACAGGAGGTACAGAGAGAGTCACCACAGCCTGAGGTCCCTGCAGCAGTGGGGCTTTATTGGGTGAACATGCCAAGGTGATCTAGAAACTGATGGCAGCCCATCTGCTCTTCAGTTTGGGTTTTAATCTACAGATTCTTGCTTTTGTCACTTGGGGACAAGGAATTTCAGTGACTGTTTTCTCCCTGTAAACTGTGTGGATGGTTTTGTTACTGTGCCTGTTGCCATCTTTGTGCCTCTGGTTAGAAACTGTCAAACAGCTTCTTCCCCAAACACATCTGACTGCAAATTCAACATTATTTACTTGCATTTGATTTGGCTTCTCACACAAAGCCACATCCAGAAACCATGTCCACAAATGAGAGAAAAGGGCTGTGTTGCTAATTAGTGCCCTGCCAATTTATCGTATTTTAGCAGGCCTAAGCTCCCAGCACAAGTGGCCACATGTTACACTCTGCTCTAAATTTGCCCAAGAGGTGACATGGAAACTACAGTCGTTCTATTACAACTCTGGTAATACAAGGGCTTTTATATTTTGTTGACCCCTGACTTTGCAGCAAAAAAAGAGAAAATTAAAATTAAAACAAATGTCAAAGACGCTCTGAGGCCCTTTGTCGCACTTAACAATACATTATTCATATTGATTCATCTAGAGTGCATG
>Ga0065711_1050570_pt1 | contig 10770 bp, 5 predicted proteins | sample Hoacrofraction12_FD_59098 | JGI IMG/M metagenome (GOLD analysis project Ga0065711, IMG submission 59098) | Hoatzin crop microbial communities from Cojedes, Venezuela - Epithelial fraction 12 v2 (version 2) | ecosystem: Host-associated > Birds > Digestive system > Esophagus > Crop | place... | reverse complement strand
CCAGTGCTCCGTCACCCTCAGAGGGAAGAAGTTCTTCCTCATGTTCAGACGGAACTTCCTGTGCCTCAGTTTGTGCCCATTGCCCCTTGTCCTGTTGCTGGGCACCACTGAGAAGAGTCTGGCCCCATCCTCCTGACACCCACCCTTCAGATATTTGTAAGTATAGATTAGGTCCCCTCGCAGCCTGCTCTTCTTCAGGCTGAACAAGCCCATCTCCCTCAGCCTTTCCTCGTAGGAGAGATGCTCCAGTCGCCTCATCATCCTCATAGCCCTGTCATTGTGTTCATTATAATAAGCACCACATGAAACAGGAGCTGGATGCTAGACATTGTCTATAAAGCCACCACTAATCCCTCCAAATTTCACAGCTTTCACGCTAGAAGCCAGCTTGGTTTTGGTTCTCTGTCAAATAAGAAAAAGCAATTTCTCTATTTTAGCCTTACTACTAATCTATAAAACAGGAAGGTTCACAGATATACTTACTGTTCTCTCCAGCGGAATGCTATCTCCATCAATTAAGTTACCCCTTTATGTCCCTGTTACGTCTTTCTGTCTCTTTGACAAAAAATTCTGACTGGAATGTATGTCCAGGTGTAGAACTTGGGTGTTAACTCTTAAGTTGTTTCGTTTTCAGGAAGTTGTGTATTATTAGCTGTTTTAGAACACCAATTTCCCAGACATCATCTAGGCAGGACTTAAATTAGCATTTTCAGATGTTTTGGGGAGGGGGTTGTGAAACAGAGAGCTAATTAGATTGCTAGCTACATGGATTGTTATTTTGCAGCTGTTTCAGATTATAGCTATGAGACAGTAGTTCATTTATAGATGTCAGATTATGTATGCCTTCTCTAAATCGAAAACAGCCATACTTACACAAGATGGATAAATAAAGCTCTCAGTTATAGAATCATAGAATCGTTTGAGTTGGAAGGGACTTTTAGAGCTCATCTAGCCCAACCCCCTTATAGTGAGCAGGGACATCCTCAACCAGATCAGATTGCTCAGAGCCACATCAACCTGACCCTGAATGTTTCAAGTAAAGTGAACACATAAAAGAGCCATGAACTGCATTCTTTCTTCCTCTGTCCTCCCAGAAATGAATGCTTTCTAAATAAAACTTGCAATAATTGGCTTTGTGTTTATAGATAAATATGACCTGTGAACCAGTATGATAACCTAGGACTCACATTGCTAATAGCAAAGAAGGCTTGGAAAAAAGTGTTCCTAATTGCTGTGTGTTGGAACTGTCATCTAGTTTTAGAAGTACAGATTTTTATAGATAAGTACGTAACTGAGGTTTTCTGAGTATGGTAAGAGAGACAGGACATGCTTCTTCATTGAAACCCTGTATCAATTTAAGGCAATTATGCTTTTTAAAAGGAAAATTGGATTGATCAATGATTTCTTCTAGATTACACATGTTGAAAGTATGAGCCAGAAGTTTCTACCACGAAAAAAAGAAAGGTACACACTACTGTCTTTATATACGGTCAGCTCAGTCTTTCTCAACATAAAGAATTCCATAATTGTTAAATGCAGTAGTAATACAAAATCCTTGGATTGCTGATATTTAAACTACTTCACTCTGATCTTTTGCTTCAATTCTTAAATAATCTTTCTGCTCTTTAAAAAGGGCTGCAATAAGTTTACAGTTCTAGCTGAACTCTGCTGTAACAATCTGGCCTGCTGCATCACCCAAACATTTCCTAATTCTGATGGCGCCGTGTACCACAGACAGTGCACTTTCACTTCCTTCGAAAGTTACTTGTGGCAGAAAGTTCAAATATATCCCTGCTTTTGTTTGACTCAAAAACACTGTAGTGATGTTATACCTTGATACCTGTGGTAATGTGTTTGTATGAAAATTGAAGTAACTGTGAATCAAGGTGGAGCATGTTCAAATCATGTTTTTAATCAGGTTACAAACTCAATTGTCCACATCGTAAAAGACAGAAAAACAACATTCCTGACTGCATAGTTTACAATACAGAGCATCCTGCTCCTACTAGGGAACAATGTAAAGCTCAATATGCTTTGAAAAAGGAATAATTTTGCTGTCAGACCGAATCCAAACAATATCTTTAATAGCAGTGGCTGAATTCCAACTAAGGCTGGTTGTAAATGTTGTTCTTCTTAGCAGACCTTTCCAAATAGCGTTAATTTTCCTTATTGTAATCCATTTTGCTTTTAGATATATGACTTCTGTGTATCATATAACATTTACTTATACTGGTGATTATGCCACTACCACCATGAAGTGCTGAGACTTCCAACTTTAGAAGATAAGCATTGCTAAGTCAGTAAAAGTCTACAGGGCATGATCTTTCACTAGGTGTTGAGTGAGTTGATACAGCTTAATGCATTTTAAATCACTAATTATTTCAATTAAAACCTGTTGTACAATTTGAACAGCAGTATTCTTTGCTCAAGATATCTCTGCAATAGTAATATTTGTATTTGACTTGAACTCAACAGGATGGTACCTTCGTTCCTCGCTAGTTTATCAGGGAAGGGAACTGCTGAGTTCGAGTAGCCAGTTCAGGTGCATTCAGCGATTCTGATACACAGCATGGATGCAGCCAGGATGCCATAGGGAAGGTCTTGCAGTCTGCAAAGCCCCTCTTTATAATATGCCTACGCTCGCTAAGAGTTACTAATAAATCCACCGGGGGACTGGGAGTTTGCTGTATCCCTGAGTGTGGCTAATTCCTTAAATCACTTGAAGTTGTAGTACTTGAGCAGAAATAGTGACCTTTTTTTCTTTCTCCTGAAATGCAGAAATGCAATATGCAATGGGGATTCTCTGCATTATTTTCCTTCCTTTCCCTCCTGCTTAGTCATGTCACAGATTGAAATTCTTTAATAGATGGAGCAACGAGAGGAAACGTATCTGTTTCCACTGTTAATTGTATGATTACCTGTAACTGACAACTTGTTTTTTCCACCAAGCTTCCCACATAATTTTCACTAAAATGCTATAAACATACAATAGGAAATGATTCATGTTACAGGCTTGTCCCACAGGACACCAAAGGCAGGCAGACTCCTACAAAGAAATTTTGAGGACTGAAAGCCAACAATACACACCTGTCTTCTCCCTTCCGTTAAAGGAATGTGTAGTTATATGCATGTTCAGATGACTTCCCAGAGGTGTAACTTGGACTAAGATTGGTAGGACTGCTGTTTTTTCAGTTGCATGTGTTATGTTTCCTTTGTATTATTGCAGGCAGCTGGAGACAGAGGAGGGGTGTTGGGGAAGGAGGGAAAGTTGGTTCATTGACCTGCTAGCACACGCAAGGCTTTTGACACCAGGAACCTTGAGTGGGGCACAGATACCATTTGCAAACATGTTTAGATTTCTGTTCAATTTTGTGCCAAAGTATGCACCAGCAAGTTTAATATCAGGTAAAGCACCTTTTATACTCTTTGTTGTTAAAAAATAATATATTTGTGAAACAGAATGATAAGACATAACACTGGAAATGGGTGCTTCTTCCCAAAAGTACACATGTGAAAAAAAGGGAAACAACATTTGTGAGTTTATCTGGCATTTAAGCAAGTCTGAAAATTAGAACTATGTAATACAGTTGCCAGTTGCCTGTCCTTTATAATTTTAAATAGAATAGCATTTTAACTTTATTTATTTGCCAATTTTTTATATACTTTAAAGTTACACTTTTGAACTCAAGCTAACTTTTTATTTTCCTAGGCTGTTACAAAACAGAATTTCAATATTCCTGTAAACTGCGGACCTTTTTTGAATAGTCCTTTGTCTTTTCCTATGGACCAGTTGCCACTAATGAGTCTGCAGTCCCCTTTTTACTGTACTGTTCCAATAAATGTAAAATATTTGTATCAAGCTGTGTCATTTTATTTGGTATGTACAGGTTGTGTTTATTCACTTGCTTCTGTAATGAAGTGGAAGTTCAACTCTAGTAACATTGATCCTGTGAATAGCTACAATTCATAATACTCTTTCACAAAGAAAAAAATCAATTTTATATGAATTTTTTTGACAACTTCTAGAGTTCGTATCTGTGTGATTCTCACTCACAGTTTGGCTGGCACTTTTATTTACCTTTTGTGTAGCAGAAGGTATTGAAGGAGTAACCTGCTGGGCAGAATGTAGAAACAGGCTGAGAACTTTGGGGCTGGAGCTCTGCAGTGTCGAGGATGTTACACCACGCATTTCTCTTGAAGCCAGAATTGTGTTAAGAAGCTAGGCACTGAAAAGCAAGCCTTCATATTCTGCACCTCAACAGCAAAGCAAATTCTACAGCCATTTCCAGTTAAGAGCAATGGAGCAATCTAAAGGCATATCCAAGTGCTCTGTTCCCTTTATATTGCAAAATACCATGTTACTCACATTCTAAATATAAGTTGCGTTTTAAAGCAGATTATTTAAAGCTACTTCATGCTTTACTTTGATTGATTTTACCAATCTCCATAATAATTGCCGTTTTCACCACACTTTGATGTAATGTCTTTGATTTCCATGATCCCTTCTTAGTATAAAGAGTGCCATACCAAAGTTACTAGTGAGGTAAAAAATCAGAATTATTATGCCTTAAAAATTTTTAAATGAATCTTTTGAGATCTCATGGGTAATGTGAAATATGAATACCCCATTGAAAGAACTTCTTCCACAGCCTTATACTCCCTGCAGATGCACTTTGTTTAAACACCCAGCAAAAGGCAGACGGTTTTTTGTATACCTGCATCCTTACAGAGTGTTATTAAGCACACTGTGTGCTGGCACAGCACTGCAATTTGCAAGACTTGGTGCCTGACTGAAGAAAGAGTTAGCAAAGAGATGGCATTTGTTCATAAGTGGGACTAAGGTACCTAGTTTTTGGGTGGTTTTGTTTGGGTTTTTTAATAAAATACTATTGTTGCCACTTTTAAACTTTTTGAGATCGTTTTCCCCACCATCTCCCAGTAATCATGAATGGGAGAGATGTAAGTCCAAAGCTCATCCGCTGATTTTAACAATGTGTGTTGAAACAGAAGACAACACAGCATGGGACTGCACATAGGTCTGGTACAATTCTGCTGAGAGACTAATTTATTAGCAGGATAATTTTAGAAAAGGTGACTGCAACTAAATCTGTTCTGCTCAGTGATGCCTGGCCTCCAAATAATAAAAACATGTTGTTTGAAAACCTGCCACTGCCAAACTGAGCAGCACAGGGTCATCAAATTTCCTCATCTGAAGTGTCACAGCAGTTAATTAGGAATGAGGCTAAAGAAAGGAGCCGTCAAGGTGATCAGGACCTTTGTACAGTCCTACATTTTTTACAGTTTAGAAAAAGTTTTAAAGGACTTGGAGCTGAAAAGATGAAGTTGATTAGACTTCTCAGAAGATCCCAAAGGACATTAGGAACCTAAGGACCACTTTAAATCGCAGATCACATCATTTCCATATTCTTGAGATGCCTGATTTAACAATGCAGACACATCTTCCCGTAGCAAACCTAACAGTTTGCACTAGCAAAACAGTGCCATGCAGGATAACATGCGCCTGGTTCCGGCATGACCGTAACACCTCGTTTCATATGTCCGTTCAAGTTTTCCACTTGGGATGTTTCCTGCCTGGCTGACTTGTGAGCCCTAACCCTGCAACAACTGCAGTGTACAACTGGCCAGACTCCACACAGAAGACATTTGGGCCCAGGAGTGCTGATACTGCGTATCAGGTCTTGCATCTATCCAATTTTTACTGATTGCCCAATGTTTGCATGTCAAAGCTAGATCAGTTCTTTTTCTCTGCAAGTGGCAGACATACCTCCCTCTCCTAGATCCAAATACTGCACATGCAAAGTTGTTTTGATAATCGGGTACAAAATCTCCCTTGAAGTCTGGCAGATATAAATCTTTTCATTTAAAGCAGGAGAGAAATTAATCTTGCTCAGAGGCACAGAAGAGTCTTCACAGCTGAGGACTCCAAGAAGAAGTATGTGCCTGCCTCCAGCCTGATGTAAGTGCTTTGGGGAAGAGCATGGGGGGGGGGAGTTGTTTTGGGGGTGGATTTTTTTCCTTTCCAGCATATTCAATTTAGTGGCACACTGGGTCTGCCAAGTTTCATGAGTGTTGCTCCTGGGTCCTTAAGTCTCCACCACCTCCCAACTCTGGGAGCTGAACTCGGGCCAAAGACTACCGAAGGCTCGAAAGTATTCCCATGTTTAAGATGTTTGGTGGATCTACCCCACAAAATCAAATAGGTCTGAGGAAACCTGCAATAAGTTGCACTTGCTCAGTGTGGAGCCCAAGGACCACCACTGATCACTGAGTAAGAAGTTCCAGCAGTGCCAGAATTACAAGTTTCTAATATGAAAATGGTTTGAAGGACTGTGTGGTCTCCGCACACATTCACTGAGGCTACTCTGCAGCTAGATTTCAGTCCTTCAAGTCATGTTCTAGTCATAAGAATTGCAAAAATGTTGTAACATCACTGAAACAGTTTGAATTACAGCTGTACACTTTTCACGTTAAAGGACATGATACAGATAACCACAGAGAAAACAGAAGTCACTGACACATGCACACACAACTAACCCTGCAATGCACAGCGTTCTTCTTTAATGCAGTTATATCAGTATTCACTACCTCCTCCATCCCCTTCAGGTCCTTGCAACTCTGCCATGCTAAAAGCACTGCTGCTAAACAGTCTGCAGAAATGCATCTGGACTAAAGAAATAGCTCTGTGTTGAGAATACAGAATAATGGGACACTGTGCTCTAATTTTCTAATAACTAAGCTCTCCACAGCTTTCAATGACCTAATACTCTGCAAACGGAAGTCAGGAAACTGTAAAATCAAACTAGAAGCTAGCTTTGAATCCTCAAAAGAACAGGCTGGCCTTTGACCACGCTGTGATGGAAAAAAGCACGCAGTTTTGACACACATTTTTGACTCATGTTCTATTAGTTCTCTGACAGCTGAAGGAAAAATGAGATTGCATTAGCAGCAGCTGGAGTACATTGAAATATTTTTCTACTTCCTCTCTTAAAAGCTTGCATTGCTAAGTGTAATTCACTAAAAAGAAGGCACATAGAAGGGTAAGTAGGATAATCCAATTGCTAAAATTTAGTCTATGCAATCAGCAGCTATGAAAGCCTGCCCTATTAACACTATAACATTTACAGCCACTGTTTAGTTAGACCAACACATACTAAGCCCTTACATAAACATTTTTACTCCCAAAGACCCTTACTCATCTAAACTAACAGCCCTGTGGGTTCAAAAAGTCCTTTCCAATACTTCATAACTCTGAGTTTGAAATGAAAAAAAATTCAGCGACCTAGATATATTTAGAGCACCTTCTAATACGATGGAACTAGATAGGTAGTTTCCCTTTCACTCATAGTTATGGACCCAGGGGTCGGGTCTCCAATGTCTGGGCCTGACCATGGGTTGTTTTTGTGCTATGCAGCTGGTTTTTAGAGAAATACCTTGACTTTCTGTCTTTCCCCCCAGACTTCAGGTGGACCTGACTTGGCGAGTGGGACCTGGTGGACCAGGGGTAGCCAAGTGCACCTGAAGTCGGGGGGGAAAGACAGAAAGTCTGTCTCTCAATCAGAAGCGTAGCTCAACAATAGAACTATTTGCAGAAAAGCAGATGCAAAAAATCCATCAACAAGGGATACGAATGGGGAATTCCAAGTTTTTACCCATATATGGCTCATTTATAGTTTAAACTGTACGCAAGGACAACAATTGACTTGACAGGGGGACTGTAACCAAAATGCTTCCTCGTTTGGAAGCCTCAGTGGTTGATTTTGCATTTGAAGCAGAAATAAGCTGGGTTTCATATAAACCCAAATTTGCAGATTTAGTCCTTGCATCTGACCTTACCCAGTCTACTGCATGCAGATTTTTCCACGGGTGGAGGTACAGCAAGCCAGCTAGGTTTTCATTTTTAGGCCCTCCCAGTGCTTCTGAGATGATACATGACCCTCTATATCTCACCTGCAGGGCTAATTCCAGATGTGCCTTCAGACTGCACCTTCTAAGTAAGCTTCATCTAAAACACAGTCAGGGACATGACTTCTCTCTCCTGCCACCACATGCATGGCACAGTGTCATCCACTAGCCAGCTCCTGGCCTTTCCCTTATGAAACCTGCCCTGATTTTTGGCTGAGGGGTGGGTCTCCCACACCATGGGGCCACCAGTGTCTCTCCCCAGCTGCGGATATTCGGGAACAAAGTCGCAAAGACTTAAAAATCACAGCCTTTTTCACAAGGGAGTGTTCACTGCGTTTAAGATCAAGCCAGCATGAAGCCCAGGATGAGAGGAGAGGAATATTTTCAGTGTGCTCGTTTCAGAAGTTGGTGTGTTTTTAGAGCTGCTCTTTCATCTTAAGTCACAGCAAGTACACCGTCCAAATGCCCTTTTCTGAGCAGGGCAATGCCTTCCTCCTCTCTGCAGTAGAAAGCCCTCATCGGCAATGACAGTAAATGGCAAGGGCAGTGGGCACTTCCACTACATCAAGGTAGAAGACATTTAGAGTGCTTCATCACAAGCAGGCAACGCACACACTTCAGGCATACTTGGATCAGCAGCAATTGGCCCAACCTCAAAACCTCTTTTTGCTTTTAAAAACAGGAGAGCTTCTCAGCCAGTCCCCGGTGACATTGCTGTCCCAGCAAGGTTTCTCACAGCACCCTAAGACACCAACAATTTTGCTTTCTTGCTGTGACGTATATAGCAGGATTCTTGCTTCATACCCACTTCAGCCAGCTCTCCCTCAGACTCAGCTGCTCTGTCAAGCTTAGGATGCTGGTTTTTCTTTTTTTAAACAGCAATATATTTTAAGGAGGAAAACTATGAAAAAACCCTGCTATCAGAAGCAGTTGTCTAGCTTTAAAGAGGCTGTCACCCATGGCTGCCTTTTCCTACAGTAGCTGAAATTTCAGATACAGGTGATGCTTTCAAGAGTCTCAGACAAAGACTTTCAACTGTTATTTGTACAAGCTAGCATGCTTCATCTCCACTTTTCCTTTACAGAAAAATAGGTTTGCCATGCTTTCCAGGACAGAAAATGATTTCCACTGAACTTGTGTCTAAGCACCTGTCTATTGATCCTGTCAGATTCACTCTTTATACAGGCATTTACATGAGACCCCTGGGACAACAAATGCAATTTTTTGACAAGCTTTCAACATATTACTGTAAACAATTATGAGGTTTCCTGAACAAACTGAGCAGTGGAGAGTTACCCACTGACACCCCCAAACCCACCAGCTCCCATCCCCACCAATTACACTTGTACATTAAAGAGCCTGCAGAGCAGGGGCCGAGTATGGAACAACTTCCTCCTCCTCCTCCTCCTTGTAACCACTCCACAGACTTCATTAAAAAAAATATCCAGGGGAAGGAACCTTTGAAACTGTTTGATCTTCTAAAACATGCTGAGCTTCTGCATTCCAGGCAGAAACAGAGCTGTTGACATCCACCCTCCCCTTTTTCTGTTTTTTCGAATGTTGGTCCCTTCAAAAGGGTATCACAGCCTCCAGTTGCCAGGCCTGCAAGACAGGGCACACAGAGAAATTTTAAATATGAGGCAGTGAACATGAAGCTCCTTAGGGTGGAGCCTGCGACAGCAATCACACTTTCACCCTCCAGCCCCAGGAATCCGAAACTGACTTGCCTAGTGAAAGAGCTGCAGACGTGCTGGTGGCAAGAAGCGAACAATATACGCACAGATACGCCATGCATGCTACAGTCATACAGATACAGTCCTACCAGCCCCAGATCAGTGGGCTTGGAACAGCATTTTTTTTGTCTTTTCAATATTTAGCCCCAAACTGAAAAAAAATACCAGCTTTCCCATAGGATCCATCTTAAACCTATGGAAGAGGGGACCATAGAAAGCAGTTAAGACCTAAGGTTTTCCAAGGTTATTTAAAAACCCATCACAAAGTTCTTTACTGTTTAGCAACCTACTGCCCCCCAAAATTTAAAAATATGTTTTCAAACTACTCCAGGCATATTCAGCAAAAATTTCTTATTAAAATCGATGAGAAACAAGCTGTTTACTTCATGCCATGCCGGAAAGCTGCAGATGAAATGCAGAAAGTTCCTAAGCTTTCATTCCAGATCCAGAAATTCAAACATTCTCAGTTACCCTATAAATCAAAGTTTGTCATTAAGCTACGCCTAAATTGCGTTCTTGCCAAAACCTCTGGAAAAGCATCGAGGTAGCAGTTAATTATTTTTTTGACAACCACTCAGGAAACATATCCCGGGTGAGGAACCGTGGGGTAGAACAAATCCTGTCTCCATTAGGGTTCCGGGGACAGAGGGTATCAAGGAGTACGGGCTGGTAGCCAGAGACAAGTAGACGATCAGGGTGATAGTGTGCGTGAGCTTTTAGGCTGAGATAATTCCCTGTCTCTCCTGTGAGGAAAGGCTGAGGGAGCTGGGCTTGTTCAGCCTGAAGAAGAGAAGGCTGCGAGGGGATCTAATAAATGCTTATCAATATCTCAAGGGTGAGTGCCAGGAGGATGGGGCCAAACTCTTTCCAGTGGTGCCCAGCGACAGGACAAGGGGCAATGGGCACAAACTGAAGCACAGGAAGTTCCGTCTGAACATGAGGAAGAACTTCTTCCCTCTGAGGGTGACGGAGCACTGGCACAGGCTGCCCAGAGGGGTTGTGGAGTCTCCTTCTCTGGAGATATTCAAGACCTGCCTGGACAAGGTCCTGTGCAGCCTGCTGTAGGTGACCCTGCTTCGGCAGGGGGTTGGACTAGATGACCCACAGAGGTCCC
>Ga0065711_1012236_pt1 | contig 10770 bp, 10 predicted proteins | sample Hoacrofraction12_FD_59098 | JGI IMG/M metagenome (GOLD analysis project Ga0065711, IMG submission 59098) | Hoatzin crop microbial communities from Cojedes, Venezuela - Epithelial fraction 12 v2 (version 2) | ecosystem: Host-associated > Birds > Digestive system > Esophagus > Crop | place... | reverse complement strand
ATCGCTTTCCGCATCCCAGAATTCATCCATCAGCTGCATGCGGGTGAAGGTTTTCTTCGGATAGGAAAGCAGCTTATAGAGAATATTGAACTCCCTGACCGTCAAAGCAATCTCCTCATCCCCCGCATAGGCGGTATGTTCATCCTTGTCCAGGGTGATCCTGCCTACGGTCAATTGCCTTGAGGAGTTGATCTTCGCCCTTCTTAGCAATGCTTCAATTCTTAAAAGCAGCTCATCCAGGTCAATGGGCTTTACCATATAGTCATCAATGCCGATGCGGAAGCCTCTCTGCTTTGAGGCAAAGTCATCCCTTGCCGTCATGAATAAAATAGGAATCTCCGCATTTTCTTCCCGGATCAGCTTTGCCAGCTCAAATCCGTCCATCCCCGGCATCATAATATCCGACACAATGAGATCAAAGGAATTCCCGTACAGAATATCCTCCGCCTCATCTCCTGAAAGACAGCCTTCCACCTCATGCCCGTTGTCTCTTAAATAGGAACATACGGTTCTGTTAATATCACGCTCATCATCGATCACAAGAATCTTCGCCATAGTCTTCACCCTCTTATACTGCACTAATGATAGCACGGGAATGTTTCTGATTTGTTTCTAAGACAGAAAAAAGGAAGAACGTTTCCGGAGTGCTGTTGGATCCGCTCTTCCTCTTTCATTTCAAATGCAGGAAGGCCTTCAGAGGAAAGGAGGAGATTTCAGAGTTAATCAACTAAAGGTCTTCCTTACTGACATGCATATCGTAACGGATTCTGACTGTATTCCGTTATCACTGATTTGCTTTTTATAACACAAATTGATGATCATGCGAATTTTGCCATATAGATGGGATTCGGCTTATGCTTTCCGCTGGTGCTGCCGCCATCCACCAGCACATCCACGCCGGACAGGTATCCGTTTCTTTCATCTGCTAATGTCGCAAGGGCGTATCCCAGCTCCGCAGGACGTCCCATACGTCCTTCCGCAGAACGGTCGATCATCTCCTTGCCTTCTTCTTTTTCCAGATTGCCCATGCCTGTGGACACTAAGCCCGGACTCAGGGATACCACACGGATCCCCTTCTCCCCTAATAAGAAGGCACACTGTTCCGCATACCAGCAGACAAAGTTCTTGGACAAAGCATAGGCAAGTCCCTTCTTCACATAGTCATCTCCCGCAAGCTTCGTAAACCTGAGCATGTTTCTGACGAACTTTTCTTCATCCTCAAACACCGTATTGAATCTTGCAAGGGAACGAAGAATGGAAGGAATGGCATAGGCGCTGTTGGAAGAAACGTCGACGATGACACTGCCTCTGTCCATTACCTTCGCAAATTCTTCATTCATATAGACCGTGCCCAGGGCATTGATCCTTACCAGTGATTCAGGATCAGCCATGGCGGGAGAAACACCTGCCGCATTGATCACATTCTTCACCGTTCCAAGGCTTCCCGCAAATTCCGCCAGCTCCCTGACGCTTTCCCTGCTGGAAGTGTCACAGGCATGCACATACACCTCATGACCTTCATCCTTTAAAAGATCCGCCGCATTCTGCAGCTTGGATACGGTCCTGCCCGCAATCACGATGATCTTATCCTTGGGCATATACTCCGCTGCCGCAAGGCCCATGCCGGAACCGCCGCCGGTAATCACACATACGTTTTTCATATTACAATCCTCCGATTTCTATTTCTCTTTACGGTTATGAGAATACAGTTTTCCTGTTTCCCAATTTTTAAGCAGATGTTTCGGAATTGTAAAAAAGAAAGAAGAAAGAAAAACAGGAGACAAAAAACGAAGAAGTAAAAACGGAAAGCCGATATTATCAGCTTTCCGCAAAATCCATTACATCCTTTCAAACACAGGAATCGAATCCAGAGGTGCCGGAGAGACAATGGTCTGCCCTCCTTCATACACCTGGCCGTTACGGATATCCTTCCATTGATACCCGGAAGGAAGATATACCTGCCTTTCCCGCATGCCGTATTCCAGCACAGGGGCAGAGAGGTACTTGCTTCCGAACATATACTGGTCATAGGTATTCCAGCACTGTTCGTCCTCCGGGAACTCATAAAACATGGCCCGCAATAACGGAGATCCGTTCTCCTCTGCTTCTTCAAACAGTGTTTTGATATAAGGCTTCAGTTCTAATCTCTGATTCAACTGTTTTCTTAATATTCCTTCCACTTCAGAACCATAGCTCCAGAGCTCATTGTCATGTCCCGTATAGAGATAACCGCCGCCCCAGTCTCTTTCATCCAGAGGTTCAATGTCATTCGGACCTCTGTTTCCATGCATTCTCAGCACTGCCGTATACACCGCAAACTCAAACCATCTGACCAGAAGCTCCTTGAATTCCTCCGACTGCCAGTCGTCTGTCATGAATCCGCCGATATCACTGGTCCACCAGGGGATGCCCGCAAGCCCCATATTGATCCCGCACTGCAGCTGATCCCTTAAGGATTCAAAGGTACTTGGCACATCACCGGACCATACCACATTGGCATATTTCTGTGATCCGCACCAGCAGGACCGTAAGAGATTCACAATATCCTTCTGCCCTTCCTCCTTCATATGGTCAAAGAACAGCCTGCTGTACATCTGGGGATAGAGATTGGAACACTCCATGGCAGGACCGATGCTGTAGCGGAAGTTGTCAAAGTCATACTTCACCAGATCCGGCTCACTGTTATCCAGCCAGAAGCCGTCAATGCCCAGGTCATAATAATTCTTCCTGCAGATCTCCCAGACAAAATTCCTCGTCTCTTCATTGGTCGCATCAATCTGCACGCAATCCCCCTGGTATTCATAGGTTTCGTCTGATCCTCTTTCCGTACGGATGAGAAGTCCTCTTTCCTGCATTTCATGGAAGTTCTCACTCTTCTTATCTACACTCGGCCAGACGGACACAATCACCTTAATGCCAAGGGAATGAATCTCATCGATCATCGCCTTCGGATCCGGCCAGTATACCGGATCAAACTTCCAGTCGCCCTGATATGTCCAGTGGAAGAAATCAATGACAATGCAGTCGATGGGAACCTTCTTTTCCACGCATTCATGCACAACCTTTAAGACTTCCTCCTGCGTCCTATAGCGCAGCTTGCACTGCCATAAGCCCATCATGTTTTCCGGATAGGCAGGCGCTCTGCCTGTCACTGCCGTATAGTTTTCCAGTATCTCCTTCGGACTGTCACCAGCCGTAATCCAGTAGTCAAATTCCTTAGAAGCAGAACCGTCCCATTCCGTGATATTCATGCCAAAGGACACACGGCCCGTACAGGGATTGTTCCAGAGAAAGCCGTACCCAATGGACGAAACATAGAAAGGCACGCTGATCTGGGAATTCCTCTGTTCCAGGTCCAGAATGCATCCTTTCAGATCCGTATTAGCCTGCTGGTACTGTCCCATGCCGAAAATCTTCTCTTCAGGATCACTTTCAAACTTCTGGATAATCCGGTAATCCCCGCCGGTCCATGGCCTGTATTCCCTGGCATTCATGCGCAGGCACCGTGATTCCTTTGAAATCGTACCGTCATAGTTCCGGTAATATTCCCGCAAGATCAGTCTGTCATTGTCGTAGTAAGACACAACGCCCCAGGCATTGACCACAGCTTTCATACGTCCGTTTGAAATGGAACTATATTCTTCGTTAATTTCAATTCGGATGTCTGTATTCTCAGTTTTCTCACTCAGCGCCCAGTCATTGCCCGTAAAGCTTCGCTCCATCGTTGCACGGATGCGGAGACTGTCCTTTCCCCAGCCTTCAATTCTCAGAGTTTCCCCTCTTCTTCTGCAGATCAATGCATTCTTTTCCTGTCTGAATTCCATATGTGATATTCCTCAATTCTTCTGCCTCTATTATAAGATCAAAAAAAGACCTCTGCGATCAAAATACGCAAAGGCCATACCGATCTTTACTGATCCTTCTTTTCCTTCAGCTTCCAGAAACCGAAGCCTGCACCGCACAGTGCAGCCAGGGCAATGACTGCCGCAATAATCTTCTTCATCTTATTTCTCCCCGTCCTTCTTCACCGCATCCATAATGGTTTCCGTCATTTCGACTGTGGCAGGAATGATGGTGCCGCTGACAACCTTCGTGCCCGCTTCCACCACATTACTCATGACATTGGTAACCGTATGCAGGACGGATCCTGCAGTCTCTGCCGCATGATCCATATTCTTCTTCGTCTCTTCATCCGAACTGAAGCCTTTCAGTCCTTCATTGACAAGCGGCACCACGCTGTCAGCTGTCAGCTCTCCTGCCGCATTGATTACCGTCTTCGCTGTGCTTCCGATAAACTCCGTCACAGATTCCGCAATGGATTCTGCGGAATGAATTTCTTTCTTTTCGTCCATTTCCCTGTCCTTCTTTCTTTGACGTGCATCATGATACCACAGGCAGGATGTATAAAACTTTAAGAAGATGTTTCCAAAATGTTAAAAATGTATGATTTAAAGAACAGAATTGCATTGGTTTCCTTCCAGCCAGCCTGCAAGGTTTTCAAACACAATCTCCGCCCGCAGAATCATGGACTCTTCCGTCGCAAAGGCTGCGTGGGGTGTAAGCAGCGTGTTCTTCGCATTTAGTAATGGTTCAGTGGAATCCAAGGGCGGTTCTTTGTCAAACACATCAATACATGCCCCGGCAATGGTTTCTGCATTTAATGCGTTTTTCAGATCTTCACTGACTACAACCGGGCCTCTTGCCGCATTGATGAGGACTGCAGTCTTCTTCATTCTGCTTATTGTTTCTTTGTGAATGAGGTCTCTCGTGCTCTCATTCAAAGGACAGTGCAGCACCACAAAATCAGACTGTTTCAGAAGCTCTTCCATCTCCACCGCTTCCACATAATCCGGATTTCCTTTGATGCGATGTCCTTTCAAAGTCAGAATCCTGCACCCGAAGGCATGGAACAGTTCCCCGCTTCTGCTTCCTATGGAACCATAGCCGATGATACCCACAGTCTTTCCTTTCAGTTCATATCCGATAAGCCCGCTCTTTGTCTGACCGTTACGGCAGTTGTCTTCCAATTGGCGCATGTTTCTAGTGAAAGATAAAGCCATGCCCAGCGTCAGCTCCGCCACCGCTTCATTGGAATAGCCTGAGGCATTGGAGACAGCGATGTTCTTTTTCCGGCACACATCAAGAGGAATGTGGTCAACGCCTGTAAAGGCGACGTCGATGAATTTGATGGAATCGGATGATTCAACCACTTCATTCTTCAACGGCATATTCGCAAGGATTACCGCATCCGCATCCTTTACTTCATTCTTTAAAGTCTCAGGATCACCTGTCTTCTCATAATGGGTAAAGACACATCCTTTCTCTATGAACGGTGCCTCTAATTCTTCCAGCTTTTCCTTTGAAATACCCAGATCTTCCAGCAGTACGATGTTTGTCATATGCTTATTCTCCCTCTTTCTTCACTTTGTATTTTTCATATTCATTGTACCAAAACAAAAAGCAGAGTTTCCCCTGCTTCATAGAATTACTTGGATACTTTGTCCAGCGCTTCCTTGATGGTATCGATGAGTACGTCGTACTCCTTGTCCGTAAGCTCCACTCTGTGGGGGTTCATGGCAAATACATCGCCCCATTCAAAGGAATCATCGCTGTACTTGGGCACCAGGTGGAAGTGCAGATGATGCATGGTGTCACCATAGGCGCCGAAGTTGATCTTATCCGGATGGAAAGCCTCATGGAGGGCGCTTGCCGCAAGGCTCACATCATCCATGAACTGATGCCTTTCTTCCGTTGTAAGATCGGAGATATCATCCACATGCTTTTTGCATGCCACGATGACTCTTCCCTTATGACTCTGTTCCTTGAAGAGAATCAGCTTGGACATGGGCATTTCGCAGATCTTAATGCCGAAAGCCGCCAGCTTCTCTCCCTCTGCGCAATATGCGCAATCCATATGTTCCATATTAACCTCTGATCTCTTTGACGATCGCAGCAGCTTCCTTTGCCAGTGCTTCGATCTTGTCGAATTCGCCGTTTTCAATCAGGCTGCTCTTGGCAATCCAGCTTCCGCCGCATGCCACGATCTTATCGTACTGCAGATACTCCTTGACGTTCTCTGCATTCAGTCCGCCTGTAGGCATGAAGCGCATCATTGTATACGGTGCAGCCACAGCCTTGATCATCTTCAGTCCTCCTGCAGGCTCAGCCGGGAAGAACTTTACTGTTGTAATGCCAAGGTCCAGCGCCATTTCGATTTCCGTCGGTGTCTGAATACCCGGGCAGAAAGGAATGTCGTGCTCCTTGCACCACTTTGCTGTTTTCGGGGAAAGGCCCGGTGCCACGATGCCTACCGCACCTGCGTTCACCGCACGCTCCGCCTGTTCCGGTGTCAGGACTGTACCTGCGATGACAATCGCATCCTTCACATTGGCTGTGATGTTTTTGATTGCCTGCTCCGCAGCGTCCGTACGGAATGTGATTTCAATGACAGGCAGACCACCTTTCACAAGAGCCTCTGCCATAGGCGCAGCCTTATCCGCATCATTAATTGCGACGACAGGAATGATACCTGCGTCCTTCAGTGCTTTATCAAGATCAAACATTTTTCATATCCTCCGTTGTTTACAGGAATATTATAGCTGAACTGTAAGCGGTATCTTTCCGTATTTTCCGGACATCTTTCATCCAGAAACGGAAGCAGGTCCCCCCGCAGGCCGAAGCTGTTCACAAGGTTTGTGAGACAGCTTTCTGTAAGAGAAAGAGGAGGAGGTCACGGCTGCCGCAGGAGAACCTTTATACCGCATCCATATCAGCGGGAAATTTTATTCGGATACCACAGCGTGCAGCGTGCTTCTGACTGCACCTGTACCGCTGAGCATCTTACGGAAGTTTTCAACCACCGTATCAGAGAGGCCTGCTTCTTCCAGGTCCACGCCGAAGATCTGCGCATTCTTCAGAAGAGGCATGATCTTTGATTTAACTTCATCAACCGTATAGCTTTCACCCAGTTTGAAGTCCTTCACGTATTCGCATACCTGCGGTGTTAAAGGATCCGGGGAAAGTTCGAAGGCATTGCCCTCATCATCCACAGCCATCAGATATCTNACCCAGGAAGCCAGNACATAAGGGATGCACTTGAGATCCTGAACGTTCAGTTCATCAGANGCNAGATACGCCTTGATCGTCTCACCGAAGCGGATGGACAGCTTCTGGGAAGTGTCCGTCGCAATACGCTGGGGTGTATCCGGCATGAAGGGATTCGGGATACGCACATTGACAACCGTATCAATGAACTCCTTCGGATCGATGATGCCCGGATTTACCACCACAGGCAGACCTTCCTTATATCCGACAGTCTTCACCAGCTTCAAGAGATCTTCATCCTTCATTTCTTCGGAGATCTTTGTGTAGCCTAACAGGCACCCGTTGACAGCCAGAGCCGTATGCAGAGGATTCAGGCATGTGCATACCTTCATCTTCTCCACCTTGTTTACGGTCTCGCGGTCCGTAAACATGACGCCTGCCTTCTCCAGTGCAGGTCTGCCGTTGGGGAAATCATCTTCCACAACCAGATATTCGCTTTCCTCCGCATTGACGAAAGGAGCCACGTATGTCTTTCTGGAAGTGATCACCGGTGTGAGATCCAGACCGTCCTTGGAAAGAATCTCTTCCACGGAAGCGTCCGGTCTCGGGGTGATCTTATCGATCATGGACCAGGGGTAGGAAACCTTTCCAGATTCCAGAGCATATGCCTTGAATCCCTCTTCCACAAGACCGTTCTGTACCCATGCATTGACATAAGCGGATACTGCGGACTTCAGCTTGTCGCCATTATGGCTGCAGTTGTCCATGGACACAAGTGCCAGCGGCTTCTCGCCTGCCTTGTATCTTGCATAAAGGAGAGCTGTCACCTTTCCGATATAGGATGCAGGCTTTGCGGGACCCTTTGCGAAGTCTTCCGTCACTGCAGGCATCTGTTCACCCTTTGCATTGACCAGGGAATAACCTTTTTCTGTGATCGTGAAGCTGACCATCTGCAGGCTTGCAGAGGAGAAGATCTCCTGCATTCTGCTCCACTGTTCGTCATTTTCCGGATCCATGATGCAGGCTTCGCCGATGGAGCCGATGATCGTCTTCTCCACGGAGCCGTCTGCCTTCAGCGTCACAAGGATGCTGTAGTTGTCATGAGGCCAGTACTGCTTCTGCACGATTTCATAGTCGAAGCCATCCGCCGCAATGAGTCCGCTTTCCGCTTCCCCGCTGTTCAGCAGCTTCTGCATGAGATTTGCCTGGAAGGCACGGAAGATATTTCCGCCGCCAAGGTGCAGCCATACAGGATTTTCCTTTGTGGCCTTTACCATCTTTTCATGGTCGAATTTGGGAAGATCGTAACCCAGCTCTTCCCAGGCTGTTCTGTTTTCAAGTCCTTTTGCGTTCAGTTCCAGCATGTCAAATACCTCTCGTTTCTGCTTTTTCCACTGCTTCCCAGAGCCCGCAGATGTATGCGGCACCTAAAGCTCTGTCATATAATCCGTAGCCCGGCATTGCGACCTCGTCCCAGATCATTCTGCCGTGGTCCGGTCTGATGGGTCCTTCGAAGCCGATGTCGTATAATGCCTTGACGATTTCATACATATCGAAGGTGCCGTCTTCGGAAAGATGGGCAGCTTCTTCGAAGTCCGTCGGGCTGTTGAACTTCAGGTTTCTCACATGGGCGAAATGGATTCTTCCCTTCAGGCTTCTGATCATATCGGGCAGATCGTTGTTCAGGCTTGTGCCGTAGCTGCCAGAGCAGAATGTAACGCCGTTGTGGGGGTTGTCCACAGCCTTCATGAGACGCAGAATGTTCTGCTTGTTGATGATGATGCGGGGCAGTCCGAAGACAGACCATGCAGGATCATCCGGATGGATCGCCATGTTAATGTTGTACTTGTCGCATACCGGCATAATCGCATTCAGGAAATATACCAGATTGTCGAAGAGCTTCTCATCATCGATGTCCTTGTACAGTTCGAAGAGCTCCTTGACATGCGCCATTCTTTCCGGCTCCCAGCCCGGCATTACTGTGCCGTTCATATCGCCGTTGATGGATTCGAACATCTTTTCCGGATCCAGCTCATCGATTGCCTTCTGCGTGTAAGCGAGAACTGTGGAACCGTCTGCTCTTCTTCTTGCCAGCTCTGTTCTTGTCCAGTCGAAGACGGGCATGAAGTTGTAGCACACCAGATGAATGTCGTTTTTGCCAAGGTTCTCCAGTGTTTCGATGTAAGCGTCGATGTCCTTGTCACGGTCAGGGGAGCCTGTCTTGATGGCATCGGAGACATTGACGGATTCGATGCCGGCCAGATGCAGTCCTGCACCTTCGACTTCGTCCTTCATTGCCTTGATTTCTTCGTAAGTCCATACTTCACCGGGCATCTTGTCATACAGGGTTGTAATGATGCCTGTGACGTAGCGGATCTGCTTAATCTGCTTCAGCGTAATTGTGTCATGGCCCGTGCCATACCAGCGGAATGTCATTTCCATAAGTTTTGATCTCCTTTTTGTTTACAGCCACATTATGCGGGATTTTGCAAGCGGTTACGATTGTCAGAATTGTTGTCGGCATTGCAAATCTTGCAAAAAATGATGTAGTATCAATGCATGAGAACAAAGAAGATGAAAACGCAGTTCAACACCCGGCAGTACATGATTGCGGATAATTTCGAAGTGTACTACTACAGTGATGTGAACTTTTCCAATGTGCAGAGCCACAGCCATGACTACTATGAGTTCTATCTGTTTGTGGAAGGAGACGTGACGATTCATGCCGGGAATCAGGATTTCCATCCTGTGGAAGGCAGCGTGCTTGTCATACCGCCCCATGTGAAGCATTATCTTCTGATGAACAATCCTTCCGTCCCTTACAGAAGGTATGTGTTCTGGATTTCCGAAGAGTATGCGGAGCGTCTTGTCAAACGGTACATCGACCACGCCTGGCTCATGCAGAAGGCGGTGATTGACAAGGTTTTCTCAGGCTATCTGAATTTTGATGAGATGAATGACGTGCATCATATTCTGCTGTCCCTTCTGGAGGAAACCCACTCCGAACGGTACGGTAAGGAAGCTGTAATGGATACGCTGGTGAGCCAGCTGATCCTGAAGCTGAACCGGCTGTTCTATGAACAGGAGCACCCGCAGTCGGAGACGGAGGATGAAGCGGATCTGCTGGAATCCTTAATCACCTATATCCAGAACCATCTGAATGAGCAGCTGGATCTGGATACCCTGTCCGAGCGGTTTTTCGTATCGAAGTTCTATATTTCCCATCTCTTTACGGATACCTTCGGCATCTCCCTGCACCAGTACATCCAGAAAAGACGTCTCAGTTCCGCAAGGGAAGCACTGCTCAGAGGCGAAAAAGCCGCAGCCATCTACAGTGACTGCGGATTCAACGACTACAGTGCATTTTTCCGTGCCTTCAAGAAGGAATACGGCCTGTCTCCCAAGGAATATCAGGCTGTCTACCTGAACGATCCGGAGAAGGTGAAGTAACAACGCAAAGACCGTGTACATTCCACCATGTGCACGGTCTTGTTTATATGCTTTTAGTTTCTGTCTTCTGCTAAGCTGTTTTCTCAGTTCAATCCCGCAAGTGTCGGTAATGCCAGGGAAACCGCAGGAATATACGTCACCATCAGAAGACCGACAAGAATTGCGGCATAGTACATGAACATATACTTCATCACATCCGCCAGGGTTGTATTGCCCACCTTGATGGCCGCGAACAATGTGTTTCCCACAGGAGGCGTGATGTTTCAGATGCAGAGG
>Ga0065711_1050572_pt1 | contig 10771 bp, 8 predicted proteins | sample Hoacrofraction12_FD_59098 | JGI IMG/M metagenome (GOLD analysis project Ga0065711, IMG submission 59098) | Hoatzin crop microbial communities from Cojedes, Venezuela - Epithelial fraction 12 v2 (version 2) | ecosystem: Host-associated > Birds > Digestive system > Esophagus > Crop | place... | reverse complement strand
CCGGGGGAAGGGGGGGGCTGCCAGAGGCCGGGCGCCCCCCGCCCCCCCCGCGCTGGCACGCCGCGTTCCCCCGCAGGGCTCCCGAAACTTTGGCAGGTGTTAAAAACGCCGGGTCGGCGCGGCGCCGGCGGTGGGGGCTCCGCCGTGTCCCTGTCCCCTGGGAGCCCCGCGCCCCTGCCTTCCCAGTCCGCTCCCCTAGCAGGCGGGCCCTGCCCTCCCGCCCCCGGCACCCGCGGCAGCAGCCCTCGGGAGACGCTTTCCCTCGCACCTCGCGGCTGTTCTGTAGGTTCATCAATATTTATTATTACTCCTTTATTTTTTAACCGTGGCGTAATTGATTTTTCATGCTTTCCTATTAGGTGGCAATCTCGAACCTCCTCCTTGAGCAGTATGCTACGCGCTGGTTCAGAAGCCGCCGTGGAGCTGCTGCGGATCCCTGAGAGGCCCCAGGAATAGCTCTGCTAGCGAAAGGTTTGTGCGGCGCGTGGGTGGGACGCTGGTCCCGCCGGGTCTCTGCCCGGCTGCCGAGGTGTGGAGCTTAGCCGCAGCGGAAGGCCCCGGGGCTTGACATGCTGCCTCGAGCGAGTGCACAGGGTTTCTCGGAGGCTTCTAGGTCCCTGCTACCTGGTGAAGCGTACTACTGGGAGGCTGGTTTTGCACAGTGAAATACGTGGGTTTTACTCTGTAAGTCACAGAATCAAGAATGGAAGGGGTTGGAAGGGACCTCTGTGGGTCATCCAGTCCAACCCCACTGCCGAAGCAGGGTCACCCAGAGCAGGCTGCACAGGACCTTGTCCAGGCAGGGCTTGAATATCTCCAGAGAAGGAGACTCCACAGCCTCCCTGGGCAGCCTGTTCCAGGGCTCCGTCATCCTCAGAGTGAAGAAGTTCTTCCTCATGTTCAGCTGGAACTTCCTGTGCTTCAGTTTGTGCCTGTTGCCCCTTGTCCTGTCACTGGGCACCACTGAAAAAAGTTTGGCCCCATAGTCCTGACACCCACCCTTCAGATATTTGTAAGAATAAGTCCTTCTTCTTTGCTCATTTTATTCACTTCTTCTGTTGCTTTGCAAATAAATCTCAACCTCCATGTTTTCATAGGCAAGCAGAGAGAGAAAATTGGATTCCAAGCTTGGGTTCTACAGCAAGTCTTTTGCACAAGAAAGATGGAGGTCTTTATTTTCAGCTTTCCTCACAAGCCAGTTTGCGGGAGGCTTTGGTGTAATTTTCTTTAATATATTTTTGCTGTTTGTTATCTGAGAACAGAAATAAATGGTGTTTCGTCAAAATTTTAAATTTGTGTCATTTAAAAACCACTTCTATCGGCAAGATACTTACTTGGTCTTCTCTAGAATCTGGATCCAATTTTGCTTTATTTTGAGAAATTGTTACTTCACGTATGACTAGTTTAAGGTGCAGTTTTATGGAGAAATACTTGACTAGAGACTTCTGCTCTCATAATAGCAAAGAGCATAAACTAGTCTTTTATAGGACTCAAAGATGTACGCAAAAGCTTCTGAAAACACAAGGGTTCTTCCAAGAAAAGCATATTTTGCAGTGCTGCAGATACCTTGGATTTATTTTGTCTTGTGTTTTTAAACACTGCTGCATCCGAAGATGTGGATAGGTGTTCATGAACGAGAACGGAAAAGTCAGGAGCGATTGGCAAGCTCTTTTTTCTCTATATAAAGCTTGAGCATTCCGGGTTATGGCTGAAATGTCTTCCTTGCGGAAGGATTTGTGTGCCAAAAATTTTGGGAGCCAAGTGGTGCTTAACTCTCTCCCAGCTGGCACGAGTTTTCCAACCCAAAGGAAGGAGAAGTTTCAGGTCCATGTTCTTTGCCAGCCGCAGTACTCTGTGAAGTTTCAGCAGTCCTTATCGAGTGCTGGTGATGTGAGGCGTGTGGATAATCTTCGGGGCTTCCAGGGACTTAACGCACAGCTGCCCTACCTTGCTGAGGGATGTGATTGTAAATTATTGCACAGCCCTCTGTGGACGTTCATATTTGTGGTTTAATTTAAAAATGAGAACAAGTTTAAGCTAAACCACAGCAAGCCACTCTTAAGCCAAGTAAATCTCCACAGAGTGTTTTTCAGTAGATTAGCCAAAGCAACGCCTCTGGGCTTTGCCTGTAGGCACAGCTGAGCTAAAGCGCAAAGACCAGTATGTCCTCTTGTCCCACGCTGAAGTGATTGCTCCTGGACCAGCTCTGTAAATTGTTCCCCATACCAGCAGTCTGGCAGGAAGGGTTGCGCTTTGTTTGGTTTTAATGTGACGCTTGACAAACTTCTAGACCCAATTGTAAATAATGAAAGCAGTCTTAAATCAGTGGCCTTTTGGGACGGTATCAGGCAGCTTCTTTCTCTCCCTCCGCCTTGTCCCAGTGTCCTGCTCTCTGGCAGCACCTCTGCTCCCAGCTCTTCCCCCTTCTTCTGGGCTCTTGCCACCCTCTCTGTCTCCCTCGCTTGCCGCTGGCTTTGGCAGCACTGATGCAGCCCAAGTCGAGTGAGCGTGGCTGGACTTACCTTGCCCGTGGGTGCTCCTTGCCAAGTAGGAGCTGGTGCTCTGCTAGTCCAGTTGACGCTCTTTGGGGTTTTTTTCTTCCCCTGCATACAGCATGCATTGGTTCACGTAAATTTGGGGTTTAAATGAAACGTGTATTAGAAGAATGGCTTGTTAAATATTTGGGAAGTCTATGTGTTGCATCAACTTGAAAATATTTTCATTAAAAAATAAGGAAGGAAAACCAGTATTCCCTGGCAGTAGTGAACACAAATGTTCAAGTAATTCTGTGCTGTCAGCTTTCATTATGCATCTCATCAGAGCTTGATTGTTGCTGTTGCAGGTCTCTGTGGCAAGCGTCTAAGTCCCCACTTCTCTTCTGGAGGGCTTATAGAGGGCTGGCTTGGAATGCCATTTCTTACTATGATTTGGATAAAATCCTTTATTCTGTCTTTGGGCACTTTTGCCTCGCATAGTTACCAAATTAAGGATTGTCCCTGTTTCAAATAAACCCTGCTTGGTTTACCATGCTTTGAGCTACTGTATTGAAATATTTACTGAAGACTTCTATTATTTAAATTGCTCTGGGAGGGAGCCATCTCACTTTTCAGATCTGTTTCTCTTGGGCCACCTGTTTACTCCTGCATTTTTTCCTTGAAGGAGGACTGGATTCTTCAGATGTGACAATCTGTTGAGAAATAGGCAGTGATCTTTGCCTGTTAACTCTGGGGAAAAAAACCAACCAAACAAAAAAGAAACCCTGTAGCAACATACTGGTGAGTCTCGTCTGTTGAGGCTCGTGACAACAGCTGGTGTTGGAGAAGCGATGCGTCTGACAGGTTGAAAAGATGTGCCCTCCTTAAGCTTGGTGTCATTTAAAAGGTCATGTTTGAACCAGCTCTGTTCTCGGGGACCCTGGGAGAAGGGGATGCTGTCTCCCACCGCGTTGCTTGAAGCACTGGGAGCAGCTCTGCCCACAACCCGGAGAGGGCAGGTTGTGTTGCAGGACAGGAGTGAACAGCTCCTGTCACTTGTCACCGGCCCCTGCCAGCAAGCAGGATGGGACCTGAGCTTTCACTGGTCCTCCAAGAGCAGCAGGGGCAGGGGAGCTTCCTTCCCTGTGATGCACTGCAAAACAGCACTGTTGTGTTGAGAAAAACTGGGCTAATAGCTTTGTGTCTAAACGCTCTATTATGGAATAGTTAAAATGGAAGCTGAAGTGTCTGCTGCAGATGTTTGTAGCCTTTGTACCCTGCTGTGTTAATGTTTCGGGCAGTTGTGGTTTTTGTCACACAAGACGTTTATGCAAATGAGTCTTTCAAAGTTTGTTCTTGGGGGAAATGTACCTGACAAAGTATTTTTTTGCTTTTCATTGTAGCTTTCATCATGGGGGACATGAAAACCCCAGACTTTGATGACCTCTTGGCTGCTTTTGACATCCCTGATCCGACTAGCCTTGATGCCAAGGAGACCATCCCGTCAACTGGAGAGGAGAACGAGAATCACCTTAAGTCATCGGGAATCTGCATAGATGAGAATGTGTCCTTATCCCACTCTTTGCCTCCCTCTGATGCTCCAGTTGTGAGCGTGATAGTGAAGAACACGAGTCGCCAGGAGTCCTTTGAAGCAGAAAAGGAGGGGAATCACCTCACGGCTGGTCTGTTACACAATGGGTTTCGTGGGTCCGATCTGCCATCAGAGGCTCATGCTTTGGTGCATAATTATGGCAAGTTTGAGTCAACTTTTATTAATGGCGACAGCTCAAGAAGTTACTCTGATAAACTGGACCAGTCTAAGTCGGAGCCTTTGCCAACGTTCAGTCAGTTTAGCCCGATTTCCAGCCCTGAACCGGAGGACGCGTTCAAAGAGAACAGTATTGGTGATAAACCCAAACATGCCCAAACTCCGTATTTTCCACCACCTTCAATGTATATACCGACAGGAGCTTCGGTGCTAGATCATCTTAGGAAGGTACCAGAGCCTGAGCTAAGCATGTTTGATCAATACTGTAAAAAAGAACAAAAGATGGAAATCCACTGCCAGGCAGAGAGTAGGCTGGAAATGAGCAGGAGAGAACAAGACAAAGTGGCGGAGAGGTTTGTGGAGTCAAGCAAGGACTTGGTAGATACTAGTAGCTTTCTTGGAGAAGGCTTGGTGTTTGGAGACCTCCCTCACAGTAGTTTAGGAGAAAGTAAGGGGTCTGTGCCCGAGCTGAGCATGTCTTCATCGGTACCGCCTCGCCAGAGGTTAAAGCCAACTCATTCGAAGTTGTCATCCTGCGTGGCGGCATTAGTAGCTCTTCAGGCCAAAAAGGTTGCGTGTATTCTAAAAAGCGATCAGCCAAACCTTACCAAGGAACCTGGTCCATTTAAAGATGGGACAAAGGGAAGTCCAAAAATGCCCAAGTCGCCAAAGAGTCCCCGAAGCCCCTTAGAGGTGGTGAGGAAGGCCAGCAAGCAGCCTGAGAGTCCTCGAAGTGTGTGCAGCGACAGCAGTGGGAAAGGCTCTCCTTCTATGGCAGCCAGCTCGCCGCCAGCTATTCCCAAAGTTAGGATAAAGACTATAAAAACATCCTCTGGTGAAATTAAAAGAACTGTAACTAGAATTTTGCCAGAAAACGATGAGTTGGGCAAGCCTTCAGAAGAGTCACCTGTGGAAACCTCATCTGCTGAAGAGTTTATCAAATCTTTCCCGTCCCCTGACACTAGTGCAGTTATGGAAGGCGAGGCTGGCAAGAATTCAAGCAAAAATGGGGCTGCTGTGGCTATGCAGCTAGCGAGCCCTTATGCAGATGGTGTGAAAACAGATATTGCTGCAAACAGCACGTGTGCTGTGTCCTTATCTCCACTGCCAAACTGTGGTGGTGGTGCCGTGAAAGTTGGCGTTAAGAGGCAGCAGCAGGGTATCGTGGTGCAGCCGTCCAGCGCGACCACCTCTAGCCTGCTTCCCAAAGCCGTGCACTTGGCAAATCTCAACTTGGTCCCGCATAGTGTTGCTGCTTCTGTTACGGCGAAGTCGTCTACACAGAGGCGAAATCAGCCTCAGGTGACACAGATGTCTGTGCCACTAGTGCACCAAGTCAAAAAAGCTGCTCCTGTCATCGTGGAGGCGTTTAATAAAGTGCTACACAGTGCCAATCCGGTGCCAATTTATACTCCAAACCTTAGCCCTCCGCCTGACACCAGTATTAATTTACCTGCCTCTGGGTATTGTTGCCTGGAATGTGGGGACTCATTTGCCTTAGAGAAGAGCCTGACTCAACACTATAGTAGACGAAGTGTTCATATTGAAGTCATGTGCACTCAGTGTTCAACTATGCTACTTTTTTTTAACAAGTGTAGCTTGCTTAAACATGCAAGAGATCACAAGAGCAAAGGATTTATCATGCAGTGTTCTCAGCTGCTAATGAAACCCATTTCTGTAGACCAAATGTTTTCACCTTCTCCTACAAGCTCTCCAGCCTCTCTGGCTCCCCAGACTTTGCACTCCCCCTCTCCTTCGCGTAAGCCCAGTGCTGCTTCAGGAGGTGGGGTAGGAATTTCTGCTAACACTCAGCCAGCCTTGCCTCTCTATGCGGACCCATGGAGACTAATCCGTCATGGACTTAAGTGTTTAGAGTGTAACAAGCAGGCACAGGATTATGTTGCTTTAGCAGCTCATTACCAGAGAACCTCAGAAGATAATGAGAGACTGGTAAGTCATCATTTTAATGTTATTAGTTAAATCTCTCCGAGTTTAAAGAGGTTGTCCTCTAGGGAAAGAAACAGACGTCATAGTGGCAAATGAATTGCTTTGCCTAAAAAATTGCTTGTGGGGAGGATTTGGGATACACATGAGCCTGGACGTGTGTGCGTGAAAAGATTTTTAGCATTGCTTGTCCTCTTTTTAGCCTTTGCCAACAAAAAGAGGGTGGTAAGGAGACTATGGAGATCCTTGAGCATCAAAGGAAGGTGTTGGAGATCAAAGACCACTTGGATGAGATGTGCAGGAGTGCTGTAGGGGAGGACCCGTGGAACGTTACCTGAAACAGGTTTTTGTGCTCTAAGCATGGCTGGAGGACATCTGACACAATTTGATTTTACCTTTCCTAGAACTTGTGCCAAAATCATCCATGTAACACTTCGAATGTCGAGCGCTGGTTTTACTTTTAGGTTGATAAAGTGTATATTGGGCCAGGACTGGCTGTGAGGTGAGTAGTCTGATATGTGGGATGGGAGGTGGTTTTTCACCCCTTTGGGTAGGAAAGGGATGAGCCAGTGCCACGTTTCCGTAGGAGGGCTCGGGAGCCCTGTTAGTGGCTTCCTGTCTTGCTCCAGTGCTGCCCTGCTCGGGTCTCCACTGGCTTCGCGCACCTCCCTCGGAGGAGCAGACAGGGGGTCTGAATCCCCTTTGAAGCTCCAGCTTGGGTCTCTGCTGATGAAGAGGAGGAGATGCTCTTCATTGTGTACCAAGATCATAGGCTTTGTGTATTTTTTTTTGTTTTGGAGCATAGGGTCAATCCCATTTAAGTATAAGCCAACCTGAAGTTGAACATGAGGAGGAATCCTCTCTCCTTAGCTCTTTAGATCAGGTCAGAGCTTTCCACGTTGGTCTGGCTGCCAGCAGAGCTGGCAGGCTCCCAGTGGAGTCCCCTCCACAAGCTCCACGAACAAGGACTCCAGGCCAACACGAGACATTCAGGGAGATGACCGTCAGTCTCTGCCATGGCTGCCACAGTACCTGTATGCCCCAGAGCCTCCCTTTGTTAAATGGAGTATTGAGGTCACTGTGGTCCTGTTTAGATCCTTTGTTATCTTTCTCTTAAATTCATCAGGAGTAAAAAAAATAGATTATGGCTGAATGGTTTTGATGTCGTGAAGAATGGTGAGGCCAGAAGGGATCGGCATGGCCGCATAATCAGGTTTCTTGCCTATGGCAGAGCATCAAGCACTGTGCTCTGTCAACACCGTAACTTATTTTTCAACTATAATGCGTTTTTAGGAAATGTCAGCAGTCTGGAATTAAAACCTTCAGATGAAGGGATACAGTGAATGCTCCAACGTGAGTTGAAATGTTGATCAGTTGCATTAGAAATGTATTTCCTATTTTTGTTGTGAGATTATCAATTCAAGAGCTCCTTAAAGAGAGAAGGAATGTCTGGTAGAAAGTATTTTTAGCTTGTAATCAGATAATTTATTCTGTAACTTAACCAAGAAATGAGTTTAAGCCTCTCACTTCAAGTTAGGTGTGCTAGATGGGAGATTATTTCTGTAGTATTTTTCTAAATAGAAGTGTTGAAAAACTGGAAAAAAGAGGCGACATTAGAGCTTGTAAAACCATCTCCTCCCTGTTTGATCTTCCCATGCGTATACTCAACGGGACGCGTGCATTCATCCTCCTGCTACTGGGAGTCCTTTTCCTCGGTATCTGCTGTCCTCCACACTGCCTGGTGGTGCTCCATGCTGTTCCTAGAACATCTGTTTCAGCGAAACTATGAAATGACTAAAGGAAATAAGAATTTGTGCCCATGTGCTCATAAATGTGTGCCTCTAGATTTAGCAGTAGCTAGTGGAAACCGTCCCGCTGCTTTCTAGCAGCACCCAGGGTATTTGGTGTCATGGGGCTGAGAGGTAAAGGATGGGTGAAATTTGGTGGTCTCGTAGGGGTCACTGCAGTAGGTGGGTACCACGTGCAGCTTCTCTGGGCGGTCCGAGGGAAAAGACGCAGGTTGCCTTGACATTAAATGCCTCGCTTGGGTACCATGCTGCGTAGCTTCCATCAGTAACGAGGCATGGAAAGCTGAAGGTTTTGTGTATCAGGGGTGTTAATGAAAGAGTCTGGTATTAAACATGGTGTGAGAAGGACGTAGGTAAGGCTGTTGGAGGAAGCGTTATAAGCTCCCCTAATAGGAAGACATGAACTGGTCAAACCCATTCTGAGAAGATGCTGAGGATATCCCTGACTCTGCATTAATGAAGCTAATTTCTTGGGTTGCTATTTTTATTTCAGTCAGAAAAAAGAGGAATGTTGGTAGGAGCTGGAGATGATCAAGCAAATGGTTTTACAAATGCTTTCGTGGGTGGTAGAAGCAGTTGGAAAAATATTCCTGTCCTCTTCTGTTCTTGCTCTCACTCTGGTTTCCATCTCCAGAGTTATACCAGGTCACTTGTTTTTTGGGCAGTGGCAGAAATTGCTTTGCTGAGGAAGGTGATGTAACACCTGTATTCAACTTAATAAATCTTTTAGTGCCCCCAGTAGTGGATCAAAACCACTACCTCCATGTGACAGAAGCCGTTGATTTATATACTGGTACTTGTAATTTAAAAAAAGGGCACAAAAGTGGTAGTCGTGTACCTGTGTTTGATCTGGAGCGTGCTGCTGTCGCAGGACAATCTGCCAGGGTGCAGAGGTGGTATTAACAGTTGTGGGCAAGCTCAGACATGAACCGCATCTCCAAATCTCGAGAGACTAATTATCTAGTATGCATTGTAATGTTGCGCATTTGAGCAAAAACTGGTGTGTGTTCCTTCCTTCATCCCTGACATTTTTCTCACTGTATTGAGACGTTGGTTTAGAAGCAACTGTATGGGGTTCAGACATGAACTCTTTGCCATGCCTCCCTGAGAAAGTACGGCGTGTCCTACGTATTTTTTAAGTAAGGCTTTGGCTTGACTTACGCCTTTTAAAGAGCTTCAAAAAATAGCAGGGCAGGTCCCCACTATATTACAGCCTAAAGCTTATCATCCATGACTGTTCAGATGCCTGGTACCAGATTGTCCCGAAAAAAGAGGTTTCTTGGGAATGATAGATGGATGTAGAAGAGAAAGAGCATCTCTGGCTGAAGACAAAGAAAGTGATTTATCGGGAGCACGTGGATTTGTACTAGAAGAGGGAGATCTGTGGAAAGTAACCTAGGTGGATTTTTGGTCGATATTCTTAGCAGCTCTTCTGTTAAATGACACCAGATCTGGATTATTAACCATGACATGCACATCTAACGTGGCCATAACTTGAGAGACCGAGCAGACTTTGAAGAGCTGAGTTCTAGCGCTTGCAACTCAAAAACTTTTTATGCCTGGTATGGAATGGGCTTGTCACCTTGCACAGGAGGAAGGGTTGATCCGATAGGCTTGATGAAGAAATGAAGTAGCAGGGAAAAGACTTATTTTTCAGTATGATATTTCCAGTTACCCAGAAGTTGCAGTGTATAGCTGAAGAACAAGCAAGCCATGGTAAGAGGCAGGAATGATTGGATTGGAGAGTGGGAGCAGCCTAAGCTGGCTCTGCTCCACAAGAAAACTTATCCTGTGTTGCTACTAAAGACTTCTCATTTTAATTGGAAATTCTTACTATGACTTTGTGAATTGCTGTGACATACTCACGTTTCCTATATCTGTTTAAAATGAAAATAAGGCAATTTGGGGGTTTTCTGTTGGTTCATTCCAACTGGTGACTTGGGAGATACTCAGTCTTATGTTTCTGAATGGCCTTGGGTAAAGTCCATATTAATAAGACTGATAGTGGGTAAATGAGCTTCCTAGGTGTGGCGAAAATGAGAATGACATGGCTGGGTCACAGTTGCTCTGGAGGAAGGAAAGGAGATATGGATGTGGTCTGGACAGCAGGGAGAGGAGGAGATTTGGAGCAAGTGAGAGGAAGAGAAGGGGGGTAATGCTGTGATTGAGAAGGTGGAGTGGAAAGACCTTTAGAAAAATGATTGAGAGCTTGACCTTAATATTACATTGTAGACTTGTGGCAGCTACATGATTGCAGCTGTTCAAAATACAGCAGGGAAATCCTACCTGGCTTATTTTTATGTAGAATATGCATAGGATGAAGGCAGTTCAACTCAGCCAAACACCGTGGTGGGATCTCTGTGGCTTACAGCGAGGATACAGGCTTTGCAAACTGTGAGCTAATCCACTTCAGAAATATAAAAAATGGATTTACTGGATGTGTGTTTTGAGTGGATCATCATAAGGGATCGCAGTTACTTTTTTGGAGACTAGTGAGGCCAATTTTGCAATCTTTGCAAGCTTGCAAACCGAGTCACTTGATGGGATCTCTTTACTAGTTTTCAAGCACAGAACTGCAAGAAGAAAGCAGTATGTGAATTTGAATGTCTGGTAGGTTGGATTTTGCTCAAACTAGAAGCTGTGCTACATGTAGGCATTATGCTTGTCCAGATGTTCAAAAGGTGGTAGCAGATGTTTTATGTAACTTCAAGTCTGTTTGGTCTGATTAAAGCAGTGTTATGTTCTAGAGCAAGATTTTTTGGGGGGGGGGGGGAAGG
>Ga0065711_1050569_pt1 | contig 10771 bp, 6 predicted proteins | sample Hoacrofraction12_FD_59098 | JGI IMG/M metagenome (GOLD analysis project Ga0065711, IMG submission 59098) | Hoatzin crop microbial communities from Cojedes, Venezuela - Epithelial fraction 12 v2 (version 2) | ecosystem: Host-associated > Birds > Digestive system > Esophagus > Crop | place... | reverse complement strand
CTAGCATTAATAGAGTGGAAAAATAAGACTTTTTTTTTCAGAATTGTAACACAAATGCATCACAGAAGCAGTACCTTTACTGGTGTCTTCAGTGCTGAATGAGAAACTATTTCATTTTAATTCAGAGGTTGCACAGGTTTGTTATTTTTTTTTATTATTACTATTTTAAGACTCCAAGGAGGAGTTCATTCTCAGGTTACATGTCCCCTGGAATCCTAGTCTTCAGAGAGAAATGGTTTTTCTCCTGCAAGGCCCTCGTTTCAGAATGGTGCTGTAGATATGTTGGCTTATAGCCCTGAAGCAGGCTCTCCTTGTTGGGAGAGTGTGAAGTATGTCAGCTTGTTGTGAATGAGCTTTGCCCAGTGTGTTTTTTTCCACATGCTTCCACAAAGCCAAGTGAACAGTATATCTGAGTAGTTATAAATTCTCTCTCAAATAAGGTACATTTCCAGAAAATATCTTATCATAGAATGATTTGGGTTGGAAGGGACCCTTAAAGGTCATCTAGTCCAACCCCCCTGCAATGAGCAGGGACATCTGCCACTCAGCTTGCTCAGAGCCCTGTCCAACCTGACCTTAAATGTTTCTAGGGATGGTGCATCTACCACCTCTCAGGGCAACCTGTTTCTGTATTTCACCACCCTCATTGTAAAACATTTCTTCCTTATATCCAGCCTAAATCTACCCTCTTTAATTTAAAACCATTACCCCTTCTTCTATCACAACAAGCCCTGCTAAAAAGTCTGTCCCCATCTTTCTTATAAGCCCCCTTTTAAGTATTGAAAGGCCTATCAAGGATGATTCTATCCTGAATAATTACTTTCTCAAGAAGCAGGTTTAAGAGGACTGAAACCAGTAGAAACTCTCTATCCTTTTTGCCATTTTTAGCTATTCTCTGATTTTTGTTAAGGGTCAGGCTCTGAATCATTTTATAGCTGTGATACTTACAACAGTTCTTTTCTGTGTGGATCATCCTACATGTGGTAAGGGATAAACTCATGCTATCACCATTGTATCAGTGAAGAACTGAATAGGAGCAGACAGCAGAATTGCACAGGAAGCTTCACTAAAATTTGGTTGGTTTGTGTTTTTTTTAATCTGTTGAGGTACTGATTTCTAACTGTGGTCTTCCTTCTATCTGCCAGCTCGGTGAACTCCTCTGGTTTTCAAGAGCTTAACTAAGTTAGTCCAGTTGTTGCTTGTTTCATTAGCCAAGAAGACTTCAAAGGCTGACTACATCAGCTTTCATGATCATTAACTTGGTGGGACTAGTCAGGGATTACAGAAGGGATAATTTCACCTGTCGACTCTGGTTGAGAGACATGAGAATTGGGATTTTGAAAGAATGGGAAAGAACCCTGACAAACCACTTTATAGTTACTGTATAATGGAACTTTCACATAATGGTGTTTCACATAATGCTGGCTGCAATCTGTGTGCAGTCCTCAGTTGTGAATATGAGTCTTCCACATTTACCTGAGTGATGTGGCTGCCTTTAGATCAAATTTGTAAGAGTGGAGAATAGAATTACTCATCTGTTCAATCCAGACGTCGAGTCATTTTGGTGGTTGAGTACCAACTAATGCTTGGGTATACACAGATATTCACAGTCTTTCAATGGTAAAGAACAGGGATCATTCGAGGCCTTTGTACCAATTTGATTAGTTTACCTATGTAATGCTGCTTTATTAATTTAATGTCCTGCCCTGACAATTTTTGCTGGAACACTCCCTGTTGAATTCATATCACAATACCATTTGACATGTGTGAGCCTGCTTGTCTCTTCCTCCTTAAGTGTTTGAGCACTGCTTTCACAGCAAGAAGCGCTGTCTCCTCATCTGGAAGGCAAGTTAGCCGTGTAAGTTGCCAACACTTATTATCAATTCCAAGTGCAAACTTTGTTTTTTGTGGGTTTTCTGTGTAGCTGTGTTACATATACTCCTCTGTTAATCTTAAAGGGCAACATATTGCAAATAGCAAACAATGTTCATAGTATGTTTAGTAACTATGGCAACCACAGGCAGCTGAGTTTTAAACACATAGGGTGGACTCCTTTGCAGATTAATAGCTATGCCCTTTTATCAGACACTGTGGAGTTAGTAATCTAGATATATCTATGCACAAAATACCCTCATGAATACCCCTAGACAATGACTTGGAAAAAAAATGCTGAGGCATTGTTCTTCACGGATGTCCATACTGAAGTTGCTCAGCTGATAAATAAAGCCATTCTGTCTGAGCTCTGTCTGTCAAACTACACACTTTGTTACACAGTGTTACCATTAACAAAGAGGAAGAACTACAGAATGGTGTAGGGCTAGAGAGACTGAGAGGGCTTTCACCCTTTTTGATATCCATGAGCATCCAATGTCTCAAGGCTATTTACCTAAATGCAGTAATTTAAAGGGTGGCAAAGCTGACTGTTACAATAAGCATTTTCAGCTCTGTCTCACGTTCCTAATCGAAAGGTGGCCTTTGTCAAAGGCCATCACATGATATAAATGAAACAATTGGGATTAAAACTATTAAAACACCAACTCAGAGGTGTGTTAATAAACTGAAGTTATCTATATATAGTACAATCATAAGCATCTGGTTTTAAACAGATAGATATTATCTATGACTGTTCTTTCTAATCAAGGCAGTTCCGTTATGCCTGATACTGGTCTGCGACTTTCTTGGATACTTCTTATTACGAGCATTAAGCTCTTGGTGTTTCTGTGTATTTTGCAAAAGTGTGTATTTACATAGTTGGTGGTATTAATTTGAAAGACACCAAAACTAATGCACTACTTCTGATAAATCATTGAGCAATACATTTTACAGCTGTTTGAGAAACATTTTTTACAAAACATTCCAATCCATTATTAAGATCTGAAGAGATGCTTGTCCCTACAGGATCCCATTATTATTCTTCTCCAGCATCCATTGGAAGAGCAGTCACAGTCACTGTAATGCAAAAATGGACCAAAACATACATTCTTGAAGGGGAATATAGTAATTTAGGCTATATGAATCTTGATACCCAGAGAAGGCTGTGGTTGTCAGGGTGGTTAGTATTTATCTTCCCGTAAATAAGAGACCAAACTCCTAAATAATTTTTGAAAACATATTCGACATTGAAGTCTGTGGTACATATTTTCATATTATAGCTCTTTCCAGTGCTATAAATTGAAAGTTTCTAAAGGACACATTCTTAATGCAATTCCTCATTTCATTATAGTTTGGAAAACTATCTATTTCAGTCAAACAATTAAATTGACAAATAAAACAGTCCACTAGCTTATTGGAAGAATAAGCAAAGTTTGAGTTGCAGTTCTATAGTCTATCACAGCTATTGATTTACTGAGAAGTAGGCAGACATATTTAGGTTTTTTCCCCACTGTTTACCCAGGTCTATACTTAATCTTAAAAGGTGATGGGCCTCACATTTGTACATATTAAGATCACACATGTTGTTAAATAATGATGGATGATAGAGCAGCTGATTTGAAAGAGTGGCAGCTAATTTTTTTCCTCAAACAATAAAATCCCTGATAAAAGCATTCAGAGAGATGAAGAGACAAAATTCTAAGACATAAGCTCCTGACCAAGGCACTGACAATGAGCTCTTCCTACAAACAGTTGCAGAGGAGGAAATTTTGTTTCAGTACTACTTATTATTAATAGGGCAAAGATTATTAAAAAGGACAAAAAAAACCCTCCAAACTATCTCCCACCCCACCCTCCTCCACTGTCTTTTAAATCATGTCTTTTATTCAGGCTTCAGGTGTCCAGGACCAAAACTGGAAGTCTAGAAGACAGCTCTCCCCTGTGCCTCATTTGATGTGAAAATTAACAGGTGCCAACAAAATTCATATGTTGTTCATATACCCAAAACTGCCTCAGACCAAATATCTGGCTCCTGCTTAAACCCCACTGTCTTTCTAGTGAAAAGTCTGATCTGACAGGAGATTCTGAGCTCAGAGTGACTGACAGAAATATATGTCTCACCCAAAGCAGTTATAACTGGTTTCTTTAAATTGAAGAGAAAGCAGTAACCTTCTTTTAGGGATCATCTGCTAGCTAAAATTTGTTGCCCAAGAAGCTGAATAGTACAGTTCAGTGTTGCCCTCAGGCTGGAGACATTTAAATTCACACTGTTCTCTCTCAGGGGAGAGCCCTGACGTAGAATTAACAGCTATTTGGGTCCAAGTAGGGCACTCTTTTAAGGCACTTCTGAAAACCAAAACAATTCTGCTTCTATCTTGTTGAATCTAGGTCACTATGCAACAAGCAATGCAATATTTAAAAGGGGAACAACCAGCAGGATTTAAAGGACCAAAGTGAAAGCAGCAAGACTAATTTCTGCATTTTACACAAGACAGTTCTTAAAGAAAAATAGGAAATGATCCTGAAATCATGGTCTGCAGTCCAGAGGTACTTGTGTGCTCATCGTTTCACGCTGGATAGTTCTAACCAGCACCAGCGTGGGGAGATTCAGATGCTTGACCAAATGTGTAGAAAGCCTAGAAGCCTCTCATGGTTTTGGATTTCACTTTGGGGCCAGCTTCCCTAAATACAGCCTTTGCAGTGCCCAAATTGTAGGCAGTGAAGTCCTTTATTGGACTTGGCCCCATGCCTCTTTGTGAGATGTCATGGTTTTATTCCCAGCAGAAACCAGGTGTGCTTACATCTGTGTATTAAATTTAGAGTCAAAGAGGTTATGGGAGAAGCTACGCGAGAATATATTCCCCATGTATCCTATTTCCTTTACAGAAACACCCCTCCACTATTAAGTCAATCATCCTTAAAACTAGTGGATAAGGAAATGTATTGACACAATACTTTTTATACATCTATGTACCACTGACATCATTAGAGATGTATAGATATCGGAATAAGCATTAAAACATTGTTTACTAAAATTATTTAAAATGAGATTCTATCCAGAGTTAAAAATACATCCTGCTGATTTGAGGGATGCTGGACTAGAAGCTGTAGACACAGTTCTGTCCTTACTCGATTCCAACATTTTTAAGAATTGTACCTCATGATACTTGAGGGGTTATAAAGAGCAAAGAAACATAATACATAATCTTTGTGAGTGCTGATAAAAGATGCAGAATATTCGTTAGCAAAAGGTGCTCATTGTTTCCAAAGCTGCTCTGTTCTATTGATCAACCCTAGTTTTACATTAAGCCCTGTACTTTGATGAACAGATTAAAAGTCATTAACATGTGAGAGCGAGACTTGAGTGGTGTAACTCACTGCAGCTTCACTTTTCCCCCCTGCTGAGGATCTCTCCTATGTGCTTTATTTGCTATTGTTCAGCCATAAAATTTTGACTAACACACCATTTATTTCCATCACAGCACAGCACCAGCCCTGTCAGGTCAGACTAAACATCCCAAGCCTCTGTCCTGTCATTCACAGTGGCCAGCGCAAGGTGCCTGAGGGCAACAGGGCAGAGACTGGCATTTGCCAGCAGTAGTCTACCAGCCACTATCAGTTTGCAGTTCAAGGATTTTCTGATCATGGATTCATTGGGGTTTTTGTTGTTGCTGTTCTGGGTGTGGTTTTTTTTCTCTCCACTCTCATACAGTAAACCTTTCCAAAAGCATTAAATCATCACAAGCTGCTAGCATACCTAGATAGCTCAAACCACTTACCTAGGGCAAGGCTAGCATTAGGCCTCTGTAAAGGCCTAGTCCCAAGGGCCTATGTATGGTGCTGAGTAGGGGCCTGTGCAGAGCCAGTTGATATGTAGGACAGCTTAGCATAAAAACTGAAGCAGAATTTAGACTGTCTGATTAAGCTATACTTGGTTTTATGACATCTGCTTTATACGATGAGTGGTATCCTTGATTCAGAGAACAACTGACACACGGAAGTAAATCAGGTGCTATTATCCCAGTGGTAGTCCATGTGACTTCTGCTTCTTGCTTGAAAGATCCTGTGGAGAAGCATTGCTGAAATGCCAAAGGTTAAAGTACAACGTTCCTAAGCACATGAAAGAGACAGTAGGAGATCAGTGAGAGTTTAGCAATGTGAAATCTTGTTCTCACTTCAGGGTTACAAACCTTGTGATAACTGAAACCTTTTGACTGGCTCAGAGTCCAGTAAAGATTGCCTTTTAAGGAGCTGGGATATACACAGTTTGCATGCCACAGACCTTTCCTCCCTTCCTTTTCTCAAACTTAATGGCTGTAGTTCAGGGCTGTGGATGGGAAGGAAAGGTTCATTCTGCCTTTTGTTTCCTTTTGAGAATGTATAAATGGGGACTCTGTAATCAGTGCAAAAATTCCACTGAGCACTATGAAGCTGGAATCATAGTTCATACCTTTAGCAAAAGAAACTATAATTGCTAGAAGTCTGAGTGACTCCTGTCTTATGCTTGCTTCTTGTTCTTTAGGCCTGGTGAACATCCCCACTTTATTATGCTTTCACTGCCAGGAATTTGAATGGTTTCTAATAAAGGGTCACATAATGCTATCATGTGTATAAAACTTATCCATGATGGTGATAATCCTTTTGTCTTTCCTGCCTTTACAACAGGTTGTCAGGACTGGCACCTGCCATGAACACTTCACTTAACCTAATTCATATGAGTAGTTTCAATGTATTCGGGAGACATATTGTGATCTGCTAGACCAGGGATTTAAAGATCAGGACTTGACCGTGCTGAGCTCCAAACCCGTAGAATAACCCATGAAGAACAGCTCTTCCCTTTATGTTCAGTGAAGATTAAGTGGTTGCTTAGCCTAAAATCTTTTCTGAAGGAAAAGGAGTTTTAGTTTTAGGCACTGTAATTGCTTATCTATGAACTTCTATTTGCCATGACAGAGACATTCAGAATGTTAAAACCCAGCAGTAAGAAACTCCCCTGCCAAACATCACAGAGGCGGAAAATACCTGAAGACTTCTTCCCCTGCCCTTCGTCCTGCTCCGATGTGTTCTGGCAGCCCAAGGACATACAAGGATTTCTGTGTTGATGAGTGTGGCTGACCATTGTATGCCAGATGACAGAAGAATAAGTGAGAAAATATTAAAACTCAGAGAGAAGCTGATTTAGAAGTCTCTGCATTTTCTGAAGAAGTTCGTACTTCATAATCTGATGCTGAATTTTGTCTTCACTGTCAGAGATGGAATGAGACCACTTAAATAAGGTAATACATGAAAGGAGACTTATAATGGTCAGATGTAATAGGATTGGTTAGCATTTATAGTTAATCGCTTCTAGCTGCTTATTGCAGTATTGCGTGCATATGTGTAACTCCTAAGTTCTGAGGTAGAGATATGCCTTGGTACTGGAAGGTAGAGTGAATTTTATTTGTCAGTTTAAGCATAATGACAGATCTGAAAGCATGACATTTCTATTAAACAGGAACTCAATAGAAGTTATTAATTTTTTCTTCTAAGTAATTTGTTACAAAGATGAATATAGCCTAAGCACAATGGTGTAACACTTAGGGTCCCTCACTCCCACTTATCCCCCTGATTTTCCTCATATCTACTTTTGAGTCTCTCCTCACACATGTATTCTAATAGCCAATTTTGTATAAGCTGCTCTCTTGCAGCTACTGCAACAGCTAGGGAATCACTCACAAATATAAACTTGCTCACATAGGAACTACTTAATCACGTGAGGACGATTTTAATTGTTGGGTTTTAAGCACCTCAAGAAATAGACTGTGATAAAATTTTTCACATACCTATGTAATTCTATCAAATAGAATACAATTTTTACTTTCTTGTACTAGTGGGGATGATAAAACTACTCTCTGTAATTCTGTTCAGATAATGCCCCAAAATCTTTAGCTATATCATATATTGTTTTTTTAGATAAATTGCATCTAGGTGCACCTTTATTAGCAAGGTTTTTAAAATGACTCACTCCTATTTGACTAAATCCTTGTTGCTGCTGTGTAAGTCAAGACCACTACAATGCAGATTTGTTCAAACATACCTTAGTAATTTCAGGTGGGCTACCACTTCCCCAGACAGCACAAAGAGAGTAAAATCACAGTCTGAGACTCTGCCTGAGGAATCACAGAGAAAGAATGTGCTGAGCATATACAGATTTTAGCGGGGGGGGAAATAATAATAGCAAAACAAAAAGCCCCAGTTGCTATGCTGTCTTTAGAGACACAAGAATCCCTTGGGGGACAGTGGGAAACAGAAGGGTTAAGCAGGGAAAAGTAAATAGATGCTGTAGTCTCTATTTTCTGCATGACTCCAGAGGCACTGCAACCAGCTGTCGCAGATTGAGGCAGACTTGGAATTTGCCTCTTCGGTCTGGGAAGGAATTAAGGAGCAGTAGCCAGTCTCCTATGGGGTATCCAGTCTCAACAACTAGCATAAGCATAATAGGAAGGCCAGAACCTCAAAGATATGCAAGTGCTATGTGAAACGGATGCTCAAAAATCTTTGTTGAGGTCCATACTGTGTGCTTTTAAGTATTTTTTTTTTTTAAAAAAAAAAGGCAACTGTTCTGGTTAGGCTGCCGCTGGCAACAAAAGTGCCACTCGGCAGCCCCTCCCCCTGCCGCAGTGCGGAGGAGAATGGGAAGAAAGAGGCAGAAACTGGTGGGTAGGGATAAGGGCAGTTTAACAGAACAGCAAACAAAGGGAACAGGAACAACAACGATACAGATAAGGAGAAAACCCAACACAAACCGCACAACCCGGAGAGCCGCTCTCCATGACCGCCACCACCAACTCCCGAACCACAAGAGAGTTCCCGCCGCGCCGCCCCCCAGCCGGAACCCCGCATGACGGCACATGGTATGGAATACCCTGCTCTGTTTGGCCAGGTTGGGGTTGGGTCAGCCCACCCGGCTGTGCCCCTTCCTGGATTCTGGTGAAGATTAACCCTGTCCTGGCCGAACCCAGGACAGCAACACATACAATATTGAAGTTCACCGTTCCAACACTGCTGGGAGGTGATCATAGAGCCTGATGCAGACAAAGATGTTTTCTGAATAAAGCCGAAACATGCAGACAATGTCTTCTGCAGTGGCCTTTGGTGTTTTCTGTTCACTGGCAATGTCTGAGCTGGTGCTCTTGTGAGAAGAGAATACTGATGTGTGCCCTGATGTGCTGGAACTTGGTATTTGTTTCTTCTCCCAAGTTACTTTATTTCTGTCACTTGGTGAAAGAGCTTTAGCATGGCTGCTTTGAAAGTATGCTGTCCATTCTGAGTAAAAAGACTAGAAGAAAAGAGACAATATCAACAATCGCATTATTTCTCATGGCTGTGTTGAAACAGGGCTCTTGAAACACTCCAATGATGAACAATAGTGGAAGTTGAGAAGCTCTGGAGACCTGAGAGTAATTTTTTCAGTATAGCCAGAGTGATAAATTACGCTAATACATATGAACTTGATCTGGGTTTAACTTTCAATAATACAAAAATTATACAATGCAGGTAATATGAAAGATTATACATCCTGCTTATAACCATGAGGTCAATATATAACTAGCAGTTTTCTTCTGCGATAATAATTTCTTGCAAAGTGAATTTTCTTGTTTTATGTTTTGGCTTCATTTTCTTAAAAGTGTGTGTCCTTATATATACATATATATGCTGCCTTAAACTCTTAGTGGGAGAATTTGAGGGTTGTAGTATACCTGGGGCAAGATCAGTTCTGACTCTCATTTTGTTTCTGATAAGGCAGCTTTTTTCAGTTGATTCTGGCAGCTTCCTATATATAAGCACCCCCTCCTTACTTCTGCCAAGAGCAGATTCTCATGTAGCTTTGATTTTTCTGCTTGTCAGGCGTGTTTTCCCAGAGTACACCAGGAGCAGGCATGCTGAAAATTGACTTTTGCAACTAGACACAACCAAATAAATAGTTGGTATTATCCATGGCAATTATCACTTCAAACTCCTTGAAAAATCTCACTTCCCAGGAATTTGAAAAGTGAAGGTCTACCATTCTCCCAGTGTGCTCTATATTTAACTGCAAGAAACCTACATGCTTTCATGAATTTTGTCTGTATTTCAGCAGTGGCTTAAAGAAAAAGTTAAGGTGCTTTTTTTTTTTTTAAAAAGGATGGAGTGGAAAAGAAGGCAGGAGCATCCACATTTTTGCAGTTGTTCTTCTTGATCAAATCTCAGAAACACTGCTTTTTTATTATCATCCCTCAAATTAGTTTTACTCCATGTGATTTAATATACATCGTATTTCGAGGAGAATATCATCACTGGAAACTAAATATTAAAACGAATACCATTTTTGTCTGAATAATTTAACGCTGTAAATGCTCATACCTTGTTGTCTCTGTATGAACAGTCTTCCAGGCTTCTGTGTGGTCACAGGGGATGGGAAGCAAAGGGCAGGAACAGCAGTTTACAATTGTTTTTCCATTTTTTCCTTAAAAAGTAGGTCTCATATAGTACTAAACAGGGCTGTGCCATTTTCAAGGCTTGCCTCAGAGCAAGAAATCCTGCATGTATGTATGGCACTGGCTAAGTGAAAGGATTGCTGAACATCTCACAGCAGTGTTTTAACATGAGATTTGGGGTAAACATGTCAGTTTAATCATCTACAAAAAGGGTGTACTGTGAATATGAGAATTTTATGACCTATGATGACTAACATTTTAGATTCAGATTTTATATTATAACTTATTGTCTGTGTAGATTCTTACTCTGCTTTTTGCTACTTGCTAGTTGTTCACAGAATCACAGAATGGTAGGGGTTGGAAGGGACCTCTGTGGGTCGTCTAGTCCAACCCTCCTGCCGAAGCAGGGTCACCTACAGCAGGCTGCGCAGGACCGTGTCCAG
>Ga0065711_1050568_pt1 | contig 10772 bp, 6 predicted proteins | sample Hoacrofraction12_FD_59098 | JGI IMG/M metagenome (GOLD analysis project Ga0065711, IMG submission 59098) | Hoatzin crop microbial communities from Cojedes, Venezuela - Epithelial fraction 12 v2 (version 2) | ecosystem: Host-associated > Birds > Digestive system > Esophagus > Crop | place... | reverse complement strand
GGTACCAGCAAACATGAAGTCACACAGAAGAAATGGCTAAAGATGGGGTGCTACTGAGTAAGGGCTATGCTATCCCTTATCTCCCTTGGAGGCTGGTAAAGGGCTTTCCAGACTCCTGCTGTGAATTTGTCTCAGTGTTTTTTAAAGGCCCTTAAAAATGTCATTTGTCACAGAGTAAATCCTGGATGTCTGGTTACTTTCTGCAGTGAATGTTCTTTGCTGGGCTGCAGCTTGCCAGGGGTCAAATATGACAGAAATGAAGTGTTGCTAATAGTGATTGAAAAGGATTCCTACTGTTTGTGGCCAGTGATGGTTATTAGAGAGGCCAAATTTGTGGGACAGAAAGCAGCAGGAGACAGTAAACTTTCCCTAAGACTTACTAAACTTTGAGTCACCTCTGCTACCAGCGCCATTCTGTCAGACCTATCTGGAGAAAACTGATATTATAATTACTAATCTCAACGAGGGCCTAATGTGCAACTCGAGGCACTCCTCTGCCGGCCGTATAATTATGGATGTGCTGGGGAGGCCTGCAGGCACTGCCTCTGCCCCCCACGCCTCAAATGCACGGGATTAGGTTACTACTCTAGCCAGGCCACTGAGGACAGGTAAGAGAGCAGCAAAGTCGCTGGCCTGCAATGAGAGAAAATTATTATTGTCAAAACCAACTGCTTGCTATTAAAGGTTTGAACGTCACCTCAGAAGAGCTCCTTTTCTGACCCTTTAGTGGTAGCATCTGAAGGGCTGTTTGAAGCGGGATTCACTCCCCTCCCAGGCAGCAAATATTGATGGCTGAGAACATTTTTGTTTTGTTTTACTATTTCCTCCACCCCTTCCCCACCCTACTGTTTCTGCACCTGCTGGCTTAAACCTTCACATAAAATCAGTTTTGGCTGGATATAGTTTAACTTTATCCTCTATGGTCTCTTTTATACATTGTAAACACATTCCTTTAAACCCTAGGCACAGCTTATTATTAACAAGTTCAGCACTGAGAAAGTTTGCCCAGCAAAAGGAGATAAACCACTGATTTTAAAAGTGAAATAGGGCCTTATTCAAATAGACCGTAACAAGGAAGGTGCACTAGAAAGCAGCAACACAAAAACCAAACACAGACGGAGGCCCTGATGCTGTAAACGCTATATACATGCTGACCTAAAGCAAGCAAGTGGTCCTTCTGCAAAAGGTGGTATATCCCTGCCTAAAATTAAGTGTGGACAGAAACACTGTGCAGGATCAGGCCTGGAGGACAAGGCCCGCGACAGATGGATCACCTTTGTGGGGTGCTGAGCAGGCTGCTGCCCTATCGATTTCTATAGCAATAGAGGGGGCTTAGCACCTTGGAGCATCAAATTTCCAAGCCTGGAAGAGACCTGGGCTCTGGAATGGATTAAAGTCACATGTGATGTATTTGGAAAGGCCTCAATTCAGTCTCAGCGCTCAGTAACAGCCACCACCATTTATTCTGGTTACTACAATTCATTTGGACAGTGTTTACAATATCGTCCCCTTTCTCCGTTATTAGACAAACAACTTTGATAGGTAGCCTTTTATTTTTTACAGCATTTCAGAGCAGAATAAACGCACAGCCCACATTATTTATGGAGTGAGCTTTCTGTATGAGGTGCCTTTGCCAAGGGAGTGTGAATTCACATAGTGCACACGCTGTGTATGTTCAACCAGACAACAGTGACCCAGCAGTCAGTGAAGAAGGGGAGAAAGGAAAAACATATGCAAGACACCATCTTTTACATGTCATGTCATCAGAAAATCCTCCCCATAAACTTCAGGGAACATAGTGTTTTACTGACTCAGAAAAAGAGATCAGAACTGGCATATAGGGCTTTTTCCATTCGACGGGGTAGCAAGAGAAAAACCCGAGGCTTCATTTTCCTGTTTGTGCTTATTCCCTCGGGAATGCCATGTCAGTTGTTTGGGACAGTGTGGCTGGCATTTGGTGGCCATGGGTACTCCAGATGGTTACAGAAAGGCAGGCTCACTTGAAAGGTTTTTTCTAAAACTTTAGGATGAAGATTTTTGTATTAATTAAAAGGAACAAACATTCAGAGGAAAGGAGAAAGAACAAGAGAAACAGATTTTATTTCACACAGTTTTGGTATCTGTTACTGTATAAAAACTTTCAGCAGGCAGGCTAGCAGAGGACTTTGTTCCAAACTAACTAATTGACAAATTCTGATTCCCTGTTATATCCAGCATTTTAAGTGCAAGCTCTGTCACTTTGTGTTTGTTTCATTTCTGATCCTTCATCCCACCAATAATGTGGGATTACACAGCAAAGCCACATGGACATCACCAGAGGAGCACTGGATCATGGGCTTAGATGCTTATGGAACAGTTTAACAGTAGCAGTAAGTTTAACTGTATGAATATTTATAAAAATTAACCATGGACTTGCTGTATTTCTTGATTTCAGTTAAAACACACACAAAAAATGAACATACAAGCAGCTCTGGCTGCCTCATCCACTAACTAGACTCCCAGTTGCAAATGTTGAGGCCATACCACAGCCAAAAAATCCACCACACCCCTAACCCCCTACATATACAAATAATGAATTAACTCAGCATGTCCATAAATCAAAGAGGCTAAACAGCTTGTCAGAAAAGAAACAAAAAAAAAGTTAAATAGCTTCGATTGCACACTCAGATGCATTTGCCTTTCAGAATGAATGCAGTTCAAGTGTTTACTGTATGTTCAAGACAGAAAGTTGATTTGAGGTCAGAAAAGTGAAAAAAACCCCTCAAAGTCTGCTCTGTGACAGACTGCAATGTATTATTGTGCTGATCTGAGGACAGGTTTCTCAGTATGACTAGAAGTTTCAAAAAACCTTCTTCTGGCTTCCATAAAAAATTGTGCTCCTAAACCCAGATGAACCAAAAACGACACACTGAATTATTAAAGAGCAGCCAATCCTCCCATTTCTTGCAAAGCACTTTTGGAAACCATCCTCTCCATCTAGACAAGATCAAAACCAATGTTGCTTGTTGCTGTAATGTAAAGTTAAATAATAATGCTAATTTCACATGTCATGTTACAGGAATGATTGATATAAATAAATCTGGGGTTGTTTGATAAGAAATATACAAACACGTCCCTTCTCTTTCAGAAAAGTTGATATGAGCCAAAGCCAAGCCTCTAATTTTTTTTATCAGATCATTCCTCATTTTAAATATTTTCCCATGACTTAGTGCATTTTTTCATAAAAAGATAAAGTCTTTTTATAGGAAAGACTTCTCCTTGCACAGTTGATACTGGAGCAATCTCAGATCTTCTTTCAAAATACTTGAAATCAGACTTAATGCATTAACAAATATGAAATAGAGCAGCAGTAAAAGATTAACTCATGTCAACTCTCTATCTCTGCTCATAAATTATCCTCATTTATAGCACAACAGCACCTAAGAGCCTCCCACATGACCCCTCGCGCTAGACTGCAGCTAGAGCTGCATAGGAAGATGCTATCTGGAAGACTTCAGACTCAGAAACTCTGACCTTCCAGTGACTTGTACACTGAGATCCTGTGTTTTCAGCTCTGCAGGGAAGAGGTTCTTTCAGCTCAGAGATGAAGACGACTGGCAGGGATCACCGTCTGTTTATCTGCATATCAAAAATGCCTGGAGTAGCAACACTCCATGCTAACAACATTTTGGTCAGGGCATAACGCCTGCTATTTCAGACTATATTGTCATCCTCACCTCTAGATGAGTAGAGCAAGACTAACCTTCAACCAGTGGCAATGATCCTGCTGTAGCTTGATTTTCCTGACCACGTACTGCCAAATTCAGGAGACAGAGAGACTAATCAGCACAGAGGACCCTCTACAAAACTTACAACATTTTGTGACAACAGATAATTTTCAAATTAGCGCCTCAAAACTCAAAACCACAGTACTTTTCCTTAAGTATTTCTCTTTGAACCCCACACTCCTTGCAGTTGGCGTAGTTAATAGCGTGCTGTTCTCCATGCTGGTTCTTACACAAAAGAGAAGCAGTACAAGCCACGCAAAGGAGCATGCAGTAACTGATGAACGTATCTGTCCCAGGAGTCTAGTTTTACAGATTTCTCAACTGGCCATGGCATTCCCAGCTGTGTGGGAGTCTGAAATCACAAAGACGAGGTGTGCTTTCTTAAAATAAACATCAACCTCAACTCCAGGGAAGACTCTTTGGTGTTATTCACTGCAGCTGTAGTTTGCTACACGAATATTCCCTCCAGGCAGGGGAGTAACTCTCAGACAGGATAAGGCTACCTTGGCCAACTTCATAACAGCCGTAGCATAAAGAAATTTTAGGGGATGGGCCACGTACAGGAGAGAACGTGACCAAAATAAGAGCATGCACCAGAAATTTGCAAGTACTGTCTCCAGGGAGACAATTATTGTCCTTGTTCAGAAGAAAACCTAAGAACTATTTTGAGCTTACTGCAAGCTTTCCTCCACCACGTCAAGAGCCAACAGGCTGGGAGAGGATACAGTTCAAAACCTGCCTTCCACATCTATTTGTGCACCTAAAAGTTTTGTCCTTGTGACCTGGACAGTTAAGTCTTCTGATCTGACATGGAAGAGGAGGGACTTGTTTACAAAGGGAATTATTTCCTTCTTTACTGAGATGAGTTGCCTCAGTGCTGACTTGTTTTATTACTTTTAAATTACAATCAAGTACACCATAATTTGGCCAAGTTTGACATCTGCTTTCACTAGCTTTTAATATTTGCAAAAGCTCTTCAAGAAATGCAAGGGAACCACTTTGCAAAAGCAAAGCATTCACACCTCAGCATACATAATTAGAATGCAAAAGGTTTTACTCTTTTTTAGCTTTTTTCCCCTGTTCAAGCTTTCACTTCAGGTTTCTTAACATACGAATAGCAATAAGTCAGGTCTATGAAGCCAGTGCATCCATCTTGTATCACACAAAGGTACATTTGCTGCTGTGGCAATCCAGACCACTTTCTCAAACACACCATCATAGCCCAGTCCCACATGTCAGCCAAAACCTGTAGCCTTTAAAAAATCTCTTTGGAAAAAAGACTGCAATACAGTAACCTTCCTTCTTAGAATGCAAAGCTGTTGTTTAAGTAAGCCTGTTCTCTGTATATAGTTGCCATTATCCACTTTTTTCCTAACGCAGGAAAATGCTGTTCCCCTAAAAGCAGGGAAAAGGAACTCGTAGTATTCCTTTTCCCTAGTCCTAGAAGAGAATAACAAAAAGAGGTTAACTATTAGCCCCACTGTCACACCTTAGGCAAAACAAACCAGCGGGATCCAGTAGGTATGCTGATTTACACATGGCAGAGCGCTGGTCGTTTACCCCTTGCTGTGCTGAGGCTTCTGAAGGACCGTATTTTCCTTTGGTTTATTTTTTTTGAATGTCAATAGACATGCTGCTCTGTGTCCATGGAAAAATTAATGCTGTAGCAACATTACCCCTTCTGAATGTACAATCAGAAGCACAGTGAAAGAAATTAATGGAAATAACAGGATCCAATCCTTGGAGTATTTTCAAATCAATAGTCCCTTTATTTATATTGTAGCTGCATTCCAATTTATCACTTACAAATATCCTCCGCAATAAATAAGGGAAGGAAATGGAAGTATTACAATGAAATTGTAATAATTCAATCCTAGCTCTGCACACAATAAAGTTGCAGAGGGAATCTCTGTTTTTTTGGTTGCCACTAAGCATCAGCAACAACTGATGGTCTTAAGTTAACAAGCTAATATTTCATCCATGGATACCAGAGTGATAATGGCTAAATATGCCAGTCGAGGGAATGAGCACATGTGCAGCTATTTGCCTGACACAACTTCTGCTGTCATGGCCTATTAAAACCAGTTTACATGTGCATGTCGAATTTGATGAATATGTATGTGACCTCTTTCATAGCTATCACTCATTGGACTGTAGCCCTCATGGCAGAAAAAAACAGCACCTCTCATTAAACACAGCTTGAGTTACAGGCATGTTATGTTAATATTCCTTCAGAACTTTAGGGGGTTTTCTTCTCCTTTTAATAAATCTTCAGAATAAAATAATTTAAAAGTATAATTAAAAAAAACTTTGGAAATTTTCTCCTCTTTCTTTCAGTGAATGTGTTTCGAAATTTTCCTTACCTATTTGAAGAGACGGTAAATAAGTTTATAAATAACATATTCAGTTGATGGTAGCTAAATGTCACTTCTCTTACATAGGGTCTTAAACAGAATTAGGTATTAAAAAAAAAAACCAACAAAAAACCAAAGCCACAAACAAATCCAAACCAAAAAACTGCAACAGAATAAATTTTTTTAGGCAAAAATGGGACTGCCTGTCTTGAACAGCATACTTGACCCAAATCTAAATTGTACTATGTATTAAAGTCTAAACAGATGCAATGAATGTTCCCTGTTACCTCACAGTTATCCCACTTTTTCTGCACCTAGATGGAAGAAGCACTGAAAGTATGAACTACATTGCTACACAAAGTGCTTTCACCAAATTTCTTACAGAAATTGCAAAGCCTCAAGAGGCAGAGGAAAGCATCCAAGCTTTTGGTGTTTATGAGAATCCAAATGAACCTCTGAATCTTTTGAGATTTCTTCAATGCTGTTTAAAAAGCATAAATTACAGAGTATAAGCAAGGATGCAGCCAGATTGTACAGTCCATATATGGCAAATATTTACTCACATGAGCATTTCCACTCCATCTGCTCTGCAGATAGAGTCACTATTTCACAAACTGACACTTAATTTGGTAATACCAAACCAGAAAAGGCACATCCACATAGGCAATGGCACTTTGTAACATCCACAAAGAAAGCCAAAATCTTCTCACGGTTATATGGGTTTGATACGCCAGCAATCGGAAGTAAGAAGTAGGTCTGCACCACTATACAACAAAAACAGAAATCAATGCACTAATTTTTACAGGGAACATTGCTGTATCCTAGACCACCACCAGCAAACTATGCTGGGAAAACCAAACACTGAGTGGTGCATTTGAATGAGTGCCACCTCAGCACCTGAACCAAGAGGTGCACGTTTCAAAAAAATGAATTTTTTCAGTGTTCCCATATCAACTGTCAGGAGTTCTTTTGCAATTTGTACTCTGGAGTATATTTTGAAAAGATTACTCTTCTTTTTTAGTCAATCTGAAAACAAAGTTTGAATTCTTACAATTTCTGTTATCTATTTATGCATAAAACCATTTTCTGCAACCAATCAGTTCCCAAAGACAACAGATATGAAAGAAAAGAAAATCAAAAGAAAATTCACAAGAAAAATAAAGACAGGAAAAAAATCCAAGTCACTTCAATGTTCAAGTTAGATTAGATACTGAGACCTAATCTGGCCCATGAGGGACATTTATATTAGTTGAAATTCCTGCCCAAAATCTTTGAATGAAGAAAAGGAACCTAATCACCCCACTTACGTTTAGCAAACTTGACAATGGGAAGAGCTAAAATTTCTCATGATAGCAGTATTGTTGGTAAAGTTTCAAGATACGGGTACAACGTTGTTTATAGAACTTGATTTTTTTTTTCTCCTGACAGTTTTTTTTTTATTATTTAAAGCAGATTTCTCTATAAGAGAGGAGCCGGCAGCTCTCTAGCTATATAGACACATTAATTTCCAGATTTTTTCCATTAATGCAACAGAAGTGTAGATGCTGAGAAAGGAACGATGAGTTTGAACAAAGTCTTGCCACACAGATAAGAAACTCGCCAAGGTAGGGAAGCGCTGCTGGCTCTGTTCTACCATCTCATGATACTCACAAATCCCCGCAGTGTTCACCTACCCTTCAGTGCAGCAAAGGATGGCTGCTGCTGCTATAAAGCAGTGATAGCTCTATGGCTCAAAACCAGCTCTTCATTTTGTGAATGATTCCAGCGCGTTCCTTCCCCTGTCACAGACAAGGCAGCTCCCATGCTGGGGACACCCATGCACTGGCTAATCCCTGTGCACAGGTCAAAGCACACCTACAGTATAGATGCCTGCCTGCTCTCATACCCTCCCACCCTTGCTTTTGGCTGCTCTTGGCTAACAGGATCTGACCCAGTCAGCCTGACCCACATGGCCTGAGGATTGCAGCGCATTCTCCTCCAGGCTGAACATAAGGATGGTACAGATGAAGCCCAAATTTCCTGTGTTTTATTTTCTTGGTTTGCGTTTTTTTAAATAAAGAAAGATGTGGTGTTCCTACACCACATCTGTGCAGCACACAGTTCTCACTGCATCCATTCCATGACAGGCTTCTCTTGAGCATTTCTTACTGGCATATCTGATTGTCACTCCCTGTGACATGAGTATGTTTTGGCCTCATCTACCTGACCTGGAAAAAGACAATTAAAACTAAAACCAATCAAAAAATCGAGCACTGTCAAAATGACATTTTACCCCATATAACATTACAGATTTCAATTTTCTTGAGGTTTTGGAAAATACTCCTATTGCCCCAAGTGGCAGAGGACTTCAGACAAAGTTTGTGCAAACCATCCTTCTTAAGCCACTAGTCCTGAAACGCTGGCTTTCATGTCCACTCAGTTTCTGAAGAGAAGCCATGAATAATGCAAAAGCTGAACGAGGAAGTTTGCTGTGCTTTACCACCATACCAAAATAGCATTTGCACCAACATGTCCAACACAGACCTTAAAACACTTCTCCATACACAATCCTACAATACTTTTTTGACTTGCACATTGCCTTTTGGAGTATGTCTGAGTTGAGATTACTTACGTGCTCCAGGTTCAATTAGTGAACGCAAAGCCAGGGATGCAGGTACAGTGTATGCAAAGTGAACTCATAAATTCCATTTTTTGCAGGTGTTAAGCATGCAAAAATGACACACAAATTGTTCTAGAAATACAAATGCCAGGAATATAAGTGACATTGTATAACAGCTAATGAAAAAACCCCACAACCTTGACTGAGTCAAAGAAAGAACAGAAATAGATATGACACAACTTATGGATTTGATAAGGAAAAATACTTCCAGGACACCAGAAATAGATGACAAACTCAAAAAGTATCCACTCCAGCTCACCCCAGGAATTGATATACACAGAGAGCTTTCCACAGTCTGTTTTGAAGGTTAGAAAATGTCCGTATCAAATTACAGGGCACTACACACTTTCCATATCAGCTCTTACTTAATTAGAGTAATATTGAAATAAAATGTTCCTGTCATATTCCCTTGTGGCCAAAGAGAAGTATAGAAGCATCTATTCTGCGTCTTTGAAATCAGATACACATTTTCCTTTAAATAGACACTTTCTGGGTACGTATCAAGATAATTTAAATAAAACTAAATTTAATTCAATAAAAATCTTATCATTCTCATGTGGAATAAAACAAAGAAGAGTTTAAAAGATCCCCAGGGTAATCTTCTGGCACCCACAGTTATAGCCAAACATGCAATCTCTGCTAATAACTCTTATTTACATATATATTAAACACATATACTATTAGGAGATAAGTATGTATTGATAGAGTCATGAAGTTTAGTGGTTCCTTCAAACACATATTTCTAAAGTAAGTACCTTATTTACAGTTTAATAGAATTCTGGTTAACTTAGAGATTATGAACTAGACATATACTTCTAGGAGTACCTCAGAAGTTAAGTCTTTGAAAAAATAGAAACTTGCTAGAGATGGAGGTGGGAGAAAAAAAAAAATCAGCTTTTCAACAGGTAGAAAAAAATTTGGTGGTACTCACTAAATTTGGAAATGTACTCACTTGCCCATTAGGAAAAAGCTAATAAAAAATAAACCTGAAACTTCCAAATATCGCTATACCTTTTCCACCTCCTAAGAAAAAAATGGAAGAATTTTTCTCCAGCCCCAGCCTCTTCCCCACCATTTGATATGAAACATGAAAAATCATTGAACTGAATTTCATAAACCTGAGATTTACACTGAAAGTTATATTAAATTAACACAGAAAGGAGAAGCAAAATTAGAAATTTAGGATTAAATATGGTCACTGAGCTAAGACTTGGACTTGACAAACACAATTCATTTCAAAAGACAAAGTGAGATCTACTTAATACAAGAAAGTACTTCTAAAAAAACGCTTAAATATTGTTCTGAAAACATCTTTCAACTGTATTTTGGTAAAGCAGATTTCAAAAGGCACTCCTTTCTGCAGGGTTTACTAAGTGCTTTAGAAAATGCAGCCTTAAGCAAAGACATTTGGAATTCTAAAAAACTCTCCTCTTAACCAAACTACTTGCTGGCATCACCAAATGTGCTCTAAAATTCTGCAATGGACCTTGCAGTGCATAGACACAGGTAATGAACCACTATTTGACAAACAAGCAGCAGGCCTGGAGCATGGTCACACTCCTGGGACAGTGTTGTCTGCCAGGGCTTCTGTACTCGCTGCCAGGCCCTGGGTGGGATCTCGCACGGGAGCGGTGTGGCAGCTGGGACACCACTCTCCCTCCTTTAACTGACATGGGTTGGAGTCCCTGAACCACCTGCACCCCAGGACCTCTGTGTGGCCCAGCACCACTCCTGGGATGGTCCAAGCTGGCCAGCACGTGCTGAGCAGTGGCATTAGCCAACATGGCCCTCCAGCTGGTCCCATGGTGCCACAAGTCCCTGCTGCATGGTCATGTCTCGATGCCGGTGGCTCCCCGTGACTCATTTATTTAGCAAAGGAGGCAGGAGACCTGCATGGTTAAACAAGGAGCTTCTAGCGGAGATCAGGCAGAAGAGAAAGGTCCATGGAATGTGGAAAGAGGGACAGGCCACTTGGGAAGAGGACAGAAACGT